>ERZ773010.1896-NODE-1896-length-12670-cov-3.019976_pt1 | contig 12670 bp, 10 predicted proteins | sample MGYA00580842_ERZ773010 | MGnify/ENA primary metagenome ERZ773010 (study PRJEB29015, sample SAMEA2737982) | human oral metagenome | biome: human oral; feature: human-associated habitat; material: dental | place: China | collected 2107 ...
ACCAGCAATTTCTATTGAGCAAAAATCCACCTCACATAACCCGCGTTCTACCGTAGGAACGGTCACTGAAATTCATGATTACCTGCGTTTATTGTTTGCTCGAGTTGGGGAGCCTCGTTGTCCGAATCATAATATTCGATTGGCAGCGCAAACTATTAGTCAAATGGTAGATAAGGTGTTGTCTTTACCGGAAGGAAGCAAGATGATGTTGCTTTCGCCTGTAGTAAAAGCGCGGAAGGGAGAGCACGTTAAGATTTTGGAACAAATCGCAGCTCAAGGTTATATTCGTGCGCGAATTGATGGCGATATTTGTGATTTGTCTGATCCGCCTAAATTAGAATTGCAGAAAAAACATACAATTGAAGTTGTGGTGGATCGTTTCAAAGTGCGGTCAGATTTCAAAGCGTTTTTATAAATTGTCTTCAAAATCTGACCGCTTGTAAGCAACCTATTTTTTGTAAAACCTCTGCCAATACATCTAATTTTACCGTATCCAAACCAGCTTCGTAACTGGCTTTTGGGAACGCGCGCAAGGCTTCAAATTCACGTGTAGGTTCCGTGATTTTTCCTTTTTATCCCACTAAAACTGACGTCATACTGAGCGATCCTGCAATCAAATTATCGTTGAAAAACGTAATATCGTCTTGTGGTTCGCGTAATGCCATGATGTACAACAACGGCAAGTAATGATCTGGTGTTGGCACAGAAAGCTCGGCTTTTTCACCTAACTGCTCATAATGCACCAAAGTTTCATCATCTTGCGTCGCAATCGCCTGATTGACTGTTTCACGGAAAGCAAACGCCCAGTCATACCCTGCGCCGATTTGATCAATATGTTCCCAGCTTATCGCTCTCAGATTATGCACAATGTTGCCGCTCCCAATAATCAACACACCTTGTTCTCGCAAAGCAGATAATTTTTTCGCCAAATTGAAATGCCATTCTGCCGATTGCAAACGGTTAAGACTCAGTTGCACCACGGGAATATCAGCATCAGGATACAGATATTTCAATACCGCCCAAGCACCATGATCAAAACCACGCGTTGGATTTAGCTCAACATTTTCCGGCTGTAATAATGACCGCACTTGCTCCGCCAACTCTGGCGAACCAGGTGCGGGATATTGCACTTGGCTGAGTTCATCAGGAAAACCGTAGAAATCGTAAATCATTTCAGGGTGTTCACCTGATGTCACCTGCAAACGGCTGCTGTACCAATGCGCCGAAATCATCAAAATGGCTTTGGGTTTTGGAAAGTTTTGTGTAATTAGGCTGAAATTCTGATTGAACGGGTTTTCTTTATCTAACACGTTCATCGGGCTACCATGCCCAACAAACAATACAGGCATTTTTTTCATTATTTTCTCCTCAATATTTGATGGGGCAGATTGTACGGTTAAATCTTTGTGTGAAAAATACTACTTTATGAACAACATCTTTTACTAATCAGAAATAATGAATAATGAGGTTTAGATAGATTGATGTGTTAAATAAGGTAAATATTACAAAGTGGGGTTAAATTTTACGAAAATTTTACTTAAAATTTACTTCATTTACAGTTTATTATCTTTATATTTAGGCGTATGATGACTATTAGTTTTACATATCCCCTAAATTTATTTAGGTAAATATATTATTTCTATTTAATAGGAGATTGAATAATGAAAAAATTATTCACAGCAGTACTTTCTGCGGCAGCCATTGCTGTGCCGTTTTTTGCTTCTGCGAATACTGCGCCACAAACAGAACAAAGTGCAGTACAACCGGAAAAAGCAAAAGGTGTTTGGATTGATGTGCGTTCAGCCGAGGAATTTAACGCAGGTCATTTACAAGATGCGGTGAATATTCCACACGATAAAATCATTGAAGGCGTTAAAGCGATTGGCTCAGATAAAGATGCACCGATCAACCTTTACTGTCGTAGCGGTCGCCGTGCCGAAGCCGCACTCACTGAGTTGAAAAATGCAGGCTATACCAATGTAATCAACCATGGCGGTTATGAAGATTTGGTTAAAAAAGGTTTGAAATAAACAACATATTATTTAAAGCAAAGATCCCCTAGATTCAGAATTTAGGGGATTTTTATTATAAAGAGCGGTTAAATTTTTAGGTGTTTTTGTAAATTCTCTTCAATTGTTCTTTTATATCAGCTTAATTTTAATTGTTTCCTTTTGGTAAAATATTCTTCAATTAAAGTCATCTTTATCTCTTATTTTTGAACCATATAATACTCTCGCATTGGCAGAACGATAGGTTCTACAAATTAACAAAGGAGTTTTATATGAAAAAAGTTGCAAATGTTTTTACTGCCCCAGCAAAACATTGGGTAGGAAATGGCTTTCATGTCGCCTCGATGTTTAGTTATCACGATAAAGATAAAAATCTCGATCCATTTCTTTTAATGGATTACAACGAACCCAAATTTTTCCAAGGTGGTCGTCGCGATGATTCTAAATTTGCTTTACGTGGTGTCGGTGAACATCCTCACAGAGGTTTTGAAACGGTGACTATTGCTTATCAAGGTGAAGTATCGCATCGAGATTCACATGGCGGTGGTGGTACTATTGGTGCGGGTGATGTTCAGTGGATGACAGCCGGTTCTGGCGTGATGCATGAGGAAATGCACTCTGAAAAATTTGCTAAAGAAGGCGGTTTGTTCGAGATGGTGCAGTTATGGGTCAATTTGCCGGCAAAAGATAAAATGACAACGCCTAAATATCAAGCGATTAAAGCTGAAAATATTCCGGTCGTGGCATTACCGAATAATGCAGGTTCAGTCAGAGTTATCGCTGGCGAATTACTCGATACGAAAGGCCCTGCGGATACATTCAGCTCAATTAATATGTGGGATACCACAATGAATGCGAATGTTGCCTATATGTTCAGCGTGCCAGCAAGTCACAATGTGATTATCCTTGTATTAGATGGCACGATCCAAGTTAGTGGCAACGTAATTGCTCGGCGAGGTGAATTGGTTACCTTTGAGCGTGGTGCTGCAGATGTGTTGATAGAATCCAATAATACTGCAAAATTATTGATTCTCACTGGGGAGCCTCTCAATGAGCCTGTTGTAGGATATGGCCCATTTGTTATGAATAGTCGAGAAGAAATCCTTCAAGCTATTCATGATGTGCAATCAGGTAAATTTGGAAACTTAACCTAAAATAAAGCCACTCGAAAGAGTGGCTTTGACATTTATAAATGATGTTTTATCACTTTCATTTAGAATGGAATATTGTCATCAAATGCGTCCATTGGTGGCTCAGCTTGTGGCGCTGGCGCAGATTGTGCTGGACGAGATTGATAGCTTGGTTGTGGTGCTGATTGTGCAGGTGCATAACCGCCCATCTCTTGATTGCGACCACCTAACATTTGTAAGTTATCACCTTGGATTTCAGTGGTGTAACGATCTTGGCCGTTGTTATCTTGCCATTTACGGGTTTTTAAACGACCTTCAACATAAACTTGTGAACCTTTGCGTAAGTATTGACCCGCAATTTCCGCTAAACGACGATATAACACGATGCGGTGCCATTCGGTCACTTCACGACGTTCGCCTGTGTTTTTATCTGTCCAGCTTTCACTTGTTGCCACGCTGATATTCGCTACCGCTTCGCCATTTGGCATCGTACGGATTTCAGGATCGTTACCTAAATTACCCACGATGATTACTTTATTAATACCTGCCATAGAATCCTCTATATTTTAGAAATAAGGTGAAAAATTTTGGTTATTTTGCCTTAAAAGAAACAAAAGATCCATAAAAATTAACTGGATATTTGCACAGATATTGAAATATGCGATAATGGTCGCAATTTTTGAATTTATTTTCTTAAGGCAATCGCTTTTTTTATGGATACTATCGACATTCGTGGGGCTAGAACTCACAACCTCAAAAACATCAATTTAACCATTCCGCGCGATAAATTAATTGTCATTACAGGCTTGTCTGGTTCGGGCAAATCTTCTTTAGCATTTGATACGCTTTATGCGGAAGGGCAGCGCCGTTATGTGGAATCACTTTCTGCTTATGCGCGTCAGTTCCTTTCTTTGATGGAAAAGCCGGATGTGGATTCGATTGAGGGCTTGTCGCCAGCGATTTCTATTGAGCAAAAATCTACTTCTCATAACCCGCGTTCAACTGTGGGGACTATCACCGAAATTTATGATTATCTGCGTTTGCTATTTGCTCGCGTAGGGGAGCCGCGTTGTCCAGATCATGATGTGCCATTAACGGCACAAACTATCAGCCAAATGGTGGATAAAGTCCTAAGCTTGCCTGAAGAAAGCAAAATGATGTTGCTTGCGCCCGTGGTGAAAAACCGTAAAGGTGAGCACGTCAAGCTGTTAGATAGCTTGGCTGCACAAGGTTATATTCGCGCAAGAGTTGATGGTGAAATCTGTGATTTATCTGATCCGCCTGAACTTGCTTTACAGAAAAAACATACCATTGAAGTGGTGGTGGATCGCTTTAAAGTGCGGTCAGATTTAGCCACACGTTTGGCGGAATCTTTTGAAACGGCTTTGGAGCTTTCTGGTGGTACAGCGGTTGTGGTAGATATGGATGATCCTAAAGCTGAAGAGTTGGTTTTCTCAGCAAACTTTGCTTGTCCGCATTGTGGCTATTCTGTACCAGAATTAGAGCCTCGCTTATTCTCATTTAATAACCCGGCAGGGGCGTGTCCAACTTGTGATGGCTTAGGTGTTCAGCAGTTCTTTGATGAAAGCCGCGTGGTGCAAAATGAAAGCATTTCTCTCGCGGGCGGTGCGGTGAAAGGTTGGGATCGTCGCAATTTCTATTACTATCAAATGCTTACCTCGTTGGCGAAACATTATAAATTTGATATTGAAACGCCATATGAAGATTTGCCACAAAAAATTAAAGATATTGTGATGCACGGTTCAGGCAAGGAAGAAATTGAATTCCAATACATGAACGACCGTGGCGATGTAGTGATCCGCAAACATCCTTTTGAAGGGATTTTGAATAATATGGCGCGCCGTTATAAAGAAACGGAATCCATGTCTGTGCGCGAAGAATTGGCGAAAAATATCAGTAACCGCCCTTGTGCAGATTGTGGTGGCTCGCGTCTTCGTCCAGAAGCTCGTAACGTGTATATCGGTAATATTAACTTGCCACAAATTTCAGAGAAGAGCATTGGTGAAAGCCTTGAGTTTTTCCAAGGGCTTACTTTAACCGGTCAAAAAGCACAAATTGCAGAAAAAATCCTGAAAGAGATCAGAGAGCGGTTAGAATTTTTAGTGAATGTGGGCTTGAATTATCTTTCCCTTTCTCGTTCAGCCGAAACCCTTTCAGGTGGTGAAGCGCAACGTATTCGTCTTGCAAGTCAGATTGGTGCAGGTTTAGTGGGGGTCATGTATGTGTTGGACGAACCTTCTATCGGTTTGCATCAACGCGATAATGAACGTCTGTTAAATACGCTGATTCATTTGCGTAATTTGGGTAACACCGTAATTGTGGTGGAACATGATGAAGACGCCATTCGAGAAGCCGATCATATTATTGATATTGGCCCTGGGGCAGGTGTGCATGGTGGTCAAGTGATTGCGCAAGGTACCGCCAAAGAAATCATGGCGAACCCGAATTCGATTACAGGTAAGTTCTTATCGGGTGAAGAAAAAATCGAAATTCCGAAAAAACGAACCGCACTTGATAAAAGCAAACTTTTAAAATTAAAAGGTGCGACAGGGAATAATCTGAAAGGCGTAAATTTAGAGATTCCAGTTGGCTTATTTACTTGTATCACGGGGGTATCAGGTTCAGGCAAATCAACGTTAATTAATGATACCTTATTCCCACTGGCTCAAAATGCTTTAAATCGTGCGGAGAAAACGGATTTTGCGCCTTATAAATCCATTGAAGGCTTAGAATATTTCGATAAAGTGATCGATATTAACCAAAGCCCAATAGGCCGTACACCGCGTTCTAACCCAGCGACTTACACAGGCTTATTCACGCCAATTCGTGAATTATTTGCGGGCGTGCCAGAAGCACGTGCGCGTGGTTATAACCCAGGACGTTTTAGCTTTAACGTGCGTGGTGGTCGTTGTGAAGCGTGCCAAGGTGATGGTGTGCTGAAAGTTGAAATGCACTTCTTGCCGGATGTGTATGTGCCTTGTGATCAATGTAAAGGTAAACGCTATAACCGTGAAACCTTGGAGATCCGATACAAAGGTAAAACCATTCACCAAGTGTTAGATATGACGGTAGAAGAAGCTCGTGAGTTTTTTGATGCGATCCCAATGATTGCGCGTAAATTGCAAACCCTAATGGATGTAGGCTTGTCTTATATTCGTTTAGGTCAGTCTTCTACCACACTTTCAGGTGGTGAGGCACAACGCGTTAAGTTAGCAACGGAGCTTTCAAAACGCGATACCGGTAAAACTCTTTATATTTTGGATGAGCCGACGACTGGCTTACATTTCGCCGATATTAAACAACTTCTCGAGGTGTTACATCGCTTACGCGATCAAGGCAATACCATCGTGGTGATCGAACACAATTTAGATGTGATCAAAACCACAGACTGGATTGTGGATCTTGGTCCAGAAGGGGGCAGTGGCGGTGGTCAAATCATTGCGACAGGCACACCGGAAGACGTGGCTAAAGTCAAAGGTTCGCATACCGCGAGATTCCTGAAAGATATCTTAGCAAAAGGCTAGAAAAAACAACCGCACTTTTGAGCATCATCAAAGTGCGGTTATTTTTTAATTCGATTATTGAAGGTTAATGAACAGATTGCTATTATCTTCAGCATATAAACGAAGGGGGATAATATGGAATGTTCTCACCCATTTAGTTGTCAATGTCAGCCTATTGCAAATGTAAATGTATTAGGCGCCCAGCTTACGCGTATTGAATTGTCTTTTCATCGGGCAATTTCAGTTCTCTCAATTTCGCAAGTCTCAGTTTGGGTGAAGAGTTTAAATACTCAACATCGATGGGTAAAACTAGACTTTAATGCCTGCCATAAAAATGATTCGAATAATTTTACATTGTTTATTCAACCAGATGTACATTGTCTTACCACAAAATTACTACATTTTGATGTTGAACGATTTACTCAAGTGCGGTCGGAATTACAGCTAAAAATTGAATTTGATCAATCGCTTCATATTTCAGTATCGCAATGTCATATTTTGCCGATTCTTTGCCTTGATACCCAAGGTTTCACTCATTTTACTTATCAAGATCTCACTTGTAGTTTCTACCAACCTAAGGCTTCTTTTCAATTACATCCATTAATTATTTGTTTGCACGGTGCAGGTGAGGGGGGAAATAATCAGAGCAATATTCTCGCCGATAAAATGGCGGTGACTTTCGCAAACCAATTACACCAAGATATGCTGGATTATCCTTATATTCTTGCTCCTCAATGCCCAAGTTTTTGGGTTGATAAGTTTCCTTTAAATGGTCTATATTATTATGGCGAGCGAGATTATACGGCTGATTTATTAGCCTTAATTCAAGACACTTTAATGAAATATCAAGATATTGATCCAAAAAGAATTTATATTGTTGGTGGCTCAATGGGTGGTTATCAAGGATTGCGACTTTTTTCAGATACCCCTGATCTATTTTCTGCCGCTTTAATTGCTTGCCCTGCTAAATTGCCTGCAGCTGAAAAATTGCATCACTTAAAGGATAAAAAAATATGGCTTGTTCATAGCGAATTAGATGAAGTTGTTCCCATTGAGAACACACTTCATCTTCTTGAAAAAGTGCATGATGAACAATCCACAATGCCAATGTTTACGCTTTATAAAAAGGTTATTGTAGAGGGAAAAACAATCGATCCACATTGTGTCTTTTTGCTTCTTTACGACAACCAATTAACATCAGGACGAAATTCTATTTTTGAATGGTTAGCGGAGCAAAGTCTGTAAGCGCAAAAGGCAGTTACTTGCTTGAATCGCCCTACAGGATATTTTCATCAACTGATTTGATAAAAAATAAGGCCGTCTCACAAAAGACAGCCTTACACATTATAAATATTCCTTAAAGAAATCCGCCAGTTTTTTCTACAGCCTTGTCTGTGTCTTTATAATATAAAGAAACGAGCCTTGCAGCCGATGTTGATACCTGACACATTCGCCAGCGCTTTCGCCTTGATGGCGGGCACAGTAAGCTATTGCCACCAAAACCGCCTCGGCAAGTTTGCCCGCGTAAAGACCCGCTGTTTGCTCTTTCACGTTGCCGCCCGGATGAACCACTACAATGGCGGGATATTGTTTGGTTTCGTAAAAGTTTTCAGGGTTAAAAGTACTCCCACCAATTCAATGCCGTTGCGTGGGATTTGGATCCGTTGTTGCATATAAAGCTCCTGTCTGGTTGAATAATTAAAGTGCAGTCATTTTATGGAGGGTATGTGGAAATGTATATTCCTAAAAAGGGATTTTATTGTTCTGGATTAGAAAATAATTGGATGGAAAAGGTCGCCTGAAGAGGAGTTCAGACGACCTTTTTTCACATAAATCTACTATTATTTTATGGCTTGGATGTAACTATTCCTTTTAATTTTTCTATAAATTCTAAGATTTCTTTTTTCTTTACAATTTCTTCAATTGGTGTTGGTTCTTTATGATTTTTATCCAATGTATCCGCTGGATTTAATGCAATTGCTTTTAACATATTTCCCATCAATATTGGTAATAGTTTACTCTGTTCTTCCTCATTGAGTTTTTCTATTTGTTTTTTGTAACTTTCATAAGATTTTGCCAGTGCTTCTTTATGTGCATATTCTTGTTCAAGTCTTTGCGCTTCACTACGTCGTTTGGATACAAAGATCACTAACCAAAATGCAGGTAAAATAAACGGTAACTTATAAATCAATCCTTTTAAAATAGAAATTAAAGTAATTCCTATAGAACTATCATTATTATGTTGCTCAATTTGAGTAATTATTTCAGTTTTGCTAAAAATACTTGAAATATAGTTTAAAAGAGAACCGAAATTTACATTTACAGAAACAATAACAATAAATAAAATTGCCAATGCCCAATAAAACAATTTCCCATAAGATGCTACATCTTTGCTAAATTTTTTTCGCATTGCATTATATGCGTTAGATAAGCCGGCAGACGTTGCTCCAGGTAAAAGGCTTTCAATTTGTTTATTTAATTCGTTGTAACGTTCTTGTTGTTTCTTTTTAAAATCATCTAATTCCTTCTTGCGGGTTTCAAGTTCATTTTTCAGACCTCCTTCTATCTCTCCATCTTCATTTTCCGTTCCAAATATCTCTTCATGAAATTCTTCTAATTCATTTAATACTTGAGAAGAGTTTTTTTCAGATCTTTAATTTTATAACTTTCTTCTTTTGCATCATTAAGGTAGTTATATAATTTATCCTTCAACCCATCTTCATTAAAAGTGGATTGGTATAATTTATCTATTTCTTTATGCTTTCTCTCAAAGTCAGCTGCCAAGCCAGCTATTTTGCTTTCTAAACCATCATTTTCAAAGAGTTCATTATTATAATTCTCGAAATTTTCTTGTTTCTCAGATAAATCGGAAAGAATATTTTTAGCATCTCTTGTAATATTTTTATTCCTCTCAGAATATTCTTGGAGTTCTTCTAGATAATGTTTTGAATGTTCCGTCATTGCTTTAGCATATTGTTCTAAAGCAGTTGTTAAAACTTTACCAGCCTTTCCTTTGTAAAAAATGAAAGGCATGAGATCTTTAAGTAAAGTATCCAAGTAATTATTATTAATATCCTTAATATAACTAATATTAGATGTATTAACGTAATTTACTAGCCTCTCCTTTATATATGACATAGGGTTTATAACATTATTTAAAACCTGCATAGGTATGAAATCAGGATCGATTGCATCAAGCATTCCTGAAAAATAAGCTACAACTTTTTTTGAGTGAGCAATTTCATTTCGATCGTCTGTAGACAAGCCTTTTACATTGATATCTTTTAATAGGCTTTCAATTTCTTTCCATAGGGGAATTATTTCGTTAGCAAATTTTGTGCTGCGGATAGACATATTTTTCCTTAGATTTTTGTTATTTAATTAACCATATTCTATTTATACAACAGAATACCCTTAATACAACAGTACATTCACCACCCAATCCTATTTCTGATAATCAGCTATCGACAGACTAGCGCGCGTTTCAGGTAGAATGTGTCTGCGTATACTTTCAGGATTTTCTGACTTCAATATATCCTCATTGAGCCATCAATAACCCATATAGCTCCACATTAATATAAAAATTTTCTTTTCCAATTTTTTCCTTCTTCAAAATTCCGATTCTGACCAATTCTTCCAAATGAGATCTTGCTGTATTACGATGGATTTGGCAGTCTCGTACGACGAAATTAATTTTCGTGTAAGGGTGTTTATACAGATTATTAATCAACTCATGGCTGTATATCTGCGGTAACTCACTGCGGATGAGCTGTTTGTGATTTTGCATTAAAGCTTTAATTCCATTGATTAAAGTAACCGTTCGTTTTGCGGTTTCTGTAATGCCTTCTAGTATAAATATCAACCATGATTCCCAATTTTGGCTATCACGGACAGACTGCAATAACTGGTAGTATTTTGCTTTATTTCGATTGATATATCGGGAAAGATACAGAATTGGAGTATCGAGTAAATCTTGTTGAATCAGATATAGAATATTCAATATTCGTCCTGTCCGACCGTTGCCATCATAAAACGGATGAATGCTTTCAAACTGGTGATGAATCAGAGCCATTTTTACCAAGGGATCGTAATCAAGTTGTGCCGAGTCGTTGATAAATCTTTCCAAATCAGACATATATTTTTCAATATCGGCAGGATTTTGCGGTGGCATATAAACAATTTCTTTTGTCGTTTGATTTACCAGCCCCGTTCCTTGCTGCTTTCTAAAACCCGCATTGTTTCCTTCCAATGCAGCTTGAATTTCTTTAATTAGATTGAGTGTAATTAATTTATCGGAACGGACAGAGTCAAAGCCTAATGACATGGCTTGCGCATAGTAGTGAACTTCTTTCGCAGCTACGGTAGTGAATTGGTGTGTATTGATATTGCTTTGATATAGGTCATCCTGCGTGGTAATGATATTTTCAATCTCCGAGCTTTCTTTTGCTTCCTGCAAGGGTAATGTCCCGAGTAGAATATTTTGATTCGGCATTGTATGTACCACGCCTTTTAACTCACCTAATGCCTGATGAGCAGTACTGCAAGCTTTCAATACCGCTTTACTTTCTATCTCGCCCAAGGCAAATAAATCTGGAATTTGATAGTTGTTCATTATGACTTCCTTTATACATAAAAAGGTGTGGTTTCTTGTGCACGTTTACATAACATGCACAATATTCAGAATATTTTGTGCATATTAGTACAACGCACACAAATTTTCTATTTTTTTGTGCATGTTTCAGGTTCCGAAGCAAAAGACATAATATTTGGCTAACCCTCCCTGTTTCTCAATTATCCAAAATAACAAATTCTTGTTATTTCAGATACAAAAGTGCGGTTATTTTTTTGGATGTTTTTAATGTTTGCTGCTGAAAGGTGGTTTAGCAAACCAAATGAGAACGACCAAGGAAATAAATGTTATCGCAGAAACTAAAAAGATTTCATTGGCACCGATGATAAATCCTTGGGCGGTGATTTGTCTGGCAATATATGATGCCGTTTGTTCTTCACTTAAACCAAAACTCCCCATAGTTTGGAAGAATTGTTGGGAAATAGGATTATATGGATTAATGACTTCTGTAAGTTGCGTGTGATGCACGGCTTCGCGGTTATACCAAATAAAAGTAGTAAGTGATGTGCCTATTGAGCCGGCAAGGGTTCGGAGGAAATTAAATAAGCTCGACGCCGAAGCCATTTTTTCGGGCGGTAAACCAGAAAGTGTAATGGTTGTCAGCGGCATAAAGAAACAAGCAACGGCTAAGCCTTGCACAAATTGCGGTAATGCCACATCCATAAAGGTCATTTCAGGTTCAAAGGTCACGGCTCGCCAATAAAAGGTCAGCGCATAAACCATAAAACTGACGGTGATTAAAATCCGCATATCAATTTTATTGCCGAATTTCCCGATAATCGGTGCAAGTAGAATCGGCAATAATCCCACTGGTGCAGCCGCAAGCCCCGCCCAAGTGGCTGTATAGTTATAAACCTGTTGGAGCAGAAGCGGGATGAGCACGACCGTCCCTGAATACACCAAGAAAGCAAGACTAGTCGAAACACAACCTACGGTGAAATTTCGGGATTTGAATAAGGAGACATCCACAACTGGATTATCGTCCGTGAGTTCCCAAATGATGAGGGCGATTAAACCTACCGCCGCGATAATGGTAAGCACCACAATTTCAGTGGAATTAAACCAATCTAGCTCGCGACCTTGATCCAGCATTAATTGCAACGCACCTACACCGAGTGCTAACAAAATCAGCCCAATAGTATTAACTGGTTGATGAGAAATTCTACTTTCTCGGCCTTCTAAAATTTTCCAACTGATTAAGACAACGGCAAGCCCGATCGGAACGTTGATAAAGAAAATCCAACCCCAGTGAATATTATCGCTGATCCAACCGCCTAAAATCGGGCCACAAATCGGGGCGACCACGATTGTCATTGACCAAAAAGCCAATGCCATTCCGCGTTTTTCTGGCGGGTAGTTATTTAATAATAAACTTTG
>ERZ773010.1899-NODE-1899-length-12653-cov-4.318543_pt1 | contig 12653 bp, 7 predicted proteins | sample MGYA00580842_ERZ773010 | MGnify/ENA primary metagenome ERZ773010 (study PRJEB29015, sample SAMEA2737982) | human oral metagenome | biome: human oral; feature: human-associated habitat; material: dental | place: China | collected 2107 ...
CGACTCTTATCCCCAAGGTAGCCACCATGATGGCGGAGGGAGTAGTCGTGATAGGAGAAGCTGATGCGCTGCATCACGCTCACCACGAGCAGGTCACCCAGTACCGTCATCACCGTAGTGCTGGTGGTGGGGGTGAGCCCGAGGGGGCAGACCTCCCGGGGGTTACCTGTGGAGAGGCAGACATCGACCTCCCCAGAGAGGGGGCTATCGGGGTTACCCGTGATCAAGATGAAGGGCAGAGTGGGATACATCCTGCGGGTGAGGGCGACGAGCTCCAGCACCTCACGGGTCTTACCCGAGTTGCTGATCAGCAGCATCACATCGCTGGCGCAGACCATCCCGAGGTCGCCATGCTGCGCCTCACTAGGGTGCAGGAAGTAGGCCGGTGTACCTGTGGAGCTGAAGGTCGTGGCGATATTGTGGGCGATCTGCCCTGCCTTGCCCATCCCCGATGTGATGAGCCTACCGCCCCCCTCGTGTACTCGCTCTAGGATGAGGCTTATTGCACCCTCGTAGTCATTATCTCGGGGGATATTCTGTAGGGCGTGGATCTCAGCCGCTAGGATCTGCTCGATGGTATACTCGTGGGGTGTACTCACTGCTTCATTCTTATCTCGCCTGCAAAGATAAGTCTTTCTATCCATTCCACATACGACCTTTACCTCGACAAGGGTACACTAGGAACATAGTCGTCAGAGAGGAGGGGAGGATGACGAGGGGGCAAATCAGCATTAGTAGGTATTGTCGTGCATAGAGAGATGGTATAGCTTTGTGATACAGAATATATCACCAAGATAGACAGACGACCAACGTATGGAACAGATCAACATCGAGGGGCTAGGCGCCGTCCAAGAGACCCTCATCATCCCTCTGGCGATGCGTGCCCTAGACCTAAAGAGCAAGAAGCCCATCCTAGGAGACAAGTACGCAGCAGAGCTCTATGAGCGCGTAACCTACGACAAGGAGAAGTTCGCCCCGAAGAAGACCCCGAGCTACTACGGATGCCTCCAGCGTGCTCGCTACCTCGACGAGGAACTCATCCGCTATGCCCGACAGCTCCACGCCTCGGGCACACCCTTCGTGACCGTAAACGCAGGCTGTGGGCTCGACACCCGAGGCGAGCGTATCGCTGAACGTACCTACGGGGCGGTTCACTTCGACATGGACTTTCCCAACGTTATCCAGCTCCGTCGTACCCTACTCAGCGAGCAAGCGACCCTCATCGAGGGCAACCTCCTAGAGGAGGCTTGGATCGAAGCCCTCAAGGCCAAGATCACCCCCGACACCCACGTCTCAATCGCTATAGAGGGGGTATTTGCTTACCTAAGTAGGGAGGAGATCCAGCGTGCATTACGACTTATACACACGGCCTTCGCTGGTCGCTGTGTCGTAGTCTTCGATGCCCTAAGTAGCTTCTGGGCGAAGCGGTCACGACAGCACGACACCCTACGGCACATGGAGGCGAGCTTTACGGGGGGCATAGACTCCGAGGAGGACATCCTCGGCCTACTGCCCGAGGCACACTTCGAGCGCAAGATACCCATCGTCGATCTCATGGCGCAGGTCTGGTGGGTAGCACACCTCATGAAGCTCACCCGCAAGATGCGCAATAACGTCCAGATCTTCACCTTCACCCTCTAGTCCCCCCACCAAGCGAAAGCCCTGCCCCCTCCCCTACCCAATCTCTACAATAGAGCTGGGTGAGGGGAGGGGGCAGGGCTTTCTATTACCCTATATAGGGCATAGAGGTCGGGGAGGAGAAGGCGAGGCTAATGCTCGTACTTGTACTTACGCTTGTTCTCCTCGCTAAGGAGGGCGGAGGGGTCAGCCATCGTACGCTCAATGAGCTCGCCAAGCACACGGACGAAGGCGGGGGAGCTATTGAGACAAGGCACATAGGTGAAGCTCTTGCCTCCGCTGTGTAGATACTCGCTACGGTAGTAGCTATCGATCTCCTGAATAGTCTCTAGACAGTCACAGACAAAGCCCGGACAGACCACCACGATACGCTCTGCACCCTCATGGGATAGACGCTGGATACGCTCACTCATATAGGGACGCATCCACTCATGCCGTCCTAGGCGGGACTGATAGACGAGCTCTACCTGCCCGTCCTCTAGCCCCAGATCCTGCTGGAGCAGAGCACGGGTCTCCTCGCACTGCAGGCGGTAGCAGTCCTCCTCGGCATGTCGCTCATGCCAAGCTCTGCGATGAGCACAGTAGTCGGTGTGCCCGTTGTGCTTCCGACACTCCTTAGGGATATGGGAGAGGGGGATGCCATGCATCGATACGATGAGGCGATCAAAGGGCTCCGAGAGATAGGGACGGACTTGCTCCGAGAGTACCTGCCGATAGCCCTCATCTCGATAGAAGGGAGGGAGTAGGCGGAAGCGCAGCGATAGCCCCAGCCGACGAGCTTCCTCCAGCGCATAGGCCACTGCGGTCTCGTAGCTACTGCGGGCATAGTGGGGATAGAGTGGAGCGATGAGCACCTCCTCCACAGAGCTCAGCGAAGCCAGTGCCGATAGAGCACTCGCCGTACTGGGCTCAGCATAGCGCATCCCATAGGCGACAGGACACCGGCAGAGCTCACTGAGCTCACGGGCGATCGCCTCGGTATGGGTAATCAGGGGGAAGGCCTGCCGCTCCTCACCCCAGATCGTGCGGTAGTTAGCAGCCGACTTCGGAGCTCGCCTCGGGACGATGACACGATGCACGAGAGGGTGGCGCACCCAGTAGGGTAGCCCGATGATACGCCGATCCATGAGGAACTGCAGCAGATAGCTATGCACATCGGCTACTGCAGGGGAGGCTGGGGAGCCAAGGTTCAGAAGGAGGATAGCCTGCTTAGAGGCTTGCTCTGCCCCGAAGAGCGAGGAAGTGGGACTACTCATCTCGTCGGGGCGAAGAGAAAAGGCCCTCCTTGGGGTCTATTCATCGTCATTCGTCTCTAGGGTATAGTCTTGGAATAGGAAATCATTATAGGGGAAGCGCTGTACGTGTATCTCCCGCACACGATCATAGAGGAGCTGCTTGAGCTCCTCGATACCTGCGCCTGTACGAGCAGAGATGAAGCAGCAGCCCTCCTCACCTAGTCGTGCCATCCAGCTGGCCTCGAGCTCCTCACGAGAGAGGTTGCGTCGGCTACGCTCAGAGAGGTCGTCAGCCTCCTTAGCCTCGTAGGTGAAGGCATCGATCTTGTTGAAGACGAGGATCACGGGACGCTCATCCCCTGCGGTGATCTCACGTAGGGTCGAGGAGACGACCTCGATATGCTCCTCGAAGTTGGGGTGCGCTAGATCCACCACGTGTAGGAGCAGGTCGGCCTCACGCACCTCGTCGAGGGTGCTCTTGAAGGACTCGATGAGCTCCGTCGGGAGCTTGCGGATGAAGCCCACGGTGTCGGAGAGCAGGAAGGGGAGGTTATGGATAATGACCTTGCGTACGGTGGTATCGAGCGTGGCGAAGAGCTTGTTTTCGGCGAAGACATCACTCTTGCTCAGGACGTTCATCAGTGTGGACTTCCCGACGTTCGTATAGCCGACGAGGGCGACACGTACGAGCTTGCCTCTATTCTTGCGCTGCATGGCCATCTGTCGGTCGATGCCCTTGAGCTCCTCCTTGAGGTGGGCGATACGATCCTGTATGAGACGCTTGTCGGTCTCTAGCTGGGTTTCCCCTGGGCCACGCATCCCTACCCCACCTCGCTGACGCTCTAGGTGCGTCCATAGGCGGGTCAGACGGGGGAGCATGTAGCGGTACTGCGCCAGCTCGACCTGCGTCTTGGCGTAGGCAGTCTGTGCTCGGGAGGCAAAGATGTCGAGGATGAGGCTCGTACGGTCGAGGATCTTGACCTTGAGGGTGGCCTCGATGTTGCGTAGCTGCTTCGGGCTCAGCTCGTCGTCGAAGATGACGAGCCCGATCTCATTCTCCTCCACATACTGACGTATCTCCTCGAGCTTGCCCTTGCCGACGAAGGTCACAGGGTGTGCCTGCTCCAGACGCTGGACAAAGCGCACGACGGGGCTAACCCCTGCCGTACGGGATAGGAAGTCCAGCTCATCTAGGTACTCCTGAGCCTGCTCCTCGGACTGACTGCGGGTGATCAGTCCCACCAAGACCGCTTGATCGCTCTTGGTATCGGTGATAATAAACTCTCTCATATTGCACGAGCAAAGGTACTACAATGTCCGTAATGCACCCTGTGCCCAGAGCTCTAGTCCCTCGGCTAAGCCCCCCCCGAGAGGAAGCACCCTCTGAGAGACAAGGAAGGCTACACCGCAGGACATGCTTGCGATGTAGCCTTCCGCCTAAGCCTGAGGCTAGGACCTAGAGGAGACCTTCGATAGCCTTCTTCAGGACATCCTTGCTCTGAGCGCCGACGAGCTTAGAGACGACCTCACCATTCTTGATGAAGAGGATGGTGGGGATGTTACGCACGTTGAAGCGTCCAGGTAGGTCGGTGTCCTGATCCACGTCGCACTTGCCGATGACGACACGGCCGTCATACTCGTGGGCGAGCTCCTCGATGATAGGGGCTACCATCTGGCAGGGGCCACACCATGTAGCACCGAAGTCTACGACGACGGGCTTGCTGTCTGCGATAAGAGTCTCGAAGTTCTGGCTATTGATTTCTAGTGCCATGATAATTCCTTTCGTTACTTAATATTGATATTGTTACTCGTTCACGCTCATTTGTATCCCGTGGTGACGGCAGAAGTCTAGGAGAGCTGTCGTCGGGGCGATGAGATTGCGGTCATAGCTCAGCCGTACATCATTACGCCCTGTTCCATCGGTGATACGTATAGATAACATAGCATAGCCCTTATTGTTCTCACCGTCTCGGTCGGTGAGTGTAGGAGCGAGCAGTTGGCTCAGTTCGGTGATGACCTCTGGCTCGATTGTGCGCACATCTATCTCTAGGCTGACGCTACGGATCAGCTCTGACGCTGCAGTCGAGAGCAGATCTACACGATGGATCTTGAGCTCCAGCTCATCCCCATAGCGACGCTTCTGCACCACCCCGGAGAGCAGGACAGAGAGTCCGCCTATGCAGTACTTGGCGAAGTTGGTATAGCTCTCGGAGAAGAAGGCAATATCTGTCGCCCCGACGAGGTCCTCTACCGTGATACGGGCATAGGGATCACCACGCTTGGTCGTACCCTGATAGACCTTGGTGATCAGCCCACCGAAGGACACCTGCCGTCCCTCTCCTATAGCCGCTAGGTCACCTAGCTCCGCTGTGGTATGGGAGCAGTAGCACTCCAGCAGGACACGGTGGGGATCTAGGGGATGCCCCGAGAGGTAGATCCCGATGAGGTCACGCTCACGGTTGAGCCGCTCGATGCTGGACACCTCCGGGCAGGTCGAGGGAGGTGTAGGCCGTGGGATCTGTAGGGCCTCCTCGTCACCGCCGAAGAGTGAGGCTTCGTTGAGTCCCTGCTCGCTCATCACCATCTGCCCGTAGCGGATCAGCGCCACGAGGAAAGTATCATCCCCGCTATCCATCGGTGCGGAATAGAGCTCTCGAGGGAAGCCAAAGCTATCGAAGGCTCCCGAGAGGACCAGGCTCTCCAGCGTACGCTTATTGGCGACCGAGGAGGGGATGCGCTCGAAGAAGTCATAGACCGACTGATACGCTCCACGCTCCTCACGATCGCTGACGATCAGGTCTACGGCAGAGCTCGAGACCCCCTTGATGGCATTCAGACCAAAGCGGATACTGCCCTCACTATTGACGGAGAACTTGTAGCCCGACTCATTGACATCAGGGCCGAGGACAGCGATGCTCATCGCTCGGCACTCGTCCATGAGCTTGACGAGCTCGGTGATATTGCTGAGGTTACGGCTCAGGGCTCCTGCCATGTACTCGGCAGGGTAGTTAGCCTTGAGGTAAGCCGTCTGATAGGCGACCCAGCTGTAGCAGGTAGCATGGCTCTTGTTGAAGGCATAGCTGGCGAACTTCGCCCAGTCACTCCAGATCTTCTCCAGCGTGTCCTTCCCATAGCCGTTCTTAGCTCCCCCAGCGAGAAACTTGACCTTGAGGGCCTCCATCTTCTCCTTGAGCTTCTTCCCCATCGCTTTACGGAGCTCGTCCGACTGTCCACGGGTGAAGTCAGCGATCTCACGGGAGAGGAGCATCACCTGCTCCTGATAGACGGTGATCCCATAGGTATCCTTGAGGTAACGCTCCATGCAGGGCAGGTCGTAGGTGATCTCCTTGCGTCCGTGCTTACGATCGATGAAGTCGGGGATGTAGTCCATAGGCCCGGGACGGTAAAGGGCATTCATCGCGATCAGATCCTCGAAGGTCGTGGGCTGGAGCTCACGGAGGTACTTCTGCATCCCTGCCGACTCGAACTGGAAGGTACCCACCGTCCGTCCCGCCTGATAGAGCTCATAGGTCTTCGTGTCGGTCAGCGAGATCTTGTCGATATCGATCTCCTCCCCGTGACGCTTCTTGATATTGGCCAGAGCCTCCTTGATCACCGAGAGGGTCTTGAGTCCGAGGAAGTCCATCTTGATCAGCCCCGTGGACTCGATCACCGAGCCCTCATACTGGGTCACCAGTAGGCTCTCACCCGTGGCCTTGTCCTCTGCGGTGCTGAGGGGTACGACATCGCTGATATCCATCTTACCGATGATGATCCCGCAGGCATGTACACCCGTGCTACGGATGTTCCCCTCGAGCATCTGAGCGTACTTGAGCGTGTCATGCAGGAGCGGGTCAGGGCTGAGAGAGGCCTGCTTCAGCTCGGCGACATTGTCTATGGCCGCCTTGATGGTGATCGTCTTGACGTCAGCGATCTTATCGGGGATGAGCTTGGTGAGGCGGTCGCTCTCCGATAGCGGGAGACGCTGCACACGTGCCACATCCTTGATCGCACTCTTGGCGGCCATCGTACCATAGGTGACGATATGCGCCACACGCTCGTAGCCGTACTTCTCCGTGACCCAGCGCAGCACATCGGCACGACCATCGTCGTCGAAGTCTACGTCTATATCGGGCATAGAGATACGGTCGGGGTTGAGGAAACGCTCGAAGAGCAGGTCGTAGCGTATCGGGTCAATATCCGTGATATTGAGGCAGTAGGCGACTGCTGAGCCTGCCGCCGAGCCACGTCCCGGCCCTACGAAGACCCCCATAGAGCGAGCGGCGGCGATGAAGTCCTGCACGATGAGGAAGTAGCCAGGGAACCCCATATTCGCAATCGTCGAGAGCTCGAAGTCTATACGCTCCCGTACGGCATCGGTCAGTCCCTCCTCGCCGTATTTGCGCCGAGCACCCTCATAGGTGAGGTGGCGGAGGTAATCATCGGCCGAGGCGAACTCCTCGGGGATCGGGAAGTCGGGCATCAGAGGGCCGTGGTCGATGCTGTAGTGCTCGACCTTGGCGCAGATCTCCTCGGTCGTAGCCAGAGCCTCGGGGACATCGGCGAAGAGCTCATTCATCTCCGCCGTGGTCTTCATCCACTCCTGCTTGCTGTAGCGCATACGGGCAGGGTCATTGAGATCCTTGCCCGTACTGAGGCAGATCAGTCGGTCATGCGCCTCGGCATCCTCCTCATTGAGGAAGTGAACATCATTGGTAGCGATGACCTTCACCCCGTGCTTGCGCCCCAGCTCTAGGAGGATGGCATTGACCTGCTGTTGCTTCTCATAGGTCTCCTGGTTGCCTAGGGGATTGTCGGTCTTATGGCGCTGGAGCTCGAGGTAGAAGTCATCCCCGAAGATTCCCTTGAACCACTCGATGCTCCGCTCTGCCTCATCTATATTGCCGTACATGATATGCTGCGGGATCTCGCCCCCGAGGCAGGCGGAGGAGACGATGATCCCCTCGTGGTACTGCTCCAGCAGCTCCTTATCTATACGAGGGCGATAGTAGTAGCCGTCTATCCAGGCACGGGAGACCATCTTGATGAGGTTCTTGTAGCCCGTGAGGTTCTTGGCCAGCAGGACGAGGTGCCAGCCACTATTATCTATGGACTGGGTGGGGCGATAGGGGTTGGGGACGTTGGCCTCCTTGCTGAAGCGTGAGCGGCGAGCGCAGTAGACCTCACAGCCGAGGATCGGCTTGAAGAGGGGCTTGGCCTCTGCCTCCACCAGCTGGCTACGTAGCTCCGTGAGCCGTGCCTCATCCTCTACACTACGAGCCTCCTGAGCCTCTAGGCTCTGGATCTCCTTCTTCAGCGCCTTACGCTCGGAGATGAGGGGGGCATTCTTCTTCTCGACATAGTCGTAGAACTCCTTGATGCCAAACATCGCACCATGGTCCGTCAGGGCGATACCACTCATCCCATCCTGGATCGCCTTATCGACGAGCCCCTTGACCGAGGCCTGTCCATCTAGGAGAGAGAACTGAGAGTGCACGTGGAGGTGTACGAAGCGCTGCATATAGCTTACCAAATAGACATTTCATTGATTTACAGAGGTAGGGAGGTATTTCTCACGCCTCCCCTCCCCCATTGGTGACGTACAAAGTTACCCTAAATCCCGATTATCTCCTTCCCCTCTGCCCGACCTCCCTCTACTCTCGGGGATGAGGGACGAAAGCACTAGAGACTGAGGGCAAAGTAGTCAAGGAGCACTCCCACAAGGCATAAAGACCCGTACCCGAGGCGTAGGTATACCCTACATACACTGCCCTACCTAGGGGGGTGTTGTGTACACGCGTGTACACACTAGTATACCCACGTGTACACTACTGTATACACGCGTGTACACTCTCCCGCTCTAAGTATGTCCTCTCTAGCACCCTCATAGGTACGTCCATTCCCCAGCTAATGTGCTGGGAATGGAGCTTATGCCGAGGTATCACTCTGGGACACGCAGTGTACCCTCCCCCCAAGAGCCTAGGAGAGGAGCATACGCATGGAGCGCAAGCCTCACCCCTGACTACTTCTTCTCCTACGCATCAGTTCAATTGAAAAAAAATAACTTTGTGCAAGACAGGGAGATCGGTATATCTACTGGTCTCTCTAGGGATAGCTTGATCGAGCAAACAATACATATCTTAATCGGAAAGACAATGAAGTACATGAGCATGCCCTCCATAATGGCAAAAGCTATCACGTGCCTACTCCTCTCTACGGCAGGCATCACCCTCTCCCACGCACAGACGAACGATAGTATCGCCCATACGATGCTCGTCGCTGACTATGACTACACCTGCCAGACCTCCAATGCCAAGGGCGAGGAGCTAAAGGTGAGCTACGGCCTCACGCTACAGGTCGCTCAGGATATGGCGTGCACGATGGGCAGGAAGCGACACAGCGGAGAGAACGACATGAGCGAGCGACTCCTCTACGCCCCTGTGACCTGGCAGAACTACCCTCAGGGCAAGATGACCTCCCTCGAGACCATCCCTCCCTATCAGTACCTCACCTCGGAGGCGATGCCCCAGCTGAAGTGGAAGGTGCAGGCCGAGCATGATACCATCTGTGGCCTTCCCTGTCAGAAGGCTATCGGCCAATACGGTGGCAGGACATGGACGGCTTGGTTCGCCGAGGGACTACCCAGCCGCTTTGGGCCATGGCGACTAGGCGGGCTACCGGGTCTGATCCTACGGGCTGTCTCGGAGGATGGTATCCACCACTTCGAGTGCAATAGGGTGGACTTCGTCAAGGAAGCCATAGCCTACAGCGTGCCTAATGAAGCCGTGAAGTGCACACGTGCCAAGTTTGTCAAGCTACGCAACAGCACCTTCGGCAACCCTAACTACCTCACCAACCCAACGTACTACATCAAGCCGGAGCAGATAGGGAGCATGACCGTCATGGCTGGGAGCGTACTGATCGGTACAGTCCCCATCAATATGAAGCCAGCGAAGTATCAGCCACTAGATCTCTGATGCCCTATGGTGAGGTTCGTACTCCTCATACTCCTCTGGTCACTAAGTCTCACACCTGCCCTAGCACAAGGCTCCAAGATCAGTGTGACCGGGCAGGTGCGCTGTGGCACCAGGCCTGTGGAGGAGGGCATCGTAGCCCTCCTGCATCCATCCGATAGCAGTGTCGTAGCCTACTCGATGACCGATAGGCAAGGACGCTACTCGGTAGAGGCAACCACCGCACTTAGTGAACTGCTCATTAGGGTGACGGGCTTCAACATCAAGAGGAAACTCATGCGCATCAAGGCGCTCTCACAGACCCTCGACCTAAGCGTAGAGGAGGAGAGCATCCTACTGCGTGAGCTGGTGGTCAAGTCACGGAAGCTATGGGGAGGCCGAGACACGATCAACTATCTCGTCTCGGCCTACACCCGAGGCCATGACCGCACCATCGGCGATATCCTACGCCAGCTCCCTGGCATCACCATCGAGGAGAACAATGTGATCAAGTACCAGGGGACACCCATCAACCACTTCTATATCGAGAACCTCGACATGCTGCAGGGTCGCTACAACCTAGCCACACAGGGCATCAAGGCGGAGGATGTAGCCACCGTGCAGGTACTAGAGAGGCACGAGCACGTGCGTGCGCTCCAGGATCAAGCACCACCCGAGCGGGCTGCCATCAACCTCAAGCTCAAGAACACCGCCAGGGGCGTATGGAGCCGAACAGCCCGCCTAGGTGCAGGAGCATACGCCCATACTCCACTCTGGGATGCCTCCCTCCAAGCGACCTACTTCACCAAGGCTCGACAGCATCTCATCCGCTACAGCGGTAACAACCTCGGGCAGGAGAGCGATCCCACCACCGCCCACTATGGTATCTCCTCCTTGGGGAACACGCCCCCACTAGTCCACATCATCAAGCATGGGACATCTCCCGTAGGCAAGAGCCTCTTCGGCTACCGCCACGGGGTAAACCTCAACAACCTAAACAAGCTCTCCGATAGCACCACCATCACCTACAACCTCCACTACGGCCACCTCTTCTCCCACGGTCATTCCTCCTCCCAGACCACCTACATACTCCCCGATGCCTCTCGCATACTACTCGTCGAGGACGTCGCCGATCGCACCCATACGAACACTGCGAACCTACAGCTCGTCTACGAGACGAATAGACAGCGTCACTTCCTCTACAATACGCTCTCCCTCTTCGGCCGATGGGAGGAGGGACCAGGGACTATCTACTCCCAGAGCATGAGTAGCTCCTCCCAGCCAAGCGTAAGCACCATCGCACAAGCCCTACACTATCGCTCCCTAGGACTCTCCAACCGCACCCGCCTCGTGCACCGCACCCCTACCGGTGGCGGTATCGAATGGGTCTCTACCAATAGCCTCTCCTCCACCCCACAGATACTGGCTATCGGTGGCAGTCGGACTGCCTGCCAGCGTATAGACCTCACCTCGGTCTCCACGACCAATAGCCTCCAGCTCCTACGTGACCTCCACTCTCACCGATGGACACTGAGCGCATCGGCACATCTCAACTCCACCTATACGACTCTGTCCTCCCACCTCACTCACCCCGATGCGCCTACCGCCCCTCGGGGGAATATGATACACGTACACACGAGTGCAGATATAGGCCCCGTGGCTCGGTATGTACATGGGTCGCTCCAGTCTACGCTCAGCCTTCCCCTCGCCCTGACCTACACTTACCTCGACAATGCCTCTATCCCTACAGAGCAGACCGATGCGAGGCGTCTTCGCCTATACCTACAGCCCTCCTTCATCCTGCAGTGGAGAGCGAGCGATTACTTCACCTTCGATGCCAGTGCTGGCTACTTGGCTCGGGAGACCCCTTGGGCAAGGCTCCTCACGGCGAGTCTCATGCCGAACTATCGTAGTCTATCACGCTACCGAGCTACCCTCAACGATAGCTACGATGCCAATGCCCACCTCAAGGTCTCCTACAAGGATCTCTTCTCGGGCTTCTTTGCCCACGTAGAGGGTGGCTGGAGACGTTCGTGGAGCGACATTGCCTATGGTACCACACTCGACGCTGAGGCTCGCTCCGTCATCGAGGCCGTCCACCAGCCCCACCACAGCACCCTCTATACGCTCTCCGCATACGGGCGTAAGGATATCGACTGGCATACCATGCAGCTCGAGCTCGCTGCCACTAGCGCACACACCGAGAGTGAGGTCCTACGTCAGGCGACCCTCACCTCGTACCGCACGGCAGACTACGGCCTTAGGGGGACACTTGCCCTAGACCTCATCACGGGCTATCGCCTGCACTATCAGGCGAGCTGGAGGCACAATCGCTCTACCTCCGCCAGCTACACCTCGGCATACAACGAACTAAGTCAGCAGGCACGACTCGATCTGCGCCTCATCCCCTCTCGCCTATTCCTCAAGCTCCAGGCTAGCCATACCCACAGCGACCAGTCGGCATCAGAGCAGAAGGACTACCTCTTCGTCAGCGCAGGACTGAAGTATACGATGTCAAAGAGGGTCGAGCTCGAGCTCAACGGGGACAACCTCACGAACACACGTACCTACATCATCCGCTCCCTCGGAGATCTGGAGGAGCACTATACCGAGTATCACCTCCGACCGTTCTCCCTAGTCCTCACGGCTCACCTCTACCTCTAGGCTTCACCGCAGGACGAGTCTCCGCCTCGCCCCCCTCCACGCTACCCGACTCCCCTCCATACCTCGCTCTTGGGTACCGCCCCCAGCACACACTCTGCCCCACATATCCCGCAAGACAAAGAAGGTCCTACCCTGCGACCCTACCCCCCTGCTAACAGCCTCT
>ERZ773010.1901-NODE-1901-length-12651-cov-55.440775_pt1 | contig 12651 bp, 7 predicted proteins | sample MGYA00580842_ERZ773010 | MGnify/ENA primary metagenome ERZ773010 (study PRJEB29015, sample SAMEA2737982) | human oral metagenome | biome: human oral; feature: human-associated habitat; material: dental | place: China | collected 2107 ...
CGTTCTATCGGCGCAACCTCAAGGTGGCACTCCCGATTGTGTTCTCACAGCTGGGTGGTGCGCTCGTACAATTGGTCGACACGCTGATGGTCGGTCGGCTGGGCACCGTGCAACTGGCATCGGTCTCGTTCGCCACGTCCGTCTTCATCATCGGCTTCGTTTTCTCGATCGGCATACTGATGGGCCTCACGCCACTGGTGGGCATGGCCTACGTGCGCGGCGACCGTGCCCGTGTGACGGACCTCTTCCAGAACTCGCTCACCCTGGCCACCCTCTCGGCCGTCGTCATGTGCAGCCTGCTCTTCGGCGTCATCCATCTAATGCCCTATATGGGGCAGGACGCGGCTGTGGTCGAGACGGCCATCCCTTATTTCAAGACCCTTGTTTTTAGCCTGATCCCCTTCCTTTATTTCACGGCCATCAAGCAGTTCTTTGAAGGCATGGGCAACACCATGATTGCGATGGTGATCACCATCATCTCGAATCTCATCAACGTGCTTTTCAACTATCTGCTCATCTATGGCAAGTTCGGATTTCCCGAGCTGGGCGTGCTGGGTGCGGGCGTCTCCACGCTCATTTCACGCCTGACGATGCCCCTCATGTTCCTCCTTGCTATCCGTCTGCGCAGCGAGTGGTGGGCCTATTTCCGTGCCTTTCGCATGCACCTCTTTAGTTGGCGCCGCCTCATCGAACTCGTGAAAGTCGGTGCTCCCATTGCGGCTCACATGCTCCTTGAGGTGTTAGCCTTTGCGCTCTCGGCCATCATGGTCGGTTGGCTCGGTGCCACGCCACAGGCCGGCCATCAGATCGCGCAAAACATGTCGCACCTCACCTATATGATCGTGCTCGGCATTGGCGCCGCCACCACCGTCCGCGTCAGCCATCAGCTCGGCGCCCTCGACCTCGACGCCGCACGTAAGGCCGGCAACGCCTCCGTCCATCTCTGCCTCGTCTACAACACCCTGGCCGGCACCCTCCTCATCACCTTCCGCCATGCCATCGCCTCAGCCTTCACCTCCGATCCAGCCGTGATCGACATCGGCGGACGCCTCATCATCATGGCCGGCATCTTCCAAGTTTCTGACGGCCTACAGACCATCGGCGCCGGCATCCTTCGCGGCCTGACGGACGTGAAAATTGTCATGCTCTACGCCTTCATTGCCTATATCTGCATTAACCTGCCGTTCGGATACCTTTTAGGTTTCGTCTTCCAATTCGGAGCCATAGGCGTATGGGCCGGCTTCATTTTCGGACTCAGTGTTGCCGCCGTACTCTTCCGCCTACGTTGCCGCAAAATGTTCCGTCAGCTCGCAGCATCAGGCAAATACGCCGTGAAAACCGCTTAGTCGATCCTCCCTCCCCCTCAATATTTGCGAACCTCTCCCTGATACGTCCGGGATGTGGTGTTAGTACGTTCCGAACGTAGTGTAATACGTTCCGAGGCGGTCATGGATACGTCCCAAACCATCCCCTGGATAGGTTCTCGACGTGGTCTCAACAAGTTCCTAAGCGGTCGTTGATATGTTCTGGACGTAGTCCCAATGCGTTCCGAGGTAGTCATTGATAGGTTTCGAACGTGGTGTTGATACGTTCCGAACGTAGTCTTGATACGCTCGGGACCTATTATTGGGTACTTCGGAACGTATCGATGACCACTTCGGAATCTATTGGCGAATGGTTCAGAGAAACTCGCTGGGTATTTCCGTAAGGGGTAAAACACATTTCTACTCCACTGTCTGATACATTTCTAACACGCCCTCATTCATCTTCTCATCGATACACAACAATATCACAAATACTAGCGTATACATGTATATCCGTATACAATACTACGTGAATTTACAGATGTTTACCACATCGTATTTTACGATTCTTATTAGGATGTATAAATGTATACTTTCGTTCCCCTGTTGTTACGCCTTCTTGCTACGATTATACATGCAAACAACGTCCAACATATATGCTGATAAACACCAATCTATACCCTATATAATGCATAATCATATCTATATATCAGCGTTTTATGCATGATGAATCAAGTGATCATTCAAATATAAATCGGGTTGGAGTCTGTACCTGAGCATGTATAGCTGGATAGATAGGCATATGAGGAGTAATAATACGCTTGTCATCAATCAAATATGGATGATATGAAAAAGTGATTTATACGGGCCATATCATTGCACTATGTGCAAGCCATATATACAATTGGCACAATCGTATATTTGTGGCATACGAGTGTATATCACTTGAAGTATACAATTATATCCTTCTAAAAATCGAATTACCATATATCTTTGTATACCCATTTTGCGAGGCAAATGGTAGATGTGTAAATCAACAATTGTGTATTATGAGTGAGAGAGAGAGAATTATGCAAGTGATGGCCCAAAAAGGGTTTACAGCATCACAGTTTGCTGAGGCGATAGGCATTCAGCGTGCGGCTATGTCGCATATCACGTCCGGGCGTAACAATCCGAGCTTAGACGTGATGAAAAAGATCTTGGAGCGTTTCCCTGATATCAGTCCGGATTGGCTACTGATGGAAAAAGGACCCATGAAGCGCGGTTCACAGCCGGTAGCTACGCCGCCGGAATCAACGCCACCACCTCCAGCGCCTAGCCTCTTTGTGGGTCTTCCCCCTGCAGCGACACCTTCCGAATCGTCTGCTGACTTTACGCCTGAGCTGCCCGAGCAACCGAAAACCATCGCCCGAGGAGTCGAGCGAATCCTACTCTTCTACTCTGACGGCACGTTCGAATCGTTTGTTCCGGAGAGAAAGGAGCAGGGGGAGGTGTAGTCGTCCCTCTGCTTTGGTGGGGATTGGACGAAAGGCTTTCTACACAATAACCCAATGCGATGCAACGTTTCGTACACAAACGCATCATCAGGGCAAAAAGTAGAAAAACATGAAGGCATTACTGTTATCATTCTTTGTGGTCGTCTTGTGCTACTCCCTCTTTCTTGACGAGGAGCAACAAGCCGCTCCTCCAGATAGAACCAACAAAACGACCATGCAAACGGAGGCGTACGACTATGTTCAAGGGCACGATACGACCGCTTTTTATGCTATCACCTCCCTCCCTTGGTCCTGACAGTCGGGAGAGTCGCCATCAGGTCACGAAAAAGTTGCAAGCGGAAACTCACTCGGTTTCTACTTGCAACTTTTTTTGCTCTGCAAACGAATTGTGTGGAGGAAGGTTTGTGGGAGGGCGCGTAGGGTGATTCGGCGGCGGAAAGCGTTTTTCGGCGAAAAAGCCCCATTTCCCGTGGCGGGAAACCGATCTCCAGAAAATTTTACCGCCTTCCCGTCGCGGGAAACCGTTTTTCGAGCGTTTTTTCCCTTTTCCCGCCGCGGGAAACCGTTTTTCGAGCGTTTTTTTCCATTTCCCGCGGCGGAAAGGTGTTTTTCGGAGATTTTTCCCCATTTCCCGCGGCGGGAAGGCGTTTTTCGAACGTTTTGATCGGTTTCGTGCGGCGGGAAGGCGTTTTGCGAAGTCCAAGATCGGTTTCGCGTTTCAGTTTGGCGTTTCGTGAAGCTGGAGATCGACTTCGTGTTTCAGTTTGGTGTTTCGCTAAGTCCGAGATCAGTTTTGTGTTTCAGGAGGTGGAATAACGAGAAGCTAAGCCCTCACTCCGACCTTTGTTTTTATGGTGCCAGAAGGAAATGACTCCACGAATAATCACCCACGAGGTGCTTAAACCGTAGAGAGTATTCACACACACCCATACCATCCGTTATAAGGCCCTTATAGCCCATGAACCACACGGATATGAAAAAGGGGGCTACGGCGCTCTTGTCCGTGCCCCCTTTGGGTGTGGTCTTGATGAAGCCTTGAAAGCTACTTACGGGCCGCCTCTAACTCCTTTTTCAGGCGAGTGATCTCGTCACCCTGATTCTGGATTGTAGTCAGGAGGGAGTTCAGCTCCTCGTTTTCAATCGAGGAGGGGAACTGCGCTTCTACGCGCAGGATGAAGTCGGAGAGCACGTTCATGTAGTTGTTGAAGGCGTCGTACGGGTTGTCGTACGGGCTGAAAAGGTTGTAGTGCTTCGTGCTCATATAATAGAGGTGGTCGCTGCTTTGCAGGTAGATCCAGTCCTGCTTGATACGGCGATTCTCACAGAGGCGCACGCGCTCGCTGATCTCGTTGAGCTTCCGGAAGGCCTCCTGTTGCAGGACGTTGCCGAGCCATGAGCTACAATCCTTCTCTTCGTCAACCCACGACATGGGGTAGGGTACGGAGATGGAGTCCACGGGGCGCGTCTGGGCAAAGATCTCCGAGGGCAGGGAGAAGGTGATGTCGTTTCGCTCAGCATACTGCGGAAGGGCCTTGAAGAAGTCGAAGATGCCGGTGTCGGCGGCGTGCATGGAGCCGAGCACCTCGTAGTTCATAAAGGCGTTGATGATCTTCTCGCCTTCGGCTGTTGCAGAGATGGCGGAGATGTACTTATCGGCCGTCAGCGGATACTCCTTCCACGAGTGGTCGTCGAAGCGGATGGAGAGGTCCTCACTGAAGCGATCGTTCTTGAGCAGCAACTTGAGCTGCGGACGGATGGCGGAGGCGTAGACGTAGTTCGGACTTTTCCAACCCAGAACATGCTTAGCGCCCTCGGTCAGCATACCTTCAAAGCCAAGCTCATAGACCAGTTCGGAGATGTCGTCGGAATAGATCAGCTCGGTGTTACGGAACACCTTCGGTTCGACGCCAAAGAGCGCCTTGACCTTCTCGGTGTGCATCCGAACTTGCGCCTTGAACTCTTCCGGGTCGCCGATTGAGGCGAGTGAGTGGGCGTACGTCTCGGCCAAGAACTCTACGCAGCCCAGGCCGGCCAATTCGCGGAAGCTGTCGATCACCTCCGGGGCATAGATCTCCATCTGCTCGAGGGCAGTACCGGAGATGGAGAAGGCAACCTTGAATTTCCCGCCGCTCTTGCGGATCATTTCCATGATGGCACGGTTAGCCGGCAGGTAGCACTTTTCGGAGATGCGGTGAAAGATCTCTTCGTTCTGGAAGTCGTCGTAGTAATAATGGTTGTTGCCGATGTCGAAGAAACGGTAGCGCCTCAGGCGAAAAGGCTGGTGTATCTGGAAGTAAAAGCAAATGGTCTTCATATATCTCTCTTCATTTTATTGTTTACCAAACAGAACTTGATCATAGATTTTGCGGACTTTCTGTCCGGCGTATTCCCATTTAATGTTGTTGACCTCCTTGAGACCTTCGTCGCGGAGGAAAGTGTGCAGCGTGGGGTAGGTGATGAGGCCATACATGGCGTCGGCCAAGGCTTCGATGTCCCAATAGTCCACCTTGATGGCGTAATCCAAGATCTCAGCGCAGCCAGACTGCTTCGAGATGATGGAGGGCACACCGCATTGCATGGCCTCGAGCGGCGAGATGCCGAAGGGCTCGGAGACGGAGGGCATAACATAGACATCACTGGCCCGGAGAATCTCATAGACCTGCTTACCCTTCATGAATCCGGTGAAGTGGAAACGATCGGAGATGTTGCGTGAGGCGGCCAGGCGGATCATCTTGTCCATCATGTCGCCATTACCGGCCATGACGAAGCGCACGTTGTCGGCCTTCATCAGCACGCGTGAGGCGGCCTCGACAAAATATTCCGGACCCTTTTGCATGGTAATGCGGCCGAGGAAGGTGATGATCTTGTCCTTTACGCCGCGTTTGTCAGGGATGGCAAGAATCTCGGGGCTAAGCGGCTCCACGGCGTTGTGGACGGTGGTCACCTTGGCCGGGTCTTGGTGATACTTTTCGATCACCGTGCGGCGGGTTAGCTCGCTTACGGTCATAATGTGGTCGGCGTAGTCCATGCCGTTTTTCTCGATGCCGTAGACGTCCGGATTGACGTTGCCACGGCTGCGGTCGTAGTCGGTGGCGTGGACATGGATGACGAGTGGCTTACCGCTCACCGTCTTGGCGTGGATACCGGCGGGGTAGGTCAGCCAGTCGTGTGCGTGGATGATGTCATACTCCTCGGTGCGGGCAATAACGCCGGCCACGATGGAGTAGTTGTTGATCTCCTCGAGCAGGTTGTCCGGATAGCGACCCGAGAACTCGAAGCAACCCAGATCGTTCACGTAACGATAGCTGAAGTCGGCGTAGATATGGTCGCGTAGGCGGAAGTAGTACTGCGGGTCCATGAACTTCGAGAGGCGTTCGGCGACGTAATCATAGTCGACGTCCTTCCACACAACCGGCGTGTTGCATGCCCCGATGATCTTCAAAAAACTCTGGTCTTCGTCCCCCCACGGCTTGGGGATCACCAGCGAAATATGCATATCCGGCTGCAGAGACATGCCCTTGATCAGGCCGTAGCTGGCTGTCCCCAGACCTCCCAGGATATGCGGAGGGAATTCCCATCCAAACATCAATGCTTTCATATCTGTATATCGTGTGCAGAGTGTGTAATTAGTCTTCAACGTTGTAGGCCTTGAGGCGTTCGATGACGGTCAATATCGAGGCTACACTCATCAGGAACGAGATGGCGCCGCGACCGGTAAAGGGCGGGTTGCCATCGAAGAGTTCGGAGATGGTGCTGACGCAGTGCATGGACATCTCTTCCTCCATATTGATCAGGGTGCGCTCGGCAAAGGATACGCCTCCACGGCCGAAAAGGCTCAAGTATGCCGTCAGGTACATGCCCGTCAGCCAGGGCCAGACGGGGCCTTGATGATAGGCCAGATCGCGCTCGTATTGCGGACCGATGTAGTCCGGCCGGTAGCCCTCGCTTTTGGGGCTGAGGGAGCGGAGACCTTTCGGGGTGAGCAGCTCCTTGGTGACGATGTCGAGGGCGCCACGCTTCTGTACGCGGGTCAGTGGTGAGTAAGGGCAAGCCAAGGCGATGACCATGTTCGGCCGCACGCTCCAGTCTTGATTGGCGCTGTTGTCCACGTAGTCAAAGAGGTAGTTGTACGGGTTGACGAAGGTGGCGGGGAAGGAGAGGTCGAGGGCGGCGATGAGTTGGTGCACCCGCTCCGGTGTTGCGTCACCTTGCAGCTCGCGATAGAAGCAGAGGGCATTGTACCAAAGGGCGTTGAACTCCACGATGTAGCCCGTGCGGGGGACGACGGGCCGGCCGTTGATGACGGAGTTCATCCACGTCACGGGCCGCTCGCGACCGTTGGTGTAGAGCAGGCCGTTGTCGCGTAGGATCAGGTTGGGATGCTTCTGGGCAAGGAGGTACTCGATGATCTCGTGAATCAGGTCGCCATAGAGTCGGCGTGCCTCTTCGACGCCCAGCTTGAGGGCGAACTGCTGCACGTTCCATACGACCCAGAGCAGCACGTCGGGTTCGTCGATCTCGCGAATCACCGTGTCGGGCAGACCATAACGCATAAAGGTCTGAAGGGCTGGGATAGCTGTCCGCATGAGGCGTTCGTAGCGTTCGCGCTCGCCCAGGTAGAGGGTGCAGGCCGTCATGGAGACAAACATGTCGCGGGCCCGGACTTTGAACCAAGGGTAACCCGCCAAGAGGTAGACGTCGTCACGATCACTACGAGGGATGTAGAACATCTGGTGGGCCGAGTTCTTCAGGCAATTGTAGAAGCTCGATCGAGGGGTGCGCTCAGCCACTTCGGCGTCGAAGAAGGCAGGCAGTGCGGCCAGCCCCTCGACCGGTTTATCGCCGCCGCAGAAGACGATCGACTCACCTTTAGCGATCGGCATCTCGAAGTATCCCGGCACGAAGAGGTCTTCCTTGTAAGGGTAGCCGCGCTCCTGCTCCTTGGGGTACTCGATACCGTTGTACCAATAGGGTTCGTAGACGAACTTCGGCGCCTTGTTGAACTGCATGTAGAGGTCTGCATAACCGGGATACATGCGGGCTTTGATGCCGTTAGGCACCTCTTCGTACGATCGATCGGCCATGCCGTTGACCTGTGTCAGATCCTTCACGCTACGGAAGGCCATGAAGGGCCGAAAGCGCAGCGTAGTGGGCGAGTGCGCGTCCATCAGCGTGTACTTGATCATGATCTGATTGTCCGTGCGGGAGAAGATCATCTCTTTCGACAGGATCACTCCGCCGACGCGATAGACGGTCCGTGGGACGGTGTCCATCGTGTATTCGCGGATGTACTTGTGACCGTTGGGGCTGAAACTTCCGCCTTCATACTTGTGAAGGCCCAGGTTGAATTCGGCGCCGTGTTGGATCACGGTCTCATCGAGCGACGAGAGGATCACGTGGTTGTCATCGTCCAGATTGGGCTCCGGCATGACCAGCAAACCGTGGTATTTCCGCGTGTTGCAATCCACGATGGTGGAGCAGTGATAGGCGCCCTTACGGTTTGTGCGGAGCACTTCGCGCGAGAGGGATTCTTCCAGGTTGATCAGCAGCGTTTTGTCAAATTTCAGGTAGCTCATTGTATTCCTTCCTCCTAACTTGTTGTATTTGATGCCCCAAAAGTAGGATTTGGGGGCGATTTTGCAAGTGGGTGGGAGGTCTGAAGCGTATGCACAGCCTACGCCTATCGAATTTGGTCGCTCTCCCTCCCGTTCGAGTGCCGTGGCCGGTGAGCAATAGGCTCCAAAATGTATAAATCCGAGCTTTGTCTGTAGACAATGAGGGTCTATACATGGGATTCACCCCCCCCTTGTTCGCCGTCGCTAAGTGTTTCCACAAAGAAAAGACCCCATCCACGGGAGTGAACGGGGTCAAAGTCCAATTTCGGAGCGGGTGCGCTGCGGTTTATGTGAAGAGAAGGATCATCAGCTGGGCCGTGAGCACGCGCAGGAACATGGTGAGGGGGTAGACGGTGGCGTAGCTGACGGCTGGGGCGTCGTTGCCAGCGGTGGTGTTGGCGTAGGCTAAGGCGGGGGGATCGGTGGTGCTGCCGGCCAGAAGACCCATGAGGGTGAAGTAGTTCAGGCGGAAGAAGCGACGGGCCACGACGCCAACGGCCATGAGGGGCAGGAAGGTGATGAGGAAGCCGTAGCCGACCCACGAGGCGCCACCGCCGTGGACGAGGGTGTCGACAAAGCCGTCGCCAGCGCCGATGCCGACGCAGGCCAGGAAGATGGTGATGCCCACTTCGCGCAACATAAGGTTGGCGCTGGCCGTGGTGTAGGTCACCAGACCATAGCTCGCGCCGAAACGGCTGACGAGGATGGCGACGATGAGCGGGCCGCCAGCCAGACCGAGCTTGACGGGCCGCGGTATGCCGGGCAGTAGCAGCGGAATGCTGCCGAGGAAGACACCGAGCGCAATGCCGAGGAAGAGGGGGATGAGGTTGGGCTCGTTGAGCCGCTTCATGGAGTTACCGAGCACCTTCTCGACGGCTTCGATGGCCGAGGAGGTGCCGACGACGTTGACACGGTCGCCCACCTGCAGGCTGAGCCGAGGCGTGGCCACGAGGTCGATGCCGGCACGGCTGATACGGGTGATGTTGATCCCGCCACACGATTGGCGCAGGCGGAGTTCACCGAGGCGCTTGCCGTTGATCTCGGGCTTGGTGACGAGGATGCGGCGGTTGAGGAGTTCGCTTTCTCGACGCAGCCATTCCTCTTGCTTGAGGGGCGCCTCTTCGCCGACGAAGGTGCGGACGGTGGGGGCGTCGTGCTCGGTGGTGATGACCAGGACGCGGTCGTCTTCGTGAAGGACGGTCTGGCCGGAGACGATCTCGGTGCGGCTGTCGCTACAGTAACGGATGCGGGAGAGGACAAAGTCGTAATGCGGCATGAGGGCGGATAGCTCGCTGACGGTGCGGCCGAAGAGGGCGGGGTTCTTGACCACGAGCAGCAGCTGGTGCGCCTCGCGGTCGTGACGGTCGTCCTCGGATTCGAGGTGGGCCGTCTCCTGGTCGTGATTGATGCGGAAGAGGAAGCGCAGGCAGATGATGGCGAGGATGATGCCGACCACGCCCAAGGGGTAGGCTACGGCGTAACCGAGGGCGATGGTGGGGGCGGCCTCGCCGTGGACATCGTTGTAGGCCTCCTGCGCGGCGCCGAGTCCGGGGGTGTTGGTGACGGCGCCGGAGAGGATGCCGACCATCGTCTCCACCGGGATACCCGTTATATAATGTATGGCGAGCGCAAGGGTGACGCCCAGAAGGACGATGGAGGCGGCGAGCAGGTTGAGCGTGATGCCGCCGCGTTTGAAGGAGGAGAAGAAGCCGGGGCCGACTTGCATACCGATGGAGTAGACGAAGAGGATGAGGCCGAACTCCTTGAAGAAGTGCATGACGACGGGGTCGATGGTGAGGCCGAAGTGGCCCAAGACTATGCCGACGAAAAGGACGAAGGTGATGCCGAGCGAGATGCCTGCCACGCGGACTTTGCCGAGCAGGATGCCGAAGACGATGACGAGGGAAAGCAGGATGACGGAGTGTGCTACGCCGCTGCCCCATAGGAGATCATTGAACCATTCCATAGGACTGAAGGGGGGTAAAGCTGAATGTGAAACGTGTAGTGTGTAAGTGTTTATGATGGCGACAAAGGTAGACCCGTCTCTCCGGAACGAAACACTACAAACGAAAAACGCGGACCGGGTACATGCGCTGTATCCGGTCCGCGTCGTGGGTGCAGGTCAGAGTCGGTCGTTGAACGTCTCTGCGCCGGTGCGTCGCTGGCGGGAGCGTTTCACCTTGTCCGACCCGAAGCGGTAGCTGAAGTCGATGCGGAGGTAGCGCGTGTCGGACTGGGCCCAGCCGTCGTTATCGATGATGCCGTAGCGGAAGACGTAATGCGAGGTCTCCCAGCGGAAGGGATCGTTCAGCGTGGCCGATAGCGTTCCGCGGCCGCTCCAGAGCGACTTCTCGACGCTGAGTGCCATCGAACCGTACGCTTGGTAGCGCCTCGCCAGATACCAGCGGGGCGTGACGACGTATCCGCTCAGTTGCATTTGCCAACCGCGGCCCCAGTCGAAGCGGTTGCTCAGGTACGCGTGGCCGTAAAGGGTGGCTTGGTTGAAGTCGCTGCCCATGAATAGTGACCGATAGGCTCGGTAGAAGCCGTTGGCATTCACGTTCATCGTCCAGCGGGAGGCGACGGTGATGGGGACGTTCAAAGAGAGCGTGGCGTTGTCCACTCGGCCGAAGTTCATATAGGTGTAGTGCTGCATGCGGGTCGCATCGTCCTGCGAAGGCTCCTGGATAATCATGTCGTCGGTGCGGGTGTAGGAGAGCGTGAGGCTGTAGCTGCGGAGGCGGTAGACCATTTGCAGGCTGTGGCGATAGCTCGGCTGCAGGTTGGGGTTGCCCTCTTGGTAGGACGTTGGCGATTCGTAGAACCGGAAGGGGTTCAGGCTGCTGAACGAGGGGCGATCGACTTTGCGCGCATAGGAGAGGGAGAGCGATTGCCCGCGGCCGATGGTGTATTGCACCGAAGCGGAGGGGAAAAGCTCCCAGCGACGGCGCGTGAAGCCGGTGTCGCCCACCTCCTGATAGCCGTCTTGCAGCGTGTGTTCGGCCCGCAGACCGGCCGAGCAGCTGAAGCGTTCGCCCCAGGCACGGCTGAGGTTGAGGTACAGCCCCGCGATCTGCTCTTTATAGATGAAGTGGTTCGACTGGCCCGGATTGTCGATCCATGCGTCGGCCGTGGCGAGCATGAGGCCCCGCAAATTGTTGTCGCGTCGGATGCCGCTCAGCTGAGCGCCCGTCTCGAGGCGTACGCTGGCGGGCAGGGGCGCTTCGAGGTCTGTCTTCACCAGCCACACGTTCGTCTTTTGGAACACGCTGTGGCCGTTGCCCTCCCGCGGGCGAAGCTCTCGGCCGTCGGGAGCAACGTAATGGAGCACCATCTGCTGCTCTTGGTTGTGGTCGGCGTAGGCATAGATGACGTCCGTGGAGAGGCGCGTCTGCTTGGTGGGCGTCCAGACGTGGTTCAGGTCTAAGGTGAGGTTGTTGCTGTAGATATCCATCGTCAGCGGGGCGTGGATGGCGGAGTCCACTTCGGTGCGGCCGAGGCGTCGGATGTCGGTCGTGGTGCGGTTGATGTTGCCGCCGTCGTAGCGGCCGCCGCGGGCCAGGAAGCCGAAGGTGTGGCGGTCCGAGGCGTACCAATCGACGCCGAAGGAGCCGTTGTGGAGTGTTCCGCTGGGGCGAAACACGCCGTGGTCGGTGTACTCCAGCGGCACGTCGAGGGCGTGGTAACGGTTGACGTTGTGGTATTGGTGCTCATAGCGACCCATGTTGCCGCCATAGCTGCCGTAGACGTTCCATCGGCCGGAGCGATAGTTGGCGCTGAGGCTCGGCTCCACGGCGGGGCCAGTTGTCTTGAGGTAGTAGCTGGCGGAGGCCGTTCCGTTGAGGCCCATCGATTCGTCGCGGCGCAAGCGGATATCGATGATGGCGCCCGAGTGGGCGGCTTCATAGCGCGCCGATGGGTTGGTGATCAGCTCTACGCGCTCGATGCGCTCGGCCTGCATGGTCTTGAGGAGCTGCTCGACGGTCGTTCCGGTCAGGTCGGCCGGCTTACCGTTGATGTAAACGATGGCCGGCTTACCGACGATGGAGATTCCGCCGTTGGCATCGACGATGACGCCCGGCAACTGGCGGAGTACGTCGGATGCGTTCTTGCCCGCGGTCAGCATGTAGACTTCGGGGCGGACAATCATTCGGTCAGACTTCTGCAAGACGGCTGGCGCTGCGGCCGTGACCGTCACTTCGCTCAGCCCGACGCCCGTTTCGGTGAGGGTGATCG
>ERZ773010.1904-NODE-1904-length-12644-cov-16.631980_pt1 | contig 12644 bp, 8 predicted proteins | sample MGYA00580842_ERZ773010 | MGnify/ENA primary metagenome ERZ773010 (study PRJEB29015, sample SAMEA2737982) | human oral metagenome | biome: human oral; feature: human-associated habitat; material: dental | place: China | collected 2107 ...
TCAACGGCATGGCGCTGTTCGGTCCCGTCATCTCGCCCGCCCCGAAGGGCGAGGCCGCGGGTGAGCTGTTCGACGGTTTCGTGAAGGTCACCGCCTACCCGGGATTCTTCGAGCTCAAGCGGTCCCGCGACGTCGGTCCGATCTTCGACTGAGAAAGTAACGACGCCGGTTGTTCACAGCTCGTGGCGTGAAACCACGGGCAGGGCAACCGGCGTCGTCCGGGAAAAAGGGTCAGCTGCGGATCTGGCTCGCCATCTGGGAGTCGGTCTCGCGCATGGCATTCGCCATGGAACGCAGACCGTTGGCGATTCCGTCGAGGGACGAGATGGTGTTGTTGGCTGAGGTCGTGAAATTCTGGTACATCTCGTTGAACGCACCAGAGGCCTGGTCGGTCACGAAACCATTGGACACCAGGTTGTCGATGCGGGTTTTCAGGGCACTCAGCTTCTGGGTGATCTCTTCTTTACCGCTGACCAGTGCAGAAGCCTCGCTCTCCATCGCTTCGTAGGAGACATTGAGATTCGCTGCCATGAGTCGTCCTTCCTTTCTTGCGTGGGGATGTTGCTATAGGTTGGCGGCGGTTCCCCACCGTGCCTCCGCCAAGTCTTGTGTCAGGCGTTCTCGCCGAGCTGAATGAGCTGAGGCAGGAGGTCGCCGACGAGGAACGCGGTCAGCGGCCAGAACGCGGTGGTCAGGTTGCCGATCTCGATGCCGGTGAAGTAGAGGCACACGTCGCGTTCAACACCGTTCACCGGACGAGTGCCCGCCAAGGCGCCCCGGAGGAACAATTTGTTCTCCCCGTTCTCGAACGAGGACACCACCCGTGACGCCTGGAAAACCCGGATGCCGAGCGCATCCACCGTCTCGTCGGTACGTTTGATGACAGTGTCTCCCGGGGTATCGTCGACGAGCAGGCTGGGCAGCATCGCTGCCTCGCCGGCATCCGGTGAGGCGAACACCGCGACCAACAGCGGCATGGTGTCAGGAAGCAGCAGGGCGCAGCACGCTACCGCAGGCTCGGGGATGCCAAACGCCGTCATTTCCAGGAGCACGGCTGCCGTGCCTTCGGGATCCGTGACGATACCGGTTCGCATCAGATCGGGGAACACCTCATTCAGCCACGCCGGTGCCTGCTCCTGCGGCATGTTGGGCGGCAGCGGCAGCACCACGGGTGTCGGTTCACTCATCGGGCTTCTCCTTCTCGGCGGACTCGTCCGCGTCATCCTCGTCGACCCAGCTCACGGCAGTCACCCAGGCGTCGAAGAACTCCTCCACCCCGTCGAGGGCCGTGGAGGCCTCCTCGGCCAGCATGCAGCTGACGGATGCCTCGATCGCCATCCAGCGGTTCCGGTCTAAGGGGTCGCCGATGATGTACTGGACGCGGCGCGACAACCGGGTGGTCTCGGCGGCCGCCGCCAGCAGCTCGTCGCGGGTGGTCAACTCGAGGATGTCCTCGGGAACCTCGGCGAGCGAATCGAGCAGGGCCTTCTCCGGATCCTCCGGCATCCGGATCTTCAAACCCACCATGTTCTGGGGCTCGATCGTCGAGAACTCCCCGTCCGAGTCCGCGGCCAGCGCGACGAGTACCTCCATGGGATCGGAATCCGTGGTTGTCATGTCGAAGGGGCGGGTCACGATCATGGGTCGTACCGGGGAGAGCCGGGGATCCTCGGCAGGCAGGTAGGCCGCCCAGGCTCCCTGGCTCGAGATCTCCTCGAGCTGGGTCGTCATCCGGCTAGTGACCCAGCCGGAGACGCGGACGCGTGTCACCTCGTCATCGATGTCCGCGAACATCCGATCAGTCAATTGTTTGACCGACGAACGATCCAGTGGATCCAGTCGCACCTGGACCCAGTCATCCGGGAGAAGATAGTTGTATGTCACCATGTGATTACCTCAGTTCTCAGGACCAGCAGGTCAGGCGTGCTGCGGCTTCTTCGATTTGAACATACCCACGATCGTGGACTTGCCCCACTCAAACGCCTTGCTCTTGATTTTGCCGAACGCATCCTTCGTTTGGCTGTACACCGTCTTGCCGACAAATTCTGGGACCTTCTTGGCGATTTTCGGCATCTTCTCGGAGAAAGCTTTCATCGCATTGGGGAAAACTTTCTTTCCCTTCAAGAGCTGATCCGCATAGGCTCCTGCTTTTCCTCCCATTTTACTCGCGAAACTGTCGACCTTCGCGTCGATCTTCGCGGTGATTTTGTTGCCCACGTATTTGCCCAGGGCAGTACCGCCCACCGCGGTGACGGCTGCCGTGATGTTCTCCTCGGTCGGATTCTTGATGGCCTTCACGACGCTCTGGCCAGCGGTGACGTAGGTCTTCACCGTCTGGACGAACTTGGCAGCCTTGGACAGTGCGTTGGCGACCCGCGCCAGTGTCGTCAACGCTTTGACGACGCCGGCTGCCAAGTTCAGCCCCGGCACGAAGGCCAATACGAAGCAGACGATGTCCAGCACCATACAGATCTCGTCGATGTGATCCCAGATCCACTTGCCGATCTTGACGACTATGTTGACGACCTTCGAGACGAAGTCCTTCAACTTGTCGAACAAGGAATCATCCAACCCGGCGTTGTCGCTGGCCGTGACGAGTTTCGAGCACGCGTCCTTGTTGGCCTCCTGGACCCGGCTGGCGGCGTCCTGGATGATCTTGACCTCTTTCTGGTAATCACCATCCGCCGCCTTGTGTTGTTCCACCGCCTTGGTCGCATGGTCCACTGCGGCTTTCTGGGCCTCCTTGTCGAAGGTCCGGGCCGCTTTGCATGCATTCTCGTAGTTCTGCTTGGCGGCATCCCTACGCTGTTTCGCCGCTTGGGCACGTTGCACGGCTGCCCGCGCCTTGCGCTGCTCCTCCTCCAGGACCCCTGCGAACTCCTGCAGCGCGCGAGCCATTCCCTGATATCGCATGCCCGCGGCCCGCAGCTGTTTGGTGGCGACGACACCCTTCTCGCCGATTGCCTTAAAAGCATCCGAGGTGATCTCATCACTGCTGTTGACCAGCTTGTCCACGGCGTGACTCGCGTCGATCAGCTGGTTGCCGGCGGTCGTCATGCGCTTGGCGCCATCCTGGATCTCACTGGGTTCGCCGTCCAGGTTGTTGCCGACACCGGCGAATGAAACGTCACAGCCCAGACCCATCTGAGCCCTCCCCTCGGAATTGATCATCATCAAGCAGGACGTTGGCCGCCTCCTGCCGCTCCGTGCGGCGGTCGAATCCTGCCGCCTCCTGAGCTGCTACCGAGACATCGGAGGAGGACGAGCCGCCTCCTGAGCCGCCCGATCCCATGCTGCCCATGCCGCCCATCATCATCGGTGCACCCGCCATGGCGCTGCGGTTCTCGGGCTTGCTGTCGAGACTGGGCAGCGTGCTGGTCGTCACGGAAGACGTGGTTGCCGCCGATTCGGTGGCAGTCAGGCTGGGCAATTCGGGCGACGGCGTGCTCGTACCGCTGCTTGCTGCCGTGCCCGAGTCGCCGGAACCCAGATCGGGAAGAGGATCCGGGGAGGACATCCCACCGCCGATGTCGTCGCTGCCCGTGAGTGGCGGCAGGTCGGCCATGCCGCTGCCCGTCGACCCGGAGGACCCGCTGTTCGGATCTTCCAGACTGCCGAGTGACTGATCGGGCTCGAGGTCGGGGATCTCGGGTGAAGTACCCGGGTCGCTGCCCGGGGGCGACGCAGGGTCGCTGCCCTGAGGGAGCCCGTCCTGGGTCGGTGCCGGGGAATCGGCGCCCAACGACGGAAAGGTGGGAACGTTGTCAGTGCCGGAGACGCCCGGGTCCTGGGGTGAGCCGTCGGGCCCCAGCTCGGGGAAGGTCCCGGTGTTTCCTCGATCATCCAGGGAGGTCCCGGATCCGATTCCGCCGGAGCTTCCGAGCTGTCCAGGCATCGGGCCGGTCCCCTTGGCGCCGGCGGCCACGCCGAGGGACGCCAGGGCGCCTGCGCCGAGCAGACCACCCATGACGCTGAGCACCGTACCCACCGGCTGTCCGGTGAGCTCGGCCCAGCGCTGGGCGAAGTCGTTGATCAGCTGCCCCAGCTGGCGGTTTCGTTCAGGATCGGTCCCGATGGATCCCGCAGCACCCGGCGATATCAAGCCATGCAGGCCGTCGGACGCGTTGGTTCCCGAATCGGTTCCTTCCAGCGGGGGAATCTCGGGATTGACATCGGTCGGCGAGGAAGCGTCGCCGGAGCCCTCGGTGCCCGGGACCAGGGGGGAACCAGAACCGCCAGTGACGTCGCCCAGCGAGGGGATACTCGCGTCGGAATCGCTGCCCAGGTGAGGAACGTTTGCGCCGCTGCCACCACCGCTGATGTCGCCGCCACTGAAGCCGCCCCCACCGCCACCGGAGCCGCCACCGAGTGAAGGAACGTCAGCGCCACCGCCACCACCGCCACCAGCGAAGCCGCCGCCACCGCCACCACCGGAATCGCCGCCTATCGGTGGAACATTCGCGCCGCCACCACCGCTGATGTTGCCGCCGAAGCCGCCGCCACCGGAGCCGGAGCCGCCACTATCGGAGCCGCCGCCACCGGAGCCGGAGCCACCGGAGTCGCCACCACTGGAGCCGCTATTTCCGCCGCCGCCCTGGTTGCCGGAGTTGTTCTCCTGGCCCTGCGCCTTGTCGGTTCCCTTCTTGAAACCCTCAGCCGCCTTCTGGTCGAGTCGTTCGAATTCCTTGTCGCAGTCCTCCACCAGCTGGGAAAGCTTGCCGAGGCCCTCGGACATCTTCTTGCGGCGGATTTCCCACTCGCTCTCCTGATCCTCGACCTCTTTCGCCAATGGACCAGCAGGTCCGACAGCTGTTGCCAGCTTGCCCGCGAAATTCTCCGAGTTATCCAAGTAGTTCTTGGCATCTTTGGCGCCCTGACCAGCGTCTTTAACCAGCTGATTCTTGATAACTAGCCGATCCGACATCTACTCCCCTTTCGCCTTCTAGGGTGCCCGAAAATTTTCGGGTCAGCAATGGGTTCAACTCACCATCATGACAACCGGCCAAAACATGCTAGTCGAAGGCCGGTACCTGGACTTTGACGACGTTGCCGGCACTCACCCAGAAACCGCGGCCCGGTGGGAAATCAGCGGCTCGGGATCGGGGCAGGGCGGCCTTCAGGATGTCGCCGTCCGCGGTTTCGGGTTGCAGCAACATACCTTGGCGGGCTCCCTTGAGCTCCGGGATGCTGGAGTTGAAACCCGAGAACGAGGCCGTCTCCCCGGCCCCCGCCATCAGGTGCCCGTTGCGGCGTGCCAGTTTCAACGCCTCCGCCAACGTCGCGTCTGCGAGGGAACCGGCCAGCTCCGAGAACTGCTCCACGAACACTGCGACCCGTGGCTGTCCCGGCTCGGCCTCGGTGGTGAGGTAGGGCTTCAACTGGTTGTTGATGTAGTCCTGCACCCGGTCGGGTCCCGTGATCGCCGCCGTCCACAGGGGCAGCTTGGCGAGCGGCGAGGGCCGGGCCGTGAGCAGAATCCTCGGCACCTGCGGGTGGGCGTTCGCCATCGACTGTGCAAGCCACCGTACTAGCGACGACACCCCGGACTTCGGCGGCCCGGCCAGCAGGTACACCCCCTGCGGTTCGAAACCGATCGGTCCGAGACTCTGATCCTCCAGACCCAGCGTCGGGAGGCCACCCACCGTGACCGGGAGCTCGTCGGCCGACACCTGTGCGGGCAACCGCCTCACCGGCTCGGGACGGGTGCGCTGGAACTGCGCGATGCTCTGGGCCAGCAACTCGATCTCCCGGGCCTGGGCCGGCGGCGACGGGTCGCTGCCGAGCACCGCCAGCTGCATCTCGTTGCCGTTGCGGCTGTTCATGCAACGTCCCGGAGGACTGGCGTTGTTCAGTACGTCCTTCGGGACGTTGAGGGTCAGGTACTGATCCGTGTCACTCATCCGCAACACGATCCGTTCCTGGAAGGAACCCTGCATAGCCGAAGGAATCGCGGCCCCACGATCCGCGGTGACCGCCACGTGGATCCCGACGGCACGGCCCTCCGCCAGCAACCTGTGGAACTGGGAGTAGGTCTTCGCCCGCTGCAACCCCGAGTCGTACTCGGTGCGGAAACTCTGGAAACCGTCGAGCAGGATCAGGATACGAGGTTCATCCTGTTTGCCCGGCTGCTGCCGGTACTTGCTGAGGACGTCGGCCGCCACTGCGTTGAAAGCCGCTGCTCGTTCGTCCAGTTTCTTGGTCAACATCTCCATCAGCCGCGACACCCGTTCGTCGTCGTCGCCCGAGATGATGGCACCCACGTTCGGCAGCGGCTCGAGCATGTTGAGACCACCACCCGCGAAATCCAGGCCGTAGATGTGAACAGGGCCGGACCGCGGCGTGATGGAGGCCGCGATCGCCAGTGACCGCAGCGCCGTGGTCTTGCCCGACCCGCCGGCCCCGTAATAGACGATGTTCCCGGTCTCGTCCGGATGGAAAGCGTCCGGGTACTGGCTCTGGTTGTCCGGGTCGTCCACGACACCCAGCATGAGGGTGGAATCGCGCTGCTGTTTCAATGTCAGAAGGTCGTAGGACTCGCTGAGAGTGTCCAGCCAGGGTCGACGGGGAGTCGGGATTCGTCCCAGCGTCGAGGCCTGTGACACCGTGCGCACCACCCGCTCGATGTCCTTCTCCACCTGGTCGCCGGAGGTGGAGGCGCGGGGAATCTTCCACCGCGTCACCATCCCGAAGTCCAGCTCGTCGACGTCGATGGGAGGAGCGGGGGGCTCCGCGGGGGTGCGGGCACCCGGGAACGCCGACTGGAACGGGATCAGCCGTCCCGGTCCCATCTTCGCGACCCCCCTGCCCGGGTTCGCCGGGTCGATGGAGGCCGCGACGGGGCTGCCCAACACGTCGGTGGAGTCGTGTTCGTCGTTCATGCGCAGCGCCACGCGGAGGTTCGTGTTCGCCCGCAGATTGTCCTTGATCACACCGGCTGGGCGCTGCGTCGCCAATACCAGGTGCAGTCCGAGCGAACGACCACGCTGTGCCACGTCCACCACGCCGTCGATGAACTCCGGTACCTCACCGACCAGGGCCGCGAACTCGTCGACGATGATGATCAGGCTCGGCGGGCACTCCGGATCGCCGCGTTTCTCGAACTCGATGAGATCCTTGACGCCCTTGGCGTTGAACAGGTGCTCGCGGTAGCGGATCTCCGCCCTCAGACTCCGCAGCGCGCGCCGTACCAGGTAGGACGACAGGTCGGTCACGATCCCGACGCAGTGCGGCAGCTCCACGCACTTGGCGAAGGCCGCACCGCCCTTGTAGTCGACGAACAGGAAGGTCACCCGGTCCGGGCTGTGGGCGTGGGCCATACCGAGCACCCAGGCCTGGAGAAACTCGGACTTGCCGGCTCCCGTGGTGCCACCCACCAGGGCGTGCGGCCCCTGGGAGCGTAGGTCGATGGTGAACGGTTCCAGACCGGCGTGCCCGACGATGGCACGCAGATCCCCGGCGCGTTCCCGGGGCACGGCAGGGGCCGACCGGTTCACGTAGGAGCCGTTGTCCTGCCACCGCGACAGCACCTGCTCGGGGTCGTCCACCGACGACCCCAACAGACCGACCACGGACACCATGCGTGGCAGGTCGGACTCGTCCTCGACCGGCGAGGAGGCGTCCACCAGCGGCGACATGGTCCTGGCCAGGGCATGGGCCGTCTCCAGGTCGACGGCCTCGGTCGAGACGGACGCGAACACCCGTTCGGAACGCACCATGCCGATGAGCGCCTCCCCATTGGACTGCAATTCCACGAAGGTCCGGCAAGCGGCCGGGAACTGGTGGCGGTCACCGGCCACCCACACCACGTACACCCCGACGTCGGGACCGCGCTCGGCCAAATGCGCGACCCGGGCCAGGTCGACGGCGGCCTCGTGCACCAACACGATCACGGCGGGCACCACCGGGGCGGGCGTGTTTTCACCGGATTTCAGCGGGCCCCGCAGCGCTGGCTCGTCACCTTCGGCGCGCAGGTCGATGAGGTCCTCGAGCTGGTCCAGCAACGCCCTGCCACTTGGCCCGTCGCCTGCCAGGCACGGTCCTTCGATCGGCCGGTGCGACGACGAGGTGTGCGGCAACCATTCGAGCCAGCTCCAGTGCGGTTTGTTGTCGGTGGAGGTGAGGCACGTCAACACCACTTCGGCGGGAGAGTGCAGCGCAGCCACTTGGAAGATCAGGCCGCGAGCGATCTCGATCAGATTCGCACTGCTGCCCGCGATCCCCAGACCACCCACCGACCTCAGATCGGCGACGATCGGCGCCTCGTGGATCAGCCGGTACTTCTCGCGAAGCTGGGTTTGTTGCCGCTGCAACGCCACGAGTCCGCGACGCTGCGATGCCTTGAACTGGTGCAAGGCCCGGACCGAACCGATACCCAACCGCACCTGCAGGAACTCGGGATGTTCGGGCTGCCTGCACCACAGCGCCCCGTTCCGGTTCATCGCCGCATCCACGCACTCGGCGGTGGAGGGATACAGCCGGCGCAGCTGTCGGAGTTCCAGCTCCTGGGCCTCGGCCATGTCGTTTTCCGCCAGTTTCATGCCCTCATGGAAATTGGCCAGGTCCGTTTTCTGTTTACGCTTGTTCTCGACCCGGGTGGCAAAGTAGGTGCCCATCATCAAGATGGGGCTCATGGCGACGAACAACAGGGTCATGGGGGATTGCGTGAAGAAATACATCGACACCCCCATCACGAGCGGGGCGATGAGCGCCAGCAACGGGAATCGTGCGCGGGTCGGGGGTTCGGGGACATCCGGTAGTTCCAGTTCCATGGCCACGGGCCGGGCCAGTACCCGAGGGGGACGCATGTAGGCCACCTCGACGCTGGCACCGCCGCGCGCACCTGCCATGGCGTCGATGCGCAGCTGGGTTTTGCCGAGCACCGCGATGTCACCGGCTCCCAGCGTGGCCCGGTTGATCCGCTGGTTTCCGACCAGCACTCCGTTGGCGGAGTTGTCGTCGATGATGTCGATGGTGGTGCCCACAAGAACCCGGGCGTGGAGTTTCGATACCTTCGGGTCGCTCAGCCGGACGTCGGCGCTGGGGGAACGCCCAATCCTCGAGGCCCCTATTCGCAGCGGCACCTCGAGTCCCGTGTCCGGGCCGTCCAACACCCGCAGCACGGCGCCGACCGTTTCACTGCCCGCATGGTTCTCGGGCTCAGGAACCACCCGGATCATGCTTCCGGAATGCACCCCGGACTCTGCCACCGCAGCATCGGGAGACAGCACCGCGACGTGCCCAAGGGGGTCCTGGACCTGCAGGGTCGGGCGCGGCCCCGAGGTTTCGAGCGGCTCGGACAATCCTTCACTGAGAATGGCGGTGGCCACATCGGTGGCGGTGGCAGTGGCGTCGGCGGTGATGAGCACGTTGTGGAAGGAATCTCCTCTGCTGAGAGTGACCCGGAGCTGCATCAGTCCTCCATCATCTTGCGGTTTTGTGCTGCCTCAATGTCCAATACGGGCAGGTGCTCGGTGGTCACGAGGCGGGATGACACCGCCCAGTCCACGAGGTTGGCGCGACGACTGCTGGCCAAGGACCCCACCCCGCCGTGCAGCCCCTTCACCCCGGCCTTGTCGAGCTTGTCGCACACGTTGTCGAGTTTCCGGTTGAAGCGGGTCTGGGTCCATCCCAGGCGTGCCGCAGCCTCACCGGCCGACGGGATCTGCCAGCTTCCCACTCCGGCTCGGCTCAGCACGGGCTCCGCGAGGGCCAGGATCGCCAGCAGCTGTGAATGGGTGAAGCGGGTTTCCCCCATGGTGGTGTCCCCCAGGTCCTCCTCCGGTAGCACCACCATCTGGAACACCGAGGAGGCCAGTGACACCTCGATTTCGTAACCGACCTGTCCGGCGTTGAAGGTCAGCAGCATCGACTCGAACACCAGCGGCAGACCTGCACCGGGTGGAAGGGTGCTGGTGGTGAAGCAGTTGATGTCCGACAGGCGGGCCGGGATACGGCTGCCCACGTTGTGCACCCACCACATCTGTCTGTCGTGGCGGATGGACAGGAACTGACGGTGCAGGTATGGGTTGTCCTCGATGGCGAGATCGCCGGTGCGCCCGATGACGAACTCCTGCCCCGGCTCCACCTGGTACACCTCGCCGGCGAAGTCGATCTGCAGAGTACTCATGCCGCACACCCTTTGACCGGTTCGGAACTCCGACCGTTCCTGCGGGTCAACGCCACCTCCAGGCACGTGTCACCCGGAAGTTTCGATACGGTGACGGTGGTTTCGCTGGTTGCCTCGTAGGCGGTTTCATTGCGGGGATCTAACAGCGTGTAGCGGAACTGATCCCCCGGTTCGGGAGCTGGGTTGGTCCACGTGAACGTCGCCTTGTCGCCGTCGATGTGTCCCGTCAGGTCCGTGACCTTGGGAACTATGACGAGGGGATCCGCCGGATGGGCGCTGCGGCTCGTGCTGGCTGTTACATCTGGGGTGGTGGCTCCCTGCCCCCGGTTGAGCGTGAACACCAGGACCGCCCCGATGACCACGGCCAACGCAACAACCACGGATGCGATCAATTTCCAGGGGGGACGTCGACTGACGGGGGTTTCGGGGGCCGGGGGTGCGGAACGCAGCACATCGACGGGCTCTTTCGGCAGCTGCTCCGGAGGTTCGCCCGTGAAGGTGAAATCTCGCAGACCGGGAGCGGCGACGCCGCGGCCGTGTTGCAACACGGCCGCTGGAATTACAGGTGTTGAACCGTACCCGCCACCGGTGGAGTCCCGTCCCTCCAGCGTCGTTGAACCGGAGGTGGGGCCGGTGGCACTGCTGGTCTGGTCAACCTGGTCGGGGTCAATCAACTGGAACCCTGAGATCCGGGTTCCCTCGTCGAGCAGCTCCTCCTCGTCGTAGTGTTCCTGTCCGGGTTCGGTGAACACATCAATGGATGTGACGGGCTGGTTGATCACACCTTGGACACTCTGCAACGCTCGCGCGAATTCGATGGCGGTCTGGAAGCGTGCGTGCGCCTCCTTGGCCATGCCCACCGCAAGCACCCGTTCCAGTTCCTCGGGCACATCGGGACGCAAGGTCCGGGGCACCTGCATGGTCCTGATCCGCGCTTCCAGGTTCAGCCGGTCGTTCGACTCGCCCGGGAGGTACATGGGGCTGTGACCCACCATCAGTGCCCAGACCGTCGCTGACAAGGAGTAGACGTCGCTCCACGGGCCAGTGCTTCCCGCCGAGCTTCCGAATTGCTCCGGTGGCGCCCACAGGGGGCTCATGGCCAGTTGGGCCGACGCCCCCTGATCTAAGGAAATCGAGATGCCGAAGTCAGTCAGGGCGGGCCGGCCGAAGGCCGTGAACATGATGTTGGAGGGTTTGATGTCGCGGTGAAGAATTCCCAGCCGGTGGGCGGTCTCGACCGCACCTGCGATCTGGATTCCCAGTTCCATCGCCTTCGCGGGGCTGTAGGGTCTGCGGGAACTGGTGTCTCCCAGGTGTTGAGTCGCGCACATTTCCATCACCAGGAAAGGACGACCGTCGTCGGCCACCCCCATTTGGAAGACGCTGACGATGTTGGGATGGCTGCTGAGCTTGGCCATGAGGCTGGCCTCGGTGCGGAAAGCCTGACGCGCCCTGTCGGTGCTTCCGCCGCGATGCAGAACCTTGATGGCCACCTCGCGATCGAGGCTGTGGTCGTGGTACCGGAAAACGTCGGCGAAACCGCCGCCGCCCAGCCAGTCGATCAACGTGAATCCGGGAATTTCCGGGGCGGGTTTGCGTGGTGGCATGTCAGGGAATCCGATCCAGGTTGATGAACACCCCGTGTCCCAGGTCTATTACGTCTCCGGGTACCAGGAGGGTGTCGTTCTCCGGTAGGCGGACGGGCGGGTTGCCATGGCGTCGCAGGTAGGAGCCGTTGCTGGATCCCAGATCACGAGCCAGCACCGACCAGCCTTCCAGGATGAAGGCGATGTGGTTGCTGGAAATGTGACGGTGGGGCAGAGCTATCAAACGTGGTGGCTCCGGCGATGAGAAAGCCGTGCTCCTGGGGTTGCGTCCCGCGACCACGGGGCCGTGCAACGGCACCGTCTCGCCTCCGGTGATGCGAAGCCAGCCCAATTGCGGTCGTTCCACTAACTGGGGTTGGCCGCTGACAGGAGCATCGCACTCGTAGCACTGGACCCGCTGCGGGGGATTGGGGTGTCCGGCGGCGCAGAAGGATGCCAGTACCTGCGGGCCGCGAGTACTGGGGAACGAAGCGATCGGGATCTCGTCGTTCGCGGCAACGGTCAATCCGTCGCGCAATTCGCCGGCCGTTGTCCTGGTGCTGGGCTGTGCATTCGGTTCACCCGGTTTCGCCTCGATGTTCTCCCCGCCGCTCGTCCCATGATCCGCCACCTCTGCCGAGTCGTCCCACAGGTGGGCATAGGGGCTGTCGGGGACGACCGAATCCGGATCGACGGGCACAACCAGGGTGGTCTGTCCTCTGGAATCCTGATGGCTTCCCGGATCTGGAAGTTTCCTCTTCGGAACCGTGATCATTACGCCCGCATCCCCGGTGTCCTGGCCGGGTTCTTGTTCGTGTTCTGGTGTTTTGGGTTGGTCGTCTTGGTGGCTGCGGTCGCTCTCCCCGGTGTTGTGGTGGGGTTTTTGTTCGTGTTCTGGTGTTTTGGGTTGGTCGTCTTGGTGGCTGCGGTCG
>ERZ773010.1913-NODE-1913-length-12604-cov-10.616224_pt1 | contig 12604 bp, 9 predicted proteins | sample MGYA00580842_ERZ773010 | MGnify/ENA primary metagenome ERZ773010 (study PRJEB29015, sample SAMEA2737982) | human oral metagenome | biome: human oral; feature: human-associated habitat; material: dental | place: China | collected 2107 ...
CGGCAGGAGCAGCTGGTCGCCAGGTGTGAGGCGATCTGGCTCTGGGGGGTCGCCCACGGCGCGACCCGGGAGACCGGCCGTTACGTTCCCCTCGCGAATGAGGGCATGCAGGAGGAGCGCGAGACCCTCGAACGCGGGATTGGCTTAGCGGTTCCTTATCGGGGTCAGCCCGCTTGATTCTGTGCGGCCAGGGCCCGGTGGCGCCAGATCAGCAGGATGGTGGCAAGGATCCAGCAGATCGCCCCCGCGGCCAGGCCGGCGACGAGGGGCACCGCGAACTTGCCGAACGTGAGGGTGGGGCCTACGAGGATCGCTTCGGTGTCATCCAGGCCCTCGCATGAGACCCGGTAGTCTCCCGACTTGTCGGCTTTGAAGGTGAGAACCGAGTTGAAGTCGCCGTCGTTGTTGGAGATGGTCATCCCGCCGTTGGGGGAGGTGGGGACCTCCTTGCCGTCAGGGTCAACGACCGTGCAGTTGTTGGCGGCGGCGTTCGATACGTACAGGGCACGTTCGTCATTGCTGCTCAGGGTGACCTGCTGTCCGTTGGTGACGACGTCACCACTGGTGGCGATGCTGGCGACGGTGATGACCGACCCGATGCCCCAGATGGCCAGTCCCATCAATGGGCCGATGACGAACAGAATGATCGCCACGACCAGTTTTCCGACGTGGTTCTGGCGGGGGCGCTGCTGCCCGTAAGGAGGCACGGCCTGATACTGGGGCTGGTACGGCGGCTGGTACGGGGGCTGATTCTGGGGAGCTGACATCGGACCGTCTTCTGGGGGTGCTTGAACTGCCGTTGTAGCGTAGCAAGTCAGGTTCGCGGTGAAGCGGCCTATGTCAGTGCCCCAGCCGTTGGGGTGCATCGTCGATGGTGACCTCGCGTTCATCGCCGCGAGCGGGTTGTGCGTACGTTGCGTTCCCTGTGAGGCTCGTTGTCGCTTCGGAGATCACCGCTGTGTAACGTGTTGTCATGCGCCAGTACCCACCTGACGGGCTCATGTCGCCAGGATCGTCCCGCTCGGCTCCAACCGTCGACGACGTACAGACGGGGCGGCTGCTCGATGAGACCGCCACCGACCTGGCGCTGCGTGCCACCCAGTACCTGCGCACCCGTTTCCGTGAACGTGTCACCGTCGGGGACCTCTCCGCGCACCTCGCCTACAGTCCCTCGCACCTCACCCGGGTCTTCACGTCCGTCGTCGGCACCTCGCCCATGGACTACCTGGCTGCCTGGAGACTGCACGAGGCCAAGCACCTCCTCGTCAGCCACGGACTGGGTGTGGCCGAGACCTGCCACGAGGTCGGCTACACCTCGGTGGGCACCTTCAGCCGCCGCTTCCTGCGCGACGTCGGAACCCCACCCGGTTCTCTGCGTCGCATCGCCGACCGGGTGGCCGAGCGCACCCAACCGGCCGTGAGCCTCCTGGTCCCGGCGGCGGGAAGGATCCGCATCCGCCTTGATATCCCCGAGGAGATGCGTCGCGCGCTCGGGCCGGCCCCCTATCAGTGGGTCGGCACCTTTCCCCGTCCCGTCCCCAGTGGGCTGCCGACCAGCGGCACACTGCGCCGACACATCGACGAGGTTGAGCTGCCCATGGTCCCAGGCTCCCCTTGGATCCTCGCCACCATCTTTCCCGACGGCGCCAGCGTCCACGAACAGCTCGCCCCCACAAGACCCCTCGTCGCGCGCCTGCATGTCCCCGAGGAACCCGTCCCCGCCCCCGTCACCCTGCCGGTGCGCGCCGCTCTCCCATGGGATCCGGCGGTCCTCGTGGCCCTGGCAGCGATGGTGGTCTGATAACCGTCCGACGCCCTGCGGGGCAGGACAGCAGGATCGGAGTCGTCCGCCGTACGCCGGTTGGTCTACTGTCGTGGAACGTCAGGACGTCCCTCGACATGTAGCGGGATACCCAAAGGAGCTACCGATGACCGACGCCACCACCAACGCCCTGCCCACCGAGCGCCTTGCCGGCTTTCCCTGCTGGATCGAGCTGTACACACCAGACATCGACGCCTCGGCGGCCTTCTACCGGGACCTTCTCGGCTGGGAGATCACCCGCGCCGAACCGGGTGAGCCACTGACCACTGAGGTACATCACGACGGTCGGCTCATCGGCTCCTTCGAGCCCGCTGAAGCGGCGCCCGGGGAGCCCGGCTGGCAGGTGAGCTTCATGGTCGACGACGTCCGCACCGCCGCTGGAGCCGCTGAGAGGACCGGCGGGAGCATCGTTGTGGAGCCCACCGACGTCACGGAGGCCCTGGCCTACGCCCTCGCCGCAGACCCCGACGGCAACGTCGTCGGGCTCCTGGAGGATGAGGACTGCGAGGGGCCCTACCCCTACCAGGCCGGGATGCCGGTGTGGTTCGACGTCCTGGCCAGTGACCTGGAGCCGGCCGAGCGTTTCTACCGGGAGGTCGCCGGGTGGCCCACCCACCGGCTGACCATCGCCGACCAGGAGCAGGACTTCTACACGAGCGTCGTCGGGGGTAGAGCCGTGAGCGGCGTCGGTCGGGCCGGCTACTTCGGTGAGGAGGCCCCCTCGCGCTGGCGCATCTACTTCGGGGTTGAGGACGCCGACGCCGCAGCCCAGCGCGTGCACGAGCTCGGAGGAACTGTCATCGTCGAGCCCTTCGACTTCACGTTCGGGCGCATGGTGGAGGTGGCAGATCCGCACGGTGCGCGCTTCCTGCTCACCACCTTCTGATCCTCACGCGATAGCCGGGCGGGGCCACAGGTGGTCCCGCCCGACTGCGTCCGATAGTTTACAAGCGAAATTAACGATACCGAATCGACGGATATGGAACGATCCTGTCATGCTGCTTGAGCTCCTCTTTCCTGACGAAAATCAGCTTGTCGCAGGTTGTGTTGCGTTGGCGGATCCCTATATGACGCTGTTGACTTTCGTGTAAGTCGACTGTAATAATTTAGATATGCGAGATGCATTAGGTGATGATTTAGGGCGTAGCGGTCTTCCTAAAGTTGGCGGATGGGTGTTTCTAGTTGTCCTTCCGTTGGTTGTTGTCTTCGCCCTAGTGGCGATGCTGGCGCCCCTGGGTTCGGGTGGCAGGCGAGTGTTCTCTATTGTTTCGCAGATCGCGAGCGCGAGGTCTGAACTGCTTCCCATTCTGACTGGTTCTCAGCTTGGGGTGTCAGCGTTGGTTGTCGCTATGGCGCAGTTTCAGCCTGAGCGGTGGCGTCGAACTCCGAAGGAGTTGGGTGACTGCTGGCTAAGTGAAGTAAGGCTGGTTGCATCTCAAGAAAACCGTTATATCGCGTCTATGATCGGGTTGATCGGCATTTCGGGAGTTATTGTGTTTGGGGTTGCTGCTTGCATTTTCCGGGGGTTAGATGCGGGGGGAATCTTGCTTCTGGTGGTTGTCTGGGGGATTCACGCCGTTTCCTCTGCTGCGTTAATCATGGTGCCTGCGACAGGGGTTGCTGCTGTCGATGATTACTGGAGGTCGCTGGCTCGATTGTTTTATATTGCCGAGAAATGGCCGGAAGGCATAAGAAATGCCGTGAGTGAGGCCGAGGTGAAGCGACTTCCTTTGAGTGTTAGGGCGAGGAGATTGAGGGTTGTTATTTCATTACTGTTATTTGCGCTGATCTTAGTGGTAATGGTTGTTTTGGAAAAATACTGCTCAGGTGGCCATTTGGGGTTGCGTCGACAGTGTGTTGCGGGTTGTTTGGTGGTGATTGCGACACTGGGGGCAATCGGGAGTGGGTACTATCGTTGGGGGAGTGGGATTATTTCTTCTGTCCCGCTCTATTTTTCGGCTCTCCTTGTGCTTATCCAAGGTTTTTTGGTAGAGGTTGAATCCATTGTGGTTGTGACGAATTCTTCATTGTGGAGAAATTTAGGTTTCATTTTTGCTGTGATCGCGACATCAATATTGGCTGTGTTGCTGTCGGTGGTTGCGTCAGGTGCTCGATTTTTGTGGGGAAGGTTTGACTGTCTCAAATCAATTCTGGCTCCGATCTGGGTTCATGAGTTAAAACTCCAGAGCCGATATGGAGATAGGTGTTCTGTTGATGAGCGGAGGGCTATTGAGAGATCCTTCGTCAAATTGGCGAAGAAAAGAAAGAAAGGTCTGGCTGAAACTGTTAAAGAATCGGTCCTGTTGCCCTTTGTGACTAAGTGACGATGTAGCGAGCGAGAGAAAATAGTGTGCCGGGCGGGGCCATCAGTGGTTCCGCCCGACTGCGTCCGGGAAGCGAAGGCGCTGGGAGAAATGTGAAGGCAGAAGGAAGCACCCTCATGGCCGGACACGGCTCAGGTTACTCCGCCTGCCGACCCTCGGCGTCCCCGTCCGCGTCGGAGACCGCCTCCGCCGTGACCTCCGCGGGGCCCAGCAGCGCCAGGATCCGCTCGGTCTGCCACGGCAGGATCCCGCCCTCACCGAAGACCAGCTCGGCCTCATCGGGGTCCTCGACGACGTCGTCGGCCAGGAGCCCCAGCAGGTGCGCCAGCGGCATGCGCCGCCCCTCCAGCAGGTCGAGCAGGTGCGCCAGGACCCGGTTGCTGCTGCGATCCAGGTTCGCCACCTGGTGCTCACCCACCCCCACGGGCAGGTCCCACCAGATGAGGCGGCGCTCAGCGAGGTCGATGACGAAGGGCGTCGCGTTGAACGTGGGAGAGACCAGGTCGAGGCGCTGCATGACGGTGGAGGCCTCGAAGACCTCACCGCTCTGCGGGTCCGCGCCGCGGGCCATCGCCCCCGCCCAGCACTCGGGCACCTCACTGAGCCGGTGGTGGGAGAAGGAGTGGACCGTCATGACGACGTAGCGCCACCCCTGCCGCAGCGCCTCAGCCAGGGTGACGTCGATGAACTCGGCCGCCCCATCGGGCGCCGAGGTGAGGTCGCCGGAGTGCACGGCCGCCGTCGAGCGCAGGTTGTAGTAGGCGATCTGCTCGGTGCGTGCGAGGTCCTCGGAGACGAAGAAGGCCGACAGGTCCAGATCCACGCGGGTGTCTCGGCCATCCTCGGCGGCAGCAGGTCCGGCAGGCCCCGGGGTCTCGGGTGGGGCCTCGGGCAGGTCGCGCCAGTGCAGGAAGAAGCGGATCGTCTCGCCCTCGGGCAGCGGCAGACGGGTGCCGCGCCCCGCCGTGCGCAGGCCCGGCGAGGCCGAGCGCAGACCCAGCGGGGCCGTGTAGCCCTCGTACAGCCCCTGGTCGACGGCGATCCGCCCCAGGTGCGCCCGCCGGCGCAGGGCCTCCTCGACGACGCGAACCACCTCTGCGTCGGCGGGGCCGGGACGGCGGGTGGAGGGGATGAGCATCGTCTTGGTGCCCGCGGCCGCCTTGATGGCAACGACCCGCCACGGCAGGGTGTCTGGCCCGGGGGAGGAGAAGTACTCCCACAGGCGCACCAGGACCGGAAGAGAGACCTCAGGCGCGACCCGGGCGAACTCGGCGACCACGCGCTCGCGGGCGGCGTCATCGGCGCACAGTCGCAGCAGGTGGTTGAGTCGGCGGGCGAAGACCCCGGGGCGGGTGGCCAGCAGGCGAAGGGCGCCCTCGACGTCGCGGTGCGCCAGCGCCTCCTCCAGGCGGGAGGTGAAACCCGCTTCGGCGCCCCCGGAGGCGACCTGGTGCAGGAGCGCAGCGGCTCGCGGGAAGCGACGCGCGTAGTCACCGGGCCGCAGGTGACGGGCCAGGCGCTTCCACCGCTCGCAGCGCCGTGACATCTCCTCGGCGCAGTCCCGGCCGTCCTGGACCCGTCCGACGGCGTCGAGCAGTCCCAGCAGCCGGCGCCGCTGCGCGCGGGAGAAGGAGGGGAACCGGCACGGCTCGGCCAGGGAGGTGTCGCCGCCCGCCAGGGCGACCGCCAGGCGCAGCACGTCAGTGACGGTGCGGTAGGAGGCGGAGAAGTCCAGTCCGGGGAAGGTGACGGTGAGGACGGCGAGGTTCTCCTTGACCACCACGTGCGGCGCCCGAGTGGGACCGAAGTCGCGCAGGGCCGTCAGGTCCGCGCGGTCCTGGGCGCTGAAGGGGGTCGCCTGGGCGATGAGGTCGGCCACGATCCGCTCCAGGTCCTGCGCCGTGGCCAGGCCCAGCTCGGTGAGGGCGCCGTCGTCTCCCGGCAGGGGCTCGCGGGGGCTGGGCCGGTAGTCCGGCAGGATCCGGACCCCGACGACGTCGCCCAGGTAGTGCAGGGCGGCATTGACCAGCAGCGTGGCCTCGGAGGCGGTGCGCACCTGGACGGGGAAGTCGGGGTAGAAGGGCCGGTACTCGGCGGACGCGGAACCAGAACTGAGACGTGCGGCGGCATTGACCAGCGCCCAGGCCTGCTCGGGGTGGATGAGGGCCTCCCGGGCCGGGGCGGAGAGCCGGTAGCCCAGGGCGCGCAGCGTGGTCAGGGCCGTGTCGACACCCTCGTCGCTGCCCCGCTGCGGCGCGGGCTCTGCCTCTTGCGGTGAGGCGGAGCGCGACGGCGCCGGTCCACCGGTGGCGGGTGGGGCATAGACGGCCCCGAGCCGGCGAATCGTCACCGTGTTGAGCTCCGCGGCCGCCTCAGCACCTGGGGCATGGTTGGCAGCTGCATCGGGTCCCGCCGCGAGCAACCTCCTGGCAGGGGACTGATTGACTCCCACTGGGCCTCCTGATGCCGTGCTGTCCAGGGACTCCGCGCCCCGGAGGCGACTTGAGTCTACCTGTATTTCGTAAGGATTGTGGTACCAGGTCTCGCATGAAGATACAAATTCAGGGGCTTGCGGTGAATATTCCTGGCCAGATTTCTCTGGAGTTTATCGGAGCGTGTAACCGCGCGACGGTGTGGTTTGGTTGCGGGTGGAGGAGTTGATTATAGGGCGGTCCGAGTTGGTGTGACACTGAGGATGATCAGTCGACCTCGTTTACGAAATGAAAGCAGTCGTACTTGAGGTGTGATAATAGTTGTAATCATCGAATCAATGGGAGGAGAGAGTAGTGGAGGATTGCAGTAAGAGGGCTAAGGAACTCTGTGCGCTCAACTTGAAAGGGTTCGCTCTAGAGTCTCGGGTGAACGCGGTTAAAAGCGCGGTCGGCGTAGTATGTCTTGCAGTTGTTACCGTTGCCATGTTTGCGTGGATGGATTTTATTCAACCTAAAGATAGTGAGGGGCAGGAAGTGTCGCTATCGAATATGTTTCGAGGGTGGGGGCTTGGGTGTGCTAATGGTGAATTTCGTGAATTTATTGTCACGATGGCCCTGACTGCTGTCCCGACAGGATTGACGATTGCCGGCATGACATGGGGTGCGCGAGTCCGTCCGAAAAGTTCGGTGTATCATGGTGAATGGCTTCAAGACGTTGTTGATACTGTTCGAAGAGAGATGACTGCTTGGGTAATTTTATTTCTAAATGCATACGTATGTGGGGTGGCTGTTGTATTATTCTGGATTGATGCATTGCTGAGGGGAAATGGTGTCGCAAGTATTTTGTCGGCTATCTTCTTGTCGACAGTATTCTTGTTTTCAGCAAGTCTTCCGGCTCTAATGAAAGTGGGGGACGGGGTTGCTGTCAGTTCCTATGCGTACAGCCTCCTTACCCTTCGAAGGATTGCGTTGTGGAGGTATTACCATAAGGTCTCTCCGAGGTATAGTGGATTTAATAAAAACTCATGGATTGGGCGGGTTGGTCGTAGTGAAAGTGGTCAGCGCCGGTTGTTTCGCGCTTTGGTTGCTCTTGTTTTGGGGGTCTCGAGCCTATTGTTTTGGTTAGCAATTTGTGTATATGTGAGGCCGTACCTGCGGCTAGGGCTATTCTCGTTAAGCTTTATTGTGCTCGGTGGCATCATGTTGTGGTTCGGCGTTGTTATGCTGGTGAATATTTCGACTTTGTGGGTTAGGGTTCCCGGCTCGAAGTTAGGGGGAGTGGAGCGGTGGCTCGTGGTGTTTATTCTTGTTGTATCCTGCTCAGTTGGCTGTTTGCTTCAACTTGCAGGGTATCGAGTTATGGATATATCTTGGTGGCTTGCCGTTCTGCTGACTGTTGGGGGTGACTCTGTTTTAGGTGTGTTGGTGTGGAGGACATTGCATGAGCGTCGCAGGTTTTCGTTGTGGCCTTTGGTGCTTGGTTGTGTTTCGGTTGATCAGCGTCGAATGGCTAATACGATGGTGCGACCATTAGGTAAGTCAAATGTCGAGGACTACATTGCGGTTGCTGACCTGATTGTCCCTGGTGACTTGTTTCTAGATGGAAAAGGCTTGAGATTGCGCGATTTCATTAACGAAATGATGCTCTTCGATGATGTGAGTGAAGAGTGAGGGTGTGAAGGGTGTTATGGGCTGTATCTCTGTGGGTGAAATCGTTCTTTCTAGTAGGTGGTGAGGGGTGTTGTGTTTCCGTTCCTTGTGGTTGTGCATTAGTGGCTGCCAGTGTTCATGTAGTGGACATTAATGCTGCGAGGTGTTGGGAGTGAGTGGAAGCTGCAGCCTTCCGAAGGGTCTCCTCCGTCACATCGTATTTGTGGGTTCGACCATGTTCGCTGCGCGGGACTGAGTCGGTCTCGAGGGTAGGAAGAACCGATACGGACATTGATCTGGTAAGTCCGCTGTGGGCGGCGGTGCCCCAGGGCACGCGGGGCCCGCGATTCCGGGCCTCATGTGGCCTCCATCATCTAGGCTGTCGCCGTGAAGATCCTGCTCCTCGGCTCCGGCGCGCGCGAGCACGCCCTGGCCCGTGCCCTCGCCCGTGATCCGCAGACCGCTGAGCTCGTCGTCGCCCCAGGCAACCCCGGCACGGCGGCCATTGCCACGAACCTCAACATCGACCCCAGCGTCCCCGAGGAGGTCGTGGCCCTGGCCACGCAGATGAAGGCGGACCTCGTCGTCGTCGGCCCCGAGGCGCCCCTGGTCGCCGGTGTCGCCGACGCTGTGCGCGAGGCCGGGATCCCCTGCTTCGGCCCCGGCGCGGAGGCTGCCCGCCTGGAGGGCTCGAAGGCCTTCGCCAAGGAGATCATGACCGCCGCGGGTGTCCCCACCGCCGAGGCCGCCGTGTGCACCACCGAGGCCGAGATGTCCGCCGCCCTGGACCGCTTCGGGGCCCCCTATGTCGTCAAGGAGGACGGCCTGGCCGCCGGCAAGGGCGTCGTCGTCACCGACGAGCGCCCCGTCGCCCTGGCCCACGGCCGCGCCTGCCTGACCCGTGGCAGCGGTCGCGTCGTCGTCGAGGACTACCTCGACGGCCCCGAGGCCTCCGTGTTCTGCGTGTGCGACGGCGCCACCGTCCGCCCCCTGGCCCCCGCCCAGGACTTCAAGCGCCTCCTCAACGACGACGCCGGCCCCAACACCGGCGGCATGGGCGCCTACTCGCCCCTGTCCTGGGCCCCGGCGGACCTCACCGAGCAGGTGGTGCGCGAGGTCGCCCAACCCGTCGTCGACGAGATGGCCCGCCGCGGCACCAGCTTCATCGGCCTGCTCTACTGCGGCCTGGCCCTGACCAGCCGCGGCCTGCGCGTCGTCGAGTTCAACGTGCGCTTCGGCGACCCCGAGACCCAGGCCGTCCTGGCCCGCCTGACCTCCTCCCTGCCCGAGCTGCTCCACGCCGCCGCCACCGGCCGCCTCGCCGAGGTCCCCGAGCCCACCTGGTCCGAGCAGTGCGCCGTCGACGTCGTCATCGCCGCCCCCGGCTACCCCGGGACCGTCACCACCGGCGGCACCATCACCGGGATCGAGGCCGCCGAGGAGCTCGACGACGTCCACGTGCTGCACGCCGGCACCGGCACCACCGAGCGCGGGGAGCTGGTCGCCGTCGGCGGGCGGGTCCTGTCCGTCGTCGCCCTGGGGGCGAGCCTCGAGGCGGCGCGGGAACGCGCCTATGAGGCCGTCGAGCGCATCAACCTTGAGGGCGCCCAGTACCGCACCGATATCGCCCAGGCGGCCAGTGAAGGCAGCGTTAGCAGCGTCAGCAGCGTCAGCAGCGCTGCCAGCGCCGACCGGACCGAGTAGCTGAGGAGAGCCTCCTCGCCGTCGCGACCACGGCGCGCGGCTCGCCCTGCGCTGAACCCCAGAAGGCCGCCCTCAGTCCCGGACGTGAGGGACGGGCGGGTGACCCACGCACTTCTTCCGAGACCAAACGCACACCGCTCCTCTCTTTCCTGAGGGACTACTGCGACCTCTCGCCAGATGGGAGGGTGGATTTCGGCACCGGTGTTGACCCACGTCAGCCCGTTGCACAGCCGGTCGGACGAGGTGTGACATGAGAGCCGTTCCCATCCCGTCGGTGGGATTTACTCCGGTCGCTCCCCGACTCCCCCTGACGACCCGACCCGGACAAATGCGTGCAATAGCGGGGCTATCGTGCGATCCTCCAAGGGTGACCCCTGCGGTCGCCGCCGCGGCCTGGAACCGGACACAGGGTGCTCGCCGATGGCAGGATGGGGGCATGACTCAGTCCGCGAGTTCCGCCTCAGTCGGTCCCAGTGCCTCAGCAGCCGGCTCCCTGCCTCCCACCGTCCCCGGGTGGGAGCACCGTTCCAGCGGCAAGGTCCGGGACGTCTACGCCCCCACCTCCGACGGCCCATGGGGCGGGCAGGACGTGCTCCTCGTGGTCGCCTCGGACCGCATCAGCGCCTACGACCACATCCTGGCCACCCCGATCCCGGACAAGGGCAAGGTCCTCACGGCCCTGAGCGCCTGGTGGTTCGAGCAGCTCGCCGACGTCGTCCCGAACCACCTCGTCTCCCTCGACGTTCCCGCCCAGGTCGCCGGCCGCGCCATGATCTGCCGGCGGCTGGAGATGTACCCGGTCGAGTGCGTGGCCCGCGGCTACCTCACCGGCTCCGGCCTGGTCGAGTACCGGCGCAGCCGCTCCGTGTGCGGCGTCGCGCTGCCGGAGGGCCTGACGGAGGCCTCCAGGCTCCCCGAGCCGATCTTCACCCCCGCCGCCAAGGCCGCCGTGGGCGCCCACGACGAGAACATCGCCTTCGAGCGGGTCGTCGACATGGTCGGCGCCGACGTCGCCGCCGCCCTGCGCGCCACCACCCTGGAGCTGTACTCGCGCGCCGCCGCCATCGCCCGCGAGCGCGGCATCATCCTGGCGGACACCAAGTTCGAGTTCGGCTCCGGGGCCGACGGCGGGCTCGTCCTGGGCGACGAGGTCCTCACCCCCGACTCCTCCCGCTTCTGGCCCGCCGACGCCTGGGAGCCCGGCCGGGTCACCCCCTCCTTCGACAAGCAGTACGTGCGCGACTGGCTCACCTCTCCGGCCTCCGGCTGGGACCGGGACGGCGGCCAGGAGCCCCCTGCCCTGCCTGACGACGTCGTCGAACGGACCCGCGCCCGCTACCTCGAGGCCTACGAGCGGCTGACCGGTCACCCCCTGGAGCTGTCATGACCACGACCTCATCCACCTCGGACCTTCCCGATACCGGGAGCGCCACCCGCGCCTTCAAACCGGGGCCGGGCTTCTACGTGCTGGTCGGCCTCATTGTCGTGACGATCGTGCTGGCGCTGTCGGCCGCCATCACCTCCGCCCTCGGGGCCACCGAGACCTCCCGCGTCCTGGGTGGTATTGCCCTGGTCCTCGTGGGGCTGGGCATGCTCGCCTCCTTGAGGCTCTCCGCCCGGTCCCTGGTGGTCAACGCCCCCCGCCTGCGTCTGGAGCGCAACCGGGTCCGCGCGGCCCGGGCCCGGCAGGGCGGCGAGTCCTCCAAGAAGGGGGGGAGTGCGAAGGGCGCCCGCGGCAAGGGGGCCAAGGGCTCCCAATCCTCCCAGCGGGGCTCGGGAACCGACGGTGCAACCCTGCCCGGCACCGATCTGGCAACGCTCACCGTGCCGGGAACCAAGGTGCTCGTGCCCGAGTCCACAGGCCGGCGCGAGCTGACCACCCTCGACGTGGTCTCCGGCCCCCTCACCACCGCACTGGCCGCGACGTCGTTCGGGCGCGCGGCCGACGAGCGCCTGGCCGGGACCTCCACCGGCGAGACCCTTATCCGTGTCGGCCAGCTCCTGCTCGGCGCCACCGGCTTCGTGCTCGTGGCCCTGGGGCTCGCCTCCATCCTGGGACAGGTGATCTCATGACCCCCCGCGACCGACGTCCCGACAACGAGCAGGGGCCCGTCAACTGGGGCATCATGCCCAAGCGGACCCCACGTCCGAAGAGCGCCTCCGCCCGGTCCGGCGGCAGCGGGCTGCTTGAGGTCGTCCGCTCCGGCAACAACCCGGCCCCCACCGGCTCGGCCGCCTCGGCCGCCTCGGCCCCCTCATCCGCCTCGGGAGTCTCCGCGGCCTCCGCCGCCGGCTCAGCTGCCAGCTCTGCCGGCGCCCGGGATACAGGCGGCGCGGCGGTCATGACGGAGGACGACCTGCGGTCAGCCGCGGCCCAGGCCATCGCCTCAGGAACCGCTGACGCCGTCGACGCCGCCATCGCCATCGACCTGGCCGACGTGCCCGACGAGGACACCGGATGGGCCGGCTCCGCCCTGTCCGCCGGCTCGCCCGCCTCCCCGGCCACCCCGTACACCGTCGGCGGGCCCTCCAACACCCCCGGGGACCATGGCGAGACCGCCCCGACTGCCGCACCGGACCCGCTCCCTGCCAGCGCCGGCAGTGCCGCCAGCGCCCCCGGCTCCCCCGCCCCTCAGCAGCGGACTGCGGCCGTCACCGGCGCCGACGGCCGC
>ERZ773010.1918-NODE-1918-length-12580-cov-27.421078_pt1 | contig 12580 bp, 9 predicted proteins | sample MGYA00580842_ERZ773010 | MGnify/ENA primary metagenome ERZ773010 (study PRJEB29015, sample SAMEA2737982) | human oral metagenome | biome: human oral; feature: human-associated habitat; material: dental | place: China | collected 2107 ...
GCAGAATTAATTGGAATAGCAAAGCCCATACCTTCAATTCCCTCTTTAGAGATTTTAGAGCTATTGATACCAATTAACTCACCATCTGCATTAATAAGCGCACCACCTGAGTTACCTGGATTAATGGCTGCATCAGTTTGAATCAATGGGAATCGTTGACCTTGATCATCAATTGTACGTGCTAAGGCACTAATAACACCAGAGGTAACTGAACCTTTAAACTCAAGACCTAAAGGATTGCCAATAGCAATAGCTGGCTCCCCTACTTGCAAGGAGTCAGAGTCACCAATTTTGATAGGTTTAATATCTTTTGGAGGTTTAATTTTTACAACCGCTAAGTCCGTTTGCGAATCTGAACCTATAACAGTCCCCGTCACCGTACTGCCATCAGACAATGATACTGTAACCTCCCCATTTCTAGCCCCCGCCACAACATGTTTATTTGTTATAATATGTCCGTCATTATCGATAAGCACACCAGATCCGACACCTTCTCCAGCATAGATAGTACGGTTAAAAATATCCTTTTGAAATACTTGTGTTGTAATCCCTACTACAGCTGGCCCAGATTCTTTAGCTGCTTGTACTACATAGGTATTACGCGTTTCAGTAATAGGCTTAGTCTGTTTAGTTTGTTCTCTCACGTTTGTTGGTTGCGTATTAACAGGGCTGCCAAAGAAATAGTATCCTCCGCCTACCCCAATACCCAAAGCAAGAATACACGCAATTACTGTTTTCTTATATTTTGAAAATGTCATGTAGATCTCCTTATATTCTTCTTAATATTCTTCTACATCACCCATAACGTTTTAATGATGATTATAAAAGGTAAAATAAGAACCAAATCATAAATCATATAATTATGATACTTTATAAATACGCCACGTCTCACAATAATTCAAATCATCTCAAAATCAATTTTATAAAATTGATTTTGATGAACCTATTATAGTACGCCTGCTTTTACAATGCAAGATATCAATTTATAACTTTTCTTATGAAAGTATAATTATTATAACCGTATATCCTCCACTAGATAAATACCTAGAATCCTGAAAGAAGCTGTATAGAATGTATTTAAATATCTAAAATCTAAAAAACATAAAGGGCATTTACTAGCCGTCGCTAGCAAATGCCCTTTATGCATATAGTTTGAGAGTGTAAGGACTGTTGAGAGAGAGAGTATATGTGATCTAGATAAGCTTTAGAGAGAACTTATTAAGAGAGAGAAGTTAAAATATTACTTATCTAGAGTCATAGTCAGCCTTACTTAAATAAGTATACATGGAATATCTAAACTATCAAAGTAACTATATAAACAATTCTTAAACCTTTGATTATATCTCTATAATAAAATCTCTATAAAGTCATATCTAATCAACAGCCACGAACAACGTGAGTATAATGTGAATGCATATTCTCGATACTAAACGAATTTATACCCTACACCCCACACTGTAATAATATGCTTACTATCGGATGGATTATCCTCAATTTCTTCACGTAAACGATTAATATGAACTGCTACAGTTGCATAATCACCATAGGAGTCAAGTCCCCATACACGAGAATACAATTCTTCTTTGCTAAATACAATATCACGGTTACGCATCAAGAACTCCAACAATTGGAATTCTTTCTTTTTGAGATGAACTTCTTTTTCATTCACCCATACTTTCATCATTTTAGGGTCGAGACGGATTTCACCGGATTGAATAGCGTTTGTTTCCATTGCATCGCGCTCTGTTAAACGTTTATATTGCGCCAACATAGCTTTGATCTTCGCAATCAATACAGATGGAGAAAATGGCTTTTCAATATAATCATCAGCGCCTACGCCTAAACCACGGATTTTGTCGATATCATCAAGACGCGCAGTTACCATAACAATTGGTACACGAACTTTGTCACGAATTTGGCGACAAACTTCAAAGCCATCCATTTCTGGCAACATAACATCAAGGATAATAAGGTCTACAGGAGTATTCAATACTGCTTCAATGCCATCTGTACCATTAGTCATAATCGTTACATCATAGCCCGCCACCATTAAATAATCACGCTCAATATTGGCAATATCCAAATCGTCTTCAATAATTAAGATATGTTCACTCATGATTCTTCTCCTTGCTTAGGAAACTCTAATATAATACGTAGACCATGTGGCCTTACATTTTCAATCATAACTCGGCCTTCAAAGATTTCCATAATTCGACGGATAATCGACAATCCTAGGCCACTACCTTCTTGAGGATTCGTACGAGACGAATCTACACGATAGAATGGGCGCATCAGACGCTCTAGAGATTCTGGCGGTACACCTGGACCATCATCACTGATGACACAATATACAAAATCATCATCACTCGTTACATCTATGACGCAATGACCAATATCGGCCATTTTATACTTAGCACTATTGTTCAACACATTCTGCAAAACTCGTTGTAACAATTGTGGGTTAGCATTGATAAAAGGTGTTTCCGTAGCTATACGAGCCTTAATCTCAAGCCCCTTCGATTGATACGGAGCTAAATGATCTTCTACAAAGTCATGCACAAACTGACCTAATTCAATTCGCTCAGACGGACGAGATTCTTTTTTATAGTTCAATGTTGTTATGAGGAATAGTTCCTCTAACATAGAATCCAAATCATTGGCCCGCTTCAAAATAATCCCCATATATCTTTTTTGTTGCTCTTCCGTTGGTGCAATACCGTCACGAACGCCTTCAGCATACGCTTTAATAGCCGTCAACGGAGTTCGTATATCATGGGATATACCAGCGAGTAACTCTTTTTGTTGCTCCTGTTCCATTTCAATCTGACGATTTGCCATTTCTAACGACTTTGTCATGTTCTTAACGTGAATCATGATAAATCGTGTAACAAATCGGTTAATAGCAAAAAATGTAACAATAAAGAGCAATATGGAAACTACGATAATATAGAAAGATACGGATTCCATTAAGCTATCACTACCATGAGTAGCACGCCTAATCGCAATATGGTATACATAGGAATGACGTCCATCGTACTTTCTCATTTCGTAAACGAAAGTATTATTGGATTGATATACGATGCCCTGTAATTCAGGGTTAACATCAATAAGACCAACAATGGCAGAAGCACTATAGATTTGTGGATTACCGTAGTTATACACCATACTTCCTTGATCAAGTACTTCAACATATACTTCCTTTGGATCAAGTAAGCTATAGCTAGGCTTAACCAAGCTATTAATTAGATCATTTTCTAACCCATAAAAGGTAATGGTTTCAGTTATTCGACTGACACTTTTAAACTGTTGTTCCTGCTCAATACGCAAATAGTAACCGGCATTGGCCAATATGCGCAAACCTGTAAAATATAGCAAAAATAAAATAATTGCTATTAAAATAGGTACAACAAACAGCACAACATTGGATATCCAAATTCGTATTTGTAAATTCACAGGATTACCTCAATATTATAAATAGTAGATACTCTCTATAGTTTACGCTATTTTTAATACTTAACGCAAGTAAAACACGCAAATATCCAACATATTTTTCACTATTCTTTCATACGTAGTTTATAATTGACCGATTATTCAAAGGTATCTCGACCCTTTTAATATCTAATACTTTTCGTAAAAATTATATTTTCACACGCACCCATGTATCTTATGGCGATATGAAAATTGGTAATATCTGATATTTCATAGTTCCTTAGTCTCCCCTTTTAATAGGAACTTGTCTATACTGTTTATAAAAAAGCTAAAATATAAAAAATGAAACAACTATTGAATCTCTTCATTTAATAAAACAAAATATATACTGAATTATACTATTTCTCTATGAGGATAGTTTAAATATGGTCAAAAAAAAGAGGATTCCTAAGAATCCTCTTTTAAAATTTGGATTAACGACGATTTGCATCGAAGAAGTTAATAGCAACTTCTGGGAACATAGCGTAAGTCAATACGTCTTCGTCAGTGATGCCATTGTAGCCTTTAGAAGCTAAATCTTGACGGTAACCTTCCAATTCAGGTTCAATAAGATCTGCTGGACGGCAAGTAATAGGTTGTTCATCACCAATGATAGTTTGACGAATTTCATCAGAAATTGTACCAGGTAATTGACCATATTTACCACGAACAAGATCTTTAACTTCGTTAGGAACCATTTTGTAACGGTCGCCCATCATAACGTTCATCATAGCCATTGTACCAACGATTTGGGATGTTGGAGTTACCAATGGAGGGTAACCCAAGTCTTCACGAACGCGTGGCATTTCATCCATAACGTCAAAGAAGCGATCGCCCATACCCATTTCGTTCAATTGGTTTTGAGTATTGGACAACATACCGCCAGGAATTTGGTAACGACGAACAGCAGGGATTACATCACTAGCTGGTTTCAAGTTGAATTCTTCTGCGATTTGTTGTTTTACTTTACGGAAGTGGTCAACTAATGGAATGTATTTATCAAGGTCAAGACCAAGATCCCATTCAGTACCTTTGAACATTTCAATCATAGTTTCAGTAGCTGGTTGGCTAGTTGCATGAGCGAATGGAGAGATAGCAGTATCGATGATATCTACGCCAGCTTTAGCAGCTTCCCAGTATGTAGTACTAGCAAGACCGCAAGTGAAATGGCTATGCAAGTCGATTGGCAATTCGCCAAAACGTTTTTTGAAAGTAGAAACCAAATCATATGCATCAGCAGGACCTAACAAACCGGACATATCTTTGATACAAAGGGAATCAGTACCCATTTCTACCAAAGTTTCAGCTACTTTCAAGAAGCTTTCAGTTGTGTGAACTGGAGAAATTGTGTATACCATAGCAGATTGAACGTGTGCACCAGCTTTTTTGGAGTACTTAATAGCAGCTTCCATATTGCGTGGGTCATTCAATGCGTCGAAAATACGGATACGGTCGATACCATTTTTTACAGCCGCATTACAGAATGCTTCTACTACGTCGTCGGAGTAGTGTTTATAGCCCAACAAATTTTGACCGCGAAGCAACATTTGCAATGGGGTATTTTTCAAATTAGCTTTCAATTTGCGAAGGCGTTCCCATGGATCTTCATTCAAGAAACGAAGACAGCTGTCATAAGTAGCGCCGCCCCAACATTCAAGAGCTTCATAACCAATATCATCTAAAAGGCCGAGCACTGGTTCCATTTGTTCGTAGCGCATACGTGTTGCCAAAATAGATTGATGACCGTCACGAAGAACGGTTTCGCAAATTCTTAATTTTTTAGCCATGTTAATCCTCCAAATCGAAATAGTCTGTGTATGTAACTTTATACACTCATTAAACAACTATCTCATACCTATTTTTTTTACGATTTTTTCGATGTCTGCTCACACTAGCCAAACGCGCTAAAATCGTAATACATACTTATATTAGACTACTTATAAAATTCTTTGTCAACAACCACATTATGCTATTTACTCATAATCTCATGTATTCAAAGATGATTTTTTCGTGATGAATATCACAAAAAACTGCAGAGAAACTAGAGTTTAGCATGTATGTTTAATCAAATTAATTTTTTTGTAATTGCTCATTTTAATGAGAAACTAAAAATTATATCGTAATAATTTTTGGTTATTATTAAATACTTTTCAAAATATATCGGTATTTATAAATGTAGTAATTCGATAAACGTCGGTATGTTTATAAGCTCATCAATTTTATTAATAACTAAGCCGATATTTTTAAATGCATAAACATGCAAAAGAACCTGCCCATTTACGGACAGGTTCTGACCTAATCTTTAAAATTTGATAGTCTCCATTATACGGCTTACTTCTCAGGCTTAACCTTTTTAGGCGCAGTTTCAAGGACAATATTTTTACCTTCCCGTTTTACCTGAATAGAGAAAGCCCCTTCCCCTTCTTTAAAATACTCCATCTTGATATCAAGGAGCATTTTACCAATCATAGTCTCTACTTTTTCAGTTAAGAACTCACGGTAAAAAGCATCTTCTTTTTGCTTTGGACTTTGATGAACTACTGGTTTCTTAGCATCTCGCTCCATATTGAGCATAGTATCTTCGAAATTTTCTGTATCCTTAAAATTTTTCATCATATCCGCATCGGATAAACCTTTTTGAATTTTAAACTTTGCCATGTGTATCTCCTATCAGTTCAAAAATTGCTTTCTTTACGCGTACTGGATCAATACCAGACATACAATATTGATCTGGCTTAGGACAACGTCGTTTTCGACACCCCAAGCAATCTAATTCGTCATTTACGAGCACCTTAAATGTCCCCGTTAGAGGGCCCCATAATTTAGGGTCAGTAGGGCCAAAGAGTGCTACTACAGGCTTATTTAAAGCTAACGCAATATGCAGAGCTCCCGTATCTGCAGTAACTACTACATCACAACTTTCAATTAAAGCCCCTAATTCTTGAAGTGTCGTTTTCCCTAACATATTCAGAACAATTTTATCAATACCCTCATCTGTCAAAGAGTCCAGCAAGGGTTTGTATTGAGCAGCCTCTTTAGGGCCACCTAAACAAACAAATTTCGCTCTATATTGAAGGGATTTAATGAGAGAATACCATTTTTCCTGAGGCCACTCTTTCGTTGCCCAAGAGGTACCTAATACCAGCCCAATGCGTAGCGGAGTTTCTACCACGCCTCGATGTAAAGAAACGTCATTATCAATCGACTTCCATTGATTTTCTGCCCAACTATGTAAATTTGTTGGCACCTGAAAATCCATGTGGTATAGCGTATTAGCATTAGATTCATTTAGTAAACAACTGCTCTCAATACCGTATTTATCAATGTTAAGCGATGTATCTAAATTTGCATGTTCAGTAATAGCCTTTGTTAACAACTGAGCTACCTCTACATAGCGTTTAATCACGTGTTCTGTACTAGGCTTCGTTTTATAGTTAGTAAACAGCCAATTCAACTCTTTTGTGCCACCAAGGCCAAGTCTAATGGGGGCTCCTGAAGCTAATAGTACCAGCCCTGTTATGAGTCGCCCTTGCACATCAACGGCTACATCAAATTTATAAGGCTCTAATTTGGCCTTAAGATCCCACCACATGTGCCACATTGTAGGAATATGTAGTTTTTTAGAATGTGCCTCGTATTCATCCCGTTCCCAGGGAATTATTTTATCTACATAGGGATTGCCCTGCAGGAGCTCTACCATACTAGGCGTTACAATCCAATGCAACTTAGCATCAGGATACTGTTCCTTAATCCACCGCGCAGCAGGTGTAGCATGCAAAACATCACCTATGTAACTAAGGCGTACAAATAATATATTCATAGATATCCTTAGGGTACATACTATTATAGGAATAAAGCCTTTATAATGAAAGAACATTATAAAGGCTTTTTCTTAAGATTTCTTTTTACTACCACTACTATTTGATGATTTAGAAGATGTAGTATCTTCTGTTACCTTAGTAGTTTCTTCACTACCATTCTTAATGATGTTTTTTACATCTGATAATGTCAACTCATTAAATGTAGTAGGGTGGTTGTATTTGTAAACTGGATTGAAGCCTACACCTAATTTACCAGTGTAAACAGTCAATGCATTATTGTCCTCATCAACACGGGCGATATAGATAGTTTTGTCCATATCAACACCGATAAAGCGGAAACGCCCTTCAGGGTTGATAACACGCCATCCCCCTTCAATGCCGTTGAACATGAATACATCCCCAGTTCTCACATTATCGTAGAAGAAGTTATCTTCATCGTAGAATACACCGATATGACCGATATCAGTAGCTTGCATGTAAACGCGACGTGTATCGTAGTTAGCATCGGTACGATAAATGCGATATGTGTGTTCTTGAACTTTTACCTTCATATACACCACATTTGTCGCTTCAGAGTACGCAGCATCTACAATTTTACTGCCCCGAGGCAAGTCTTCAAGTTTCGTATCAACTTCGTGTTCTGGATCATCCGCATTAAGACGAGCCATGACAACATCTCTGGAGTCATATAAACCCATGACAGCATAGTTACGGTCTGGCATCCAGTTGAAGTAACTAATCGAGCGGCCCTTCAAATCGATATTTGTGGGCTTGCTTTCATTAGCCTTGTAAATTTTCAAAGAGTTCTCTGTAACAACGGCCATAAATTGACGGTCATAAGATACATACTTAGTACCTTCCTTCACATCAGGGAAGTTTTTAGTATCATCTTTTGATGCGCCTGCTACGTTAAACTCTGTAGTCGGTGCAAATATATATTGATCAAGGTATAGGTATACCCCACCTTGCAGAAGAATACCTACCGCAAAGGCGCTCAGTACACGCGTAAAAGGTTTCATCTGTCCTCCTATTTCACGATAAACGCCGTTGGGATCATGCGTTCCCCTAACAAATCGGCAGGTTTATTTACGACTTTACCATTTAGGTACAAAGTAGAACTAGAACCGCCATCTAAATTTGCTGCAATGTAGCAACCCTTTTCAAAAAGAATATCTTGTACGTCACGCAAGGTAGCACCAATGGAATACCCTGGTTGACGACCATCGATTACGAGAAATAGCACTGTACCATCTTTCTTTTGACCGATAGCAGTACGAGGACCTACGCCCCAGCCACCATCACCTTCGGTAATCATCTTCTTACCATCAACGATAAGAGGTGGACCAAAGGTAATACCTTCCATGGCCTTCATATCACTAAGCTGAGTTTTATCATAGTTACCAGCGATAAGATTACCAGATTTAGAGAAACCTACAAAGTCTACGTCTTCATCAGGGCCTACATCCTTACCGATAACGTACTCACCATCATGCAAGATGAAACCATATGGCAAACGGCCTGTACCAGTACCATTAGGGTCGTGGAAACCACCGCCATTAATCGCTGCTACAGCATTATTCATTTTTGCAATATTACTTGTAGTATCGCCTTTTTCTTGAATATTAGCCGCTGTACCTACTTGAATACGACGAGGATCAGGAATTTCTAAAATATAGCCTACATAACGAGCAGACTGGATTTTTTCAAGATTTAAAGTCTTATCTTCACGAGCATTAAACTTGAACAAATCTTGGCTTTTAACAACCCCTACAGTCCCCAAAATAGATTGTAACTCGTCTTCATTAAACAACCATGTAATGTAATGAGGATGGCGAGATTGTAAGATAGCACCAATTACAGCGCGCTTTACATTATTAAATGGTCCAAAGAGCACCACGAAGGGTGATGTGACAACGGTAAATAAGAACACCATAATGATGAACTTTACCCAATTCTTTTTGAACAATGTATTTCTCCTTATAAATCAGTGAAATGTTCAGTGCTAATGCGTTCTTCAAAATGCTTGATATCCACCGCATTACCTACCCAAACACGCAAAATATTATATGGATTATCACCAGTATGAGCCCAGCCAGATTTCATAGCCATCCCCATTTTAATGCCAGCTTTCTTAGATGCTGAGTCGGTGAATTCATTTTTATCTCCATATGGATAGCAGAACCAAGGATTATCCTTAATGCCTACTTCTTTAGCAAGTGCCTCTTGGGCCTTTGTTATATTTTCAATTTGTTTTGCTTCCGACAATTGGCCCATTTCTATGTGTTGGAAACCATGGTTTGAAATAGTAATACCATTTTTGTGCATTTCACGCACTTGATCCCAAGTTAGACGCGTCCCAACATCGCCAGGATTGATAAATACAGTAGCCGGGAATCCATATTCTTTCATAATTGGATATACGATAGAATATGTATCTGCATAACCGTCATCAAAGGTTAAAACAACAGGTTTTTCAGGCACCGCAGCACCATTTACAACATAATCATACAATTGATCCATCGTCAATGGATTATAGCCATTATCCTTGAGGAACTTCATTTGTTCTCTAAACAAATCCTCCCGAATAACTGCATCATTATCTTTGTCGTCGCCGACTTTATGATACATAAGAACAGGAATACCTGTTGGATGTACCATCTTAACTTCTTTTGCAGGCGGTACTGAACTAGTAGGTTCTGTTTTTTGTGAAAGCAATCCACAACCTGCCACAACCATTGCCAATACCAAAACTAACAGTGTTACCAACGGAATCCGTTTCATAGGTCCTCCTCTATTAGAACACAATTATATACAGAATATTATAACATTTCCATGAAGAATAGTAAAAATTAACGCTTTATTAGTACTTCATCAATCGATTTTCGAGGTCTAGGATACATAGTTTCATCTGGATGCCTATAACACCTGAAAGCCTAAATTCATATAAATCTTCAGTACAAAAATCATTTAAAACTTCTACGATTATTTAGAGCTATATTGTAATCCGTTCAATAATGCTTTAATATTCTAATTATAATACATATTACTAAAATTATGCTCATCCAATAGACAAAGGATTTCTTATGAAAAAACGCTTAAGCCTTATACAAATGGACGTCCATGTAAACGAAGTGGAATACAATTATGCACGCGTCCAAGAATTACTTTCACAAGCCCTATCAGAAAGTCCTGACATTATCATTTTGCCCGAAACATGGAACACAGGATTTCATCCATCTAAGGATTTAATCAACATTTCTGATAGAAATGGAGAAAGAACAAAAGATTTATTAAGTACATTCGCTAAGGAACACAATGTAAACATTGTGGGCGGTTCTGTAGCCGTAGCAAAAGAGGATTTAATATTTAATACATCCTATGCTTACAACCGTGAAGGCACACTCGTAGGAGAATATTCCAAAATGCACGGATTTAGCCCTGCTAAAGAGAACCAATACTTTGCTAGCGGTACACATACCACTCATTTCGAATTGGATGGTATTCCTTGTAGTACGGTTATCTGTTACGATATTCGCTTCCCTGAGCTCGTAAGAATGGCTGCATTATCAAATACAGAGTTATTATTTGTACCTGCTCAATGGCCTACCATGCGTTTACGCCACTGGCAAGTATTAAACGAAGTGCGCGCCATTGAAAACCAACTTTTCTTATGTGCAGTCAACGGCTGTGGTACTGTGGGTCGAGTCCAAAGTACTGGTCACTCCGCCGTATACGATCCATGGGGTACGAACCTCCTTGAAATGGACACCGTGGAAGGCATCTCATCTGTAGATATCGACCTCACCGTAGTAGAGGATATTCGCAATAAAATCAATATCTTTAGAGATCGCAAACCTGAACTCTACAAGCTATAAAATAAAGGCACATTGTTTTTAACTACCATCTTAAACAATTCATTTATAGATGGTCTGTGTATAAAACAATGTGCCTTTTTATTTTTACTCTACTGTATTAAGGAAATAAATAACTCTAGTTTGCTCTGGATTAACGGCCATGCCTGCAACAGTAAACATATTATATGAATAATCAAATTTAAAGATGTAGAATGTGTACTCTGCGTTAAATGGTCGCTTTACTTCTTTATACGAATAGTAACCTAAATATTTTTTCTGTAAAGTCTTATTTTCATCATTGGGCAACACTTTATCAGAACTTAATTTACTAGTATCTTGCTCTAAGTCCAAAACCATTTGATTATTCATTTGGTTAGAGAGCTCACGATCAACCTTTCGCTTAATATTCTCATTGCTTAGCGCCATTTTATATTGATACATATTATTGAATATATTAGTTACTTCAATCCATTCTTTTGGCAATATAGTAGACAAGTATTTTCTATAATTCGTCTTAACATCTTCGTACGGTTTAATAGAAACACGTTCAGCCTCACCCTTAGTAATAATAACCTTAGCATGACTTTCTGCATCTTGAATATAAGGTTTTAGTTCTGATGGTTTGCCTGTAAAAGAAACTTGAATATACCGACCATCTTCAATCGCCTTAGGCGGCTTTAAATGAATATCAACCTGTTTAGCAAAAGAAGGTATTTTCTTTGGAAAACCAGATAAATCATTTACTTTATTTATATCTATATGATTGTAATATTCCTTGTCATTAACTGGATACTTACTGCTTTCTCTAAAATTAATGGCCTTTACAATTTGTTTTTCAATTTCTTCACGTGTATAAGGATTTTTAATAAGGTCTCGTTGTGGCACACTTCTTATTGTTCTATTATGTTCCTCAATATGAGCGTGCATACGTGATTCTACCTCTCGATGTAGCAACATTTGTTCATTAAATGTTTTTTTAGCAACGGACATAACAGCATAAGATAATTCTGTTTCGCCGGTAACTTTACTTTCCAAATAAGGCATAACTTCTTGAGATTGTACTCTATCAAGTTGAGTAGTTTTTGCGTCTAATAGCGTTGATACAGATGGAATGGGTATCTGCTCAGCATTTATTATTCCTATATTAGAAACCAATGCTGTCGCAACTAGTACAATTCCTTTTAAATTCATTCAAGTCTCCATCAAATAATTATATTAAAAAACTGGCTATACATCTCATATAATTAGTCATATACATTAAAACTCAATAAGCTTCCACATATCCTCTGGAACCTGTTCTAGAGGTTTATTTTTTGCAATTGCTTCTTTTAGAATATCAATAGTATCTTGCACATCTTGTTTATCCTTTGTATCAGGATCATGAAGGATGACACGATTTAAAGAATCTTCACCAAATTGTTTTACATATTCTTTTTC
>ERZ773010.1919-NODE-1919-length-12575-cov-3.350559_pt1 | contig 12575 bp, 6 predicted proteins | sample MGYA00580842_ERZ773010 | MGnify/ENA primary metagenome ERZ773010 (study PRJEB29015, sample SAMEA2737982) | human oral metagenome | biome: human oral; feature: human-associated habitat; material: dental | place: China | collected 2107 ...
GAAGGCTAAGGTAATAGCCATTATACGATGCCCGCAAGTCCTAAATTCGTCTGTCCCATCAGATTCATCTAAAAGATGGTGGAGGGAGAAGGATTCGAACCTTCGAAGGCTGAGCCAACAGATTTACAGTCTGCCCCCTTTGGCCGCTCGGGAACCCCTCCACACTAAATGAATACTTGTTTACCAAAGGATGGTGCCGACTACCGGAATCGAACTGGTGACCTACTGATTACAAGTCAGTTGCTCTACCTACTGAGCTAAGTCGGCGTGTTGTAAGCAAGTGAGGCGTATTATATGGAAAATTTTATGCCTGACAAGTTTTTTTTATGAAAAATACGTTTTTTTTAACTATTCGCCTAATTTACAAGCAAAAAGCCACATTCTTGTTTTAAAACTCACCAATTTTAATAAAAAACGATGATCACAACTCATTTATAGGGTATATTTTGTCCAATTTTTTCACTCTAGATATAAAGCACCGTGGAAATTACCGAACAACTCACCCCCTTTCTGAACTTTAGCCGTCAGCAATGGGCCGAATTAAGAAAATCTGTTCCGCTAAAATTAACGGAGCAAGATCTCAAACCGCTTTTAGGTTTTAATGAAGAGCTTTCTCTTGATGAAGTGAGCACCATTTACCTGCCACTCGCACGTCTTATTAACTATTACATTGACGAAAACCTTCGCCGCCAAACCGTTTTGAATCGTTTTCTTGGCGGACAAAGCCCTAAAGTCCCTTACATCATTAGTATCGCGGGTAGTGTTGCAGTTGGGAAAAGTACATCGGCACGTATTTTGCAATCTTTGCTAACCCACTGGCCTACCGAACGAAAAGTTGATCTGATTACTACTGATGGTTTTCTTTATCCATTAGAGAAACTGAAAAAAGATGATTTGCTACAGAAAAAAGGCTTCCCTATTTCTTATGATACGGCCAAATTAATTCGTTTTTTAGCTGATATCAAATCAGGCAAGCCATCGGTAAAGTCGCCTATTTATTCTCATCTAACTTACGATATTGTTCCTGATAAGTTCGATATTGTCGATCAACCAGATATTTTAATTTTAGAAGGGTTAAATGTTCTCCAAACGGGTTCAAATAAAGCGAATCAAACCTTCGTATCTGATTTTGTGGACTTCTCCATTTATGTTGATGCTGACGAGAACTTACTTAAAGAATGGTACATAAAGCGATTCTTAAAATTCCGTCAAAGTGCTTTCACTAATCCGGATTCCTATTTTAAACATTATGCCAATCTCTCTGAACAAGAAGCCATTGAAACGGCCAGCAACATTTGGGATAACATTAATGGATTGAATTTAAAACAAAACATTCTGCCGACTCGTGAGCGCGCCAATCTCATTCTTAGAAAAGGTGAAAATCACGAAGTTGAGTTAGTGAAATTAAGAAAATAAAAAAGAGCGGTCAATTTGACCGCTCTTTTTCTCACTGCCTTACGACATTCTTCCATTCTCAATGCCAATCACCTGATCGCAAATCGCCATGGTAGATTGACGATGACTCACGAGAATAATCAATTTTTCTGCTTTCACGTTCAACAATGATTTCAAAATCATCGCTTCGTTTAAGCTATCCAAATTACTGGTCGGTTCATCGAGTAAAATAATCGGTGCGTTGTGTAGGAATGCGCGAGCAATACCGATACGCTGTTTTTCACCATCAGAGAGGTTACCGCCTAATTCCGTCATTTTCGTTTGATAGCCTTCTGGCAAGCTTAAAATGAAATCATGAATTGACGCTTTCTTCGCAGCTTCCATAATTTCTTCTAACGTGGCATCACGGCGCGCAAGGCGAATATTTTCCTCGATGGTTTCGTTGAAAATATAGGTTTGCTGAGTAATGTACGCCATATTGTCTCGTAAACTACGGGTGTTGATATTCGGTAAAGTTTCACCGTTAATTTTAATGCTGCCTGATTTAGGATCGTAAAAACGCATCAGCAGTTTTAACAGGGTACTTTTACCACTGCCGCTTCTGCCATGAATCCCTAAGATTTCACCTTTTTTCACAGATAAGCTAACATCCGATAAAATTTGTTCTTCGCCGTAAGCAAAGTTGACGTTCTCTACATCAATGCGAGAAACCTCTTTCAAATCGACCGCACTTTCTACGTCTTTTAATTCGGGTTCTTCTGCTAGCAAGCTCAATACACGCTCACCTGAAGCCAAGGTTTGTAACAAGTTACTTGAAAGGTTACTTAATGCAATAACTGGCCCATAGCTCGACATCAATAAAATCACGCCAATTAAAAAGGCAGAAAAATCAATCTTATCTAGACTAAACAAAATTAAGCCTGTGAATAACATAATGATGTTAAACGCTGATACTGCTACTTCCGTATAAACACGCACTTTGCCTTCTTGGTCTTTAATGCGTTCAAAAGCCATATCAATTTTTTGGCTGCGTTGTTGAATTTCATCTAAACGTAGTTTCGCGTAACCGAAAAGTTGAATTTCTTTCATACCTCGTACACTGTCGAGGAAGAAGTCATTCATTTCGCCTACTAATTCACGATAGCGTCTGCCATCTTCACGCGCCAATTTGGTGGTGATAATTGGTAGAATCACACCTACCGTTAAATAAGCGGCTAATGCTACAACCACAAACCAACCTGAAAGGTGAGCGAAGACCAACAATAAAATCGCAGAAGTAAAAAATGCGATCATAATTGGTGCAATGGTGTGCGCATAGAACACTTCGAGCAATTCGATATCATTAGTTACCAAGGACACTAATTGCCCCGCTTGTTTGTCTTGCAATTTCACAAAAGCCAAACGGCGTAAGGAAGAAAATACTTTATCGCGCAATAATGCCAATAATTTAAAAGCAATATAGTGCCCTGACATTTGCTCTAAATAACGCAATGCGCCACGAGCCACCGCTAACACGATAAGTGCGGTCAAAATTCCAGAAAAACTTAAATGGGTGTCAAAGTTTAATAAATTCACTAACCCCATCGCCCCAAGCACCATAATAAAGATGGCAGCCAGGAAACCGAGCGTTCCCATGGTGATAGTAAACGCCATGATATGCGCCAGTGGGGTCACTAATTTCAACAAATGCCCCATTACAACAAAACCATTTTTACGCATTTGCCACCTCTCTAATTTGTTCTAAATCTTTTTGTTGTTGGAACATTCCAGCATATGCACCTTGTTTTGCCATGAGTTCTTCATGCGTGCCTTGCTCAATCAATTTACCTTGTTCAAGCACATTTATGCAGTCTGCATTCACGGCATTGGCCAAGCGGTGAGAAATCATCACAATCGTTTTTTGTTGTTTAAATTGCTGAATGAACTGCAAAATAATTTCTTCGCTCTCTACATCAATGTTACTGGTTGCTTCATCAAAAATATAAAGCGCCGCATTGTGTAATAAAGCACGCGCTAGGGCTAAACGTTGGATTTGACCGCCAGATAAATTCGCACCACGACTTAATAACGGCATATCTAATCCACCATTATCTCGAACGAATTGCGCCAAATTGACTTGTTCTAAACACGCATAAATTTGCTCATCTGTGGCATCAACTTTAGCCATCGTCATATTTTCACGTAATGAGCCTTTAAATACATAACTGCTGTGGCTCACTAGAGAGACTTTTTCATAAAACGAATGACGATCAATCTCTTGAATTTCTTGACCATTGAACAAAATCTTACCTTGTTGCGCCTTATTAAAGCCCATTAGCAACGAAACCAAAGTGGATTTACCACAACCACTTTTACCCACAAATACCGTAAGCTGATTTGGTAAGATGCTTAAATCTAAGCCTGTAATTGCTGGTTTCTCTTCGCTGTAAGCAAAATGCAAATCTTGAATATCCACCTGAATAGCATTTTTCGCTGCAAAATCGACCGCTTGAGTTTGAGTTTCCACTGGCGTATCTAACAATGTGAAAATCTTATCTGATGCCGCTTTACCATTCATCGCCACATGGAAGAAAGAACCCAATAAACGAAGTGGAATAAAGAATTCAGAAGAAAGCAGAATAAATAAAATGACGCCTAATATGGTTAATTGATCCGCTTGGAATTGCAACAAGGCCGTTAAAATCCCGATCGCTGCCCCACCGTAAGCAAGTAAATCCATCAGTGATACCGAGTTAAGCTGCATAGTGAGCACTTTCATGGTAATTTTGCGGAAATGTTCTGCTTCTTCATCCATTGCTTTCGCTTTATAAGCATCATCTTGATAGATTTTCAATGTGATTAAACCTTGTAGATTATCTAAGAAACTGCTGCCTAATCCCACATAAATGGACCAATATTTTGCCAAGAGTTTTTTCGCAATTTTATTCACCGCAATAATCGACATTGGAATGAGTGGCACACAAATCAATAAGATTAAGGCTGTTTTAAAGCTGAAAAAGATCAGAAAAGCAAAGAGTGTGAGCGGGGCAAGCAAGCTATAAAAAAGCTGAGGTAAATAACGTCCGAAATAGATTTCAAGTTGTTCTACGCCTTCTGAAGCCACTTGAATGATGTTTGACGTAGATTGTTGATTCACTTGATTAAGCGGCATGGAAGCCAATTTACGATAGATGAGGCTACGTAGCTCATGTTTGACTTTTGTACTGGCAAAATAAGAGGCCTGCACCGATTTTTTACCCGCAAAGGCACGCAACGCCAAAGCAGCAACCAAAACAATGCCAAAAATGACCGCACTTATCGGGCCCAATTCATTAAAATAAGCCGCCTGTAAAATATAAGAAAATACGACGGCACTGATAATCCCGCCAATTAACGCCACCCAATTCCATAACACGGTGATGCCAATCCATTTTTTACTGTCGGCTACCGTGTTAATTAGGCGTTTATCTATCATCATAATGATTGCTCCTAAAAACAAAAAGAAGTACGCACATTACTATGCGTACTTTGCTATAAAAAATTTAATAATTAAAAACGAATTTCAACAGATGCTGAGAAGTTTCGACCAGGTGCGTAGAAACGTTCAAGGCCTTTACCTTCTCTGTCCACTGTATTCGTCGTGCTGTGAGCATTAATCCCGCGTAACGCATCCCAATTGTGATACTTACGATTGAAGATATTATAAATGCCTGCTCTTAATGTAATATTATCTGTTGGATTGTAATAACCAAATGCATCAGCAACAAATGCTGCTTTATTCAAATATTTATAACTAACAATTTCTTGTTTGAAATCAAATTCTTTACAAATATTTGTACCAAACCAATCATCAAATTCTTCACGCACACAATAGCGTTTATTTTCAATTGTTTTAGCATCTCTTGCTTTTTTTGCCCCTAAATAAGTGAAGCGAGTAAAAATTCCCCACTTACCATTTGGATCTTCATAATCCAAACCTAACACAGCTTTTATAGGTTGAACAGATAATAAGCTAGACCCATTAGAAAGTTTACCTTTACTATATCCAAGCGCACCATAGAATTTGAAACCATTTGGAACTGAATTAATAATATTATGAAGATTTAGATGTGTTTTTACTTCTATTCCTGTGACTTTTGCGCGATCAACATTCACCATTTGTTGCTCTAAACTTTGAAATTTTTGACCAAAGCTTAAAGTAGTAATTACACTTTCTTGCTCAAATAAGAAATGACGATAACGAGATTGATATAAATTAATATCAAATACGCCTATATTATTTTTAGCTTGAGCAAATAAAGTATGGTTTAAACTACGCTCAGATTTTAAAGCGGGATTAGCACGCCATGAACCATAAGCATTTTTAAATGTAAAATACATTTCAGAAGCAGTAGGGATTCGATAGCCAGTAGAAAGTTGATAACCTAATTTCCATGTATCTGATACTTGAGCATTAATACCCGCAAATCCACTCCAATTAGCAAAGCTACTTTTAACTGGCTCATCACCTTCAAGGCAAGCTTTTGAGCATCGTGCATTAAACTCTTTTGGTGTTAATTTTGCATAATCATAACGAACACCTATCACAGATGAAAAGATCTCATTCCAACGAATATTATCTTTCAGAGAGATACCATATTGTTTTGTTTTAATCGGACGCTGAATAGTATAGAGATCAGAATATTCATAACTGCGACCAATCCCTGCTCTATCATAATTAATATTTTCAAACTCTCGTTCACTGATAAAGTTTGTTAACGTAAAGGTATGTTCCCCCAACAATTTAAATGGCTGACTTTCTAGTTCTATCGTAGCTCGTTTAAATGTTGTTTTCATTCGACGATCAAAAATTTCACTCAATTCCTTTTCATTGGTCTTCCAATGTCTATCACCTTTGTAATTTACTGCTGCTAGATCAGTTTTTTGATAATCTAAATTAAGTTTTGCAAAAGCTAACCAAGCAGAATCTGGAGCATAAATATAACTTACATTAAAATTATGACGTTTATTTTCATCATTAGCTTCTCGCCAACTTCCACCATATAACGCATAACTTCTTTCATCAGTATAACGTTCTCCTTTCTGCCCAGTAAATCCAAAGGCAATACGATGATGAGCGTTAATCTGATAACCTAATTTAACCAAATAGCTATTAAAACGATGACTTGATGGGTCTGGCATTTGACGAGATGATGAATCCTCAATGCTACCATCACCTCGACTTTTCATCTGATGTCCTGTGCGTTGAGAATAAGCTACAATAGCGTCAAATTTCTCTCCTACATATCCCACGGCGGCAGTTCTTACCCATTCACTATTTTTACTCGCATATCCGCCTCGAATAAGTCCACCAAATTTTTGTCCCTGTTTGACTATATCAGCAGCATCTAATGTTCGATAAGAAACCGTGCCACCTAATGCGCCACTACCTGAATTAAACGCATCTGCACCTCTGACAATATCTATTTCCCGAACCAATTCTGAATCAACAAATAAGCGTGAATTATTGAAATTACCATAGCGCGCATATAAGCTGTTTTCTTCACTATCTGGTAAATTTACTCCATCTACACTAATACCAACTCGGTTTCCTTCCACTCCACGAATAGAAAACCCTTTTAGGAATCGTCCATTATCGCTAATCCCAACATCTGTGGTATAACGCACAAGATCTCGAGTATCTCTCACTAACTCTTTTTGGAGAGTTGATGCAGTTTTATGTTCAACAGCTGACTGCGTTTGTCGCTCTGCACTCAGCTCACCTTCAACATTAATCGTCTCTAATTGTTCTTCTGCAAAAGAAGATAGAGAAATGGATACCGTAGCAATAGGCAAAATTCCATAGGTCACTGCTAAAAATGTATTCTTTTTCATATTGTTATCCTTAAATAGCAAAACAGGTAGAATTATAAAAAAGAATAATAGGAAAAAATAGATAAAATTGAGAATTATTTTTATTTTTGTGATCTAATTCACAAAAAATACCGCACTCAGTTTCCCAAAGTGCGGTCATTTTTAATGATATTTTTGAGTGTTAGACTAAACGTCTAAGTTTGCTCTTAACGCATTCATTTCGATAAATTCACGGCGCGGTTCAACTTCATCTCCCATCAATGTGGTGAAGAGTTGGTCTGCTGCCACAGCATCTTTAATCGATACTTTTAACATACGGCGAGCATTTGGATCCATGGTGGTTTCCCAAAGTTGCTCAGCGTTCATTTCACCTAACCCTTTATAACGTTGGATTTCTAAGCCTCGACGTGATTCTTTCATCAACCATTCAACGGCTTGTTCAAATGACTGAACAGGTTGCGTTTTTTCACCACGAGTAACATAAGCGCCCTCTTCTAGTAAGCCATTCACCTGCTGACCAAATGCGGTAATCTTCGCAAATTCATTGCCCATCACAAAATCAAAGTTGATGAAGTAATCGGTATCAATACCATGTTTACGAACGGTAATGACGGCTTCATATACTTGGCGTTCGCTGTTAAATTGCGTTCTCGCTGAATATAAATGCGCTTCTGTTTCTTTTTCAGTTAAATACGCCACAAAAGAATTCGCCCAATTTTCGACCGCACTTTCATTACGCATTAACTCAACGGTTAATTGTGGTTGATAAACCAAACCTTGTAATAATGGCTCCGGATAGTAACGACTTAAGCGAGTAATTAATTTCTGAACATTGTTATATTCACTCACTAATTTCTCAAACACTAAATCATTCATTGCTGGTGCATTGGCACTGATATGCAACGCGGCACCATCTAACGCAAGCATTAACTCATATTGCACCATTTCGTCATTATCTTTGATATAACGTTCTTGTTTACCTTTTTTCACTTTATAAAGTGGTGGCTGAGCGATATACACATAACCACGCTCAATCAATTCTGGCATTTGACGATAGAAGAAGGTCAACAATAAAGTACGAATGTGTGAACCGTCCACGTCCGCATCGGTCATGATAATGATATGGTGATAACGTAATTTATCCGGATTATATTCATCGCGACCAATACCACAGCCAAGCGCAGTAATTAATGTGCCCACTTCTTGAGAAGAAAGCATTTTATCAAAACGTGCTTTTTCAACGTTAAGAATTTTACCTTTTAATGGCAGAATCGCTTGGGTTTTACGATCACGACCTGATTTTGCAGAGCCACCCGCAGAATCCCCCTCCACGAGGTAAAGCTCTGAAAGAGCCGGGTCTTTTTCTTGGCAGTCCGCTAATTTACCCGGAAGGCCTGCAATATCCAATGCGCCTTTACGACGGGTCATTTCGCGGGCTTTACGTGCTGCTTCGCGCGCGCGCGCGGCTGTAATAATTTGATTTACAATGATCTTCGCATCAGCTGGATTTTCTAATAAATACTCCTGCATACGCTCATTCATTGCAGATTCAACCGCACTTTTCACTTCAGAAGACACTAATTTGTCTTTTGTTTGTGAAGAGAATTTAGGATCGGGCACTTTCACCGAAATAATTGCCACCAAACCTTCACGTGCGTCGTCACCTGATGTGCTCACTTTCTCTTTTTTCAGTAACCCTTCGCTTTCCATATAGTTATTTAAGCTACGCGTTAATGCACTACGGAAACCGGCTAAGTGAGTACCACCATCACGTTGTGGAATGTTATTGGTAAAGCAATAAACATTTTCATTTACGCCATCATTCCATTGCAATGCCACTTCCACACCAATACCGTCTTTTTCAGCTGAAAAATAGAATGGTTTGGGATGAATTGGATTTTTATTTTTATTTAAATATTCAACGAACGCTTGAATACCACCTTCATAATGGAAGTGATCTTCTGTGCCATCACGTTTATCAATTAAACGAATCGATACGCCAGAGTTTAAGAATGAAAGCTCACGTAGGCGTTTTGCTAAAATTTTGTAATCAAAAGTTGTAATTGCAAAGATTTCTGGACTTGGCCAGAAACGCACCGTTGTACCGGTCGCTTGCGTTTCACCGATAACAGTTAAAGGCCCTTGAGGCTCACCTAAGTGATAGAATTGCTCATGCACATGACCTTGGCGACGAATGGTTAGCTGCAATTTATCAGAAAGTGCGTTTACTACGGAAACACCTACGCCGTGTAAACCACCTGATACTTTATAAGAGTTATCATCGAATTTACCACCTGCGTGAAGTACTGTCATGATTACTTCTGCCGCAGAAACCCCTTCTTCTGGGTGAATATCTACCGGAATACCGCGGCCGTCATCTTGTACGGAAACAGAATTGTCATCATGAATAGTAACGATAATATCGGAACAATAGCCAGCAAGCGCTTCATCGATCGCATTATCCACCACCTCAAACACCATATGGTGTAGGCCTGTTCCATCATCGGTATCCCCAATATACATGCCCGGACGTTTCCGAACCGCATCAAGCCCTTTTAAGACTTTAATACTTGATGCACCATAAGCATTTTCTGTAACCGGTGTTTCTGACATAGTTTTTCTCTATTTTGTAATGAAAATTGTGCGGAATTATAGCAAAAAACTGACTATTTTGCGAAATAAAAGTGCGGTCAAAGTTTGCGTTATTTTTTTATTTGACATCTCGATTTTTCTCCTTATATTACCTACCTCATTTTTTGTATAGAAATGAGTTTTGTTGTATTAAAAATTAAAGGATCATCAAATGATTTCATTCCTAAAATCTAATCCAGGCACGCCTATTCCTGATGCAGAAATTAGAGAACGCTATAATCGCTTAAGATGACATGCATTATTTGGCATTTTTATCGGTTATACAGCGTTCTACATTTTACGTAATAACTTCCTCCTTTCTTCTCCGGAATTAATTAGCGATTTTGGTTTCACCAAAAAAGATATCGGTTTTATTTCCGGTACCATGTTAATTGTTTATGGTTTAAGTAAAGGTTTCATGTCTGCAATCGCAGATAAATCAAACCCGAAACACTTTATGATTTTCGGCTTAATGATGTCGGCCGCGGTAAACTTGATGATGGGCTTTAGCGCATCATTCTGGGCATTCTTATTCCTTTGTGTGCTTAATGGTATCTTCCAAGGGATGGGAGCAGGTCCAGCTTACATCGTACTTGCAAGTTGGTTCCCGCGTAAATCTCGTGGTGTAACAACAGCTATCTTCAATATCTCTCACAACGTAGGTGGTGGTTTAGTCGCACCAATTGCGGGGGCAAGTATTGCTTGGTTAGGTCAAGAGCATTGGCAAGCCGCACACTTTGTTGTACCTGTAGCAATTGCCACTATTGTTGCTATTATTTTCTACATCTTCGGTGCGGGTCGTACTTACAATGAAGGCTTACCACCAGTTGGTAAAATTCTTGAAAATGAGAATGAAGAGTTAGTTGTTACAAAAGAAGAAAACGTCAACTTAACCACATGGGAAATCTTCCGTGATTACATTATGAAAGATATTAATGTATGGTTTGTTTCTTTCATTGACGTATTCACTTACATGATCCGTTTTGGTGTATTAACCTGGCTACCACTTTATTTATTAGAAACTAAAGGTTTCACTAAAGCTCAAATGGGTACAGCATTTGCTATCTTTGAATGGACAGCCATTCCTTCTACACTATTAGCAGGTTGGTTAACTGATACTTATTTCAAAGGTCGCCGTATGCCACTTGCTATCATCACCTTATTCGGTGTGGGTGCAGCAATGTTTGTTTACTGGGGCGGTAGTGACTTATTAACCGTAACCATCGGTGCAGGTATTATTGGATGCTTAATTTATGTTCCAATGTTCTTATCTTCACTTCAAACTATCGAGCTAGTTCCTTCTTTCGCAGCAGGTTCAGCAACGGGTTTACGTGGTTTATTAAGTTACATTTTAGGTAGTTTCTCTGGTACTGCATTATTTGGTATTTTGGCTGATAAATTCGGTTGGGATGCGGGCTTCTACCTCTTATTATTCGCTGTAGCAGGCTGTATTTTCTGTTGCTATATGACACATTTAGGTGTACTACGCTTAGAACGTAAAAAATCACAAACAGCTAATAACTAATCTATCCAAATGGGCAAAATAGAATAATCTTTGTTGCCCATTTTTCTCACTTCAACAAGATTAATTTTGGTCAATGTTTAAAAAGATTTTTAATCCAAAGTTTGAATATAAACGATAAAGCATATCTTCATACTTGGTTATTTCTCTTTTAGGGTAACAAAAGCATTTCTTTTAATTAAAAAATATAACGTGCAATAACATATGCTTCAAGTGAAGAAAGCTACAATAAATAACAATCATTCTCAATAATCAAAATAAAAACAATTACTTACCCTCTTATTTTGTAAGGAAAATAAGGGTGTTTTTGATTCTGATCAAATAAAGTTCCTCCATCAAGGCATATCATAGTTAAATTAACCATACAAGTAACGTGCCAATTGGAGTGATTATATGCAACGAAGTGATGGATTATTTTCTGCTTTAGCAGAAGTTTCCCGTCGGGATTTTATGAAGTTATGTACCGCGCTTGCGGCGACTATGGGGTTAAGTTCAAAAGCGGGTGCAGAAATGACTGCAGCTTTAACCGAGCCTAAACGCCCACCAGTATTATGGATTGGTGCGCAAGAATGTACGGGTTGTACTGAATCCTTATTACGTGCCACCCATCCAACAGTAGAAAACTTGGTATTGGAAATGATTTCCTTAGAATACCACGAAACCCTTTCTGCAGCCTTCGGGGAACAAGCTGAAGATAATAAACACAATGCAATTAAACAGTATTATGGAAAATATGTTTTAGTCGTAGATGGATCTATTCCGGTGAAAGACGGCGGCGTCTATTGTATGGTAGCAGGTAAACCGATTGTAGAACACATCCAAGAGGCCGCTAGAGGGGCTGCCGCGATCATTGCGATCGGTTCTTGTGCAGCATGGGGTGGCGTACCTTCTAGCGGTGGCAACCCAACTGGCGCAAGCAGCCTATCTGAAGTCTTACCAAAAGGCACGCCGGTGATTAATATTCCAGGTTGTCCACCAAATCCACACAACTTCCTTGCAACTGTCGCTTATATTCTTACTTATAAGAAACTACCTGCAATGGACAAATTAAATCGTCCATTATTCGCTTACGATCGCTTAATTCACGAAAACTGCTATCGTCGTCCGCACTTCGATGCTGGACGTTTTGCCAAAGAATACGGTGATTACGGTCACCGCAACGGTTGGTGTTTATATCATCTTGGTTGTAAAGGGC
>ERZ773010.1926-NODE-1926-length-12543-cov-8.380605_pt1 | contig 12543 bp, 4 predicted proteins | sample MGYA00580842_ERZ773010 | MGnify/ENA primary metagenome ERZ773010 (study PRJEB29015, sample SAMEA2737982) | human oral metagenome | biome: human oral; feature: human-associated habitat; material: dental | place: China | collected 2107 ...
CTAGGGGTATATGGCGTCCCGGCCTGTAGAACAATACTGACAGGCCGGGACGCCATATTTCTGAGCAATATCTGGCTATTTACGTATGAACCTGAATGTATTAGAGTACGGTGAACGATAAATATGGGTTATTGTATGGAACCCTCACACAGGTGCGTGCTAAAAAATATCCGAAAACACTCTTTAAATGTCACGAAATACATAGTGCAGGGTGCCTGCCCAATAATTGTTTACAGATTTTCGTTTATAGGGTCACACAATAATAGGTCAGCATAGTGTGGTGAGTCTCCTCATAACTGCAGCCATACTTTCCTGGCATCCTAGGTACACTTAAAGACGGCAGTTACACGGTAATCACAAAAACACCGGCAGTACGGGGTGAGGAGGCACAATGCAGGCAGCGTATCAGGGCGCGCCGCTGGGTTCGTCCTACCGGCTGGTGGAGCCCGTGGGGGAGGGCGCGGTCGGTACCGTGTGGACGGCCACCCGTTCCGATACGTCTGCGTTATTCGCTGCGAAGCTGCTTAAACCTGAGTACGCGGACAGCCCCGAATTCCTGGAGCGTTTTGTCCGGGAACGCACCGTGCTCATGCAGCTTCAGCATTCGAGTATCGTGCCGGTAGTGGACATGATCGTTGAGGGCGGTAACCTGGCGATTATTATGGAGTACCAGCACGGCGGTACTCTGCGCGATATGCTCCGCACCCTGGGCACGATTGCCCCCGGTACGGCTTTGGCAATGATGGAGCGTGTGCTGCTGGCCCTTGAACAGGCGCACCGTAAAAAGGTGCTGCATCTGGACATTAAACCTGATAACGTGCTGCTTTCCGGTAACCCCACCGAGACGTTTCCTGAGCAGGTGCGGGTAGCTGACTTCGGTATCGCCGAGCTCACCGGTGACGGCCCCGCATCTAGTACCACCGGGCGCGGCAGCTACGGCACGCCCATGTACATGTCGCCTGAGCGTAAACACTATGGCACCGCCGCAGAATCCGCTGACGTGTACTCGGTGGGGGTGATGCTCCATGAGCTTCTGATTGCCTACCCGCCCACACCGAACAGCGGCAACCCCGCCGGTGTGCACGAGAGCATCCCAAACGACCTGCGCACTGCTCTTGAGGCGATGCTCGCCACCTCCCCAGATGCGCGCCCCACCGCCGCACAGGCTGCCGCGTCGCTGCGCGCCCTAGCAGCCCGGTACGCCCCGGCCCCGCCAATGCTGCCGGTGAATCCTCCCAGCAGCCCCCAGCACACCCCGCCGGGCACCGGCCCGGGGGAGCGGATGGCGACGGTTGTGCGTGGGGCTTCAGCTGCCTCCCAAGACACCGTGATGGGCACCCAGATGCCGGTTGAGCCTTTGCCCCACTTGGGGGAGGCATCATCCCAGACGGTGCTGCGTCCGGTGCGTGTGAGCCCCGAACCTGAGCAGCAGGCACAGGAGGAAGAAGAGGAGGAGCCAACGGGCGGCTTTACGCGGCAGCTGCGCCGCCCGATCGTGTGGGGGTCAATCCTGAGCGTGCTGCTGATTGTGGTTGTGATCGGCGTGGTGATTTGGAACCCTGTGGCTCCGAAGAAGACCGAAACCACCCACGAGAAGTGGTCTGCGCAGGGCAACGATTCTAAACCGTTGCCCTCGGGGCTGGGCACGCAGGTTTCAGCGGAATACGATTCATCCTCGCAGAGTGCTTCTCTTACGTTTAAGTTCTCGTCGCAGAAGTCGGCGCTGAAAGGCGATATTCTGCAGGTTATCCCCGGCACTGCCGAGGGCGGCACCTGCCCCGAGACGACGTGGAGCCCCTCTAAAGGCCAGAAAGCGCAGAAGAACCACGCCACAATCACCGGTATTGATAAGAAATGTTCGTGGTCTTTGCCGGAGGTGGAGATCCCCGCAAACTCGACGGTGTCGATGACTGCCACAGTGAAGGTCTCAATTTCGGATCAGAAGGACTTGCAGAAGTGGGTTTCTGAGATTGAGCGTAAAACCCAGGAGGCCATTACCGACCGTGAGGTGCGCTCCACCTCGTACCCGCTGCAGCGGTTGCAGGCGATTGCGGTGAAGGTGCCGGATAAGGTGGTTAATCAGAGTGCCCTGCCGATTACGGTGGTGCCGGTGTGGCCCAGCGGGCAGGACGATGTGCACCCCATCCTGCGTTCGCCAGCAACGGGGGACCCGTCACAGGTGGTGCAGGCGGTGGCCCCGGATCAGTCGGCGGTGCGTTTCACGGATAGCTGTGCGGGGCATATTTCGGTCTCCGCGGATGGTAAGACTGTGACGACCCTATCGATTGCTCCGCAGTGTACTATCACCGCGACGGTGGGTAATTATACGGATATTCGGAGTAACCAGTTCAGTATCACTGCCCGTTAGCGCCCCGGTCAGGTACGCCCCAAGCCCCGAATATGGCGCACCCTAAGATCGGGTAGTACCGGCAGCCCTCATTATTGGGGCATAGGAAACCCCCAGAAGCCGCGGTATGTGTACCGCGGCGACGGGGGGTGAAGTGATCTTCCCTCTCATCCGCAGGGCTGCGGTATGACAGGGTGGCGACCTCACAGCATATTTTATAACTATGCGTTATTGTGTATGGCTAGCCTGCGAACCAGGTGATAGAAGCATCAGCTGCAGAACCCGCCGTTTGCGGACGCAGCCCCAGTGACTGTTCGGAGGCGTGCAGAAGCGCGGGCTGGGCGGTTACCGCATTGGGCCGCGTAAAGTCTAGCGCCGGACCCGCAAGCCCCTCGCCGGAGCGCATCTTCACCGTTGTAAGAGTCTTAAGCACCGACTCGTTATTCATATCAAGGTTCAGCGCTGAGGCGTAGGCAAGGGCCACCACAGCATCATGGGAGCGGGAATCCGCATAAGCAGCCACGGTACTGAATTCCTGGTCGCCGCTGAGGGTCTGCACATTGGAGTCTGCGCTCATAATCCCCACCGCTTTCAAAAAGGCAGACATGCTCCGCCCTTCATCTGTGGACTGCAGCGCCACCGAGTCGGAAGTATCCACTCCGCTAGTGGCCAGCGACGAGGAGATGGCCCCACCCTGTTTCACCAGCTCTGTGCTAAAGACCGGGCTTATCGCCTGGGGCGAGAGCAGTATGGTGGTTTTGACGGCGGCCTCTTGAAGCGCCTTCACAAGGCTAGCCTGCATAGCGGCGGGCGCGGCAACTGTCACCGTCGTCCCAGGGCCAAGCTCCGCAGTTTTTTCTGCTACAGAACGGGCCAGCGCAGCCGGGTCGTCCCCAGGCTTATATGTGAGAGTGTGGGCTGCCAGAATACCGGTGCTGTACCCTTGGGCCTCAACCGCTACAACCTTATTCGGGTCTTCCACCCCGGACTGCAGGGCCACGAGTGACGCCTCAGCGTTGGGCGCAAACGACCACACTCCATCGCCGGTTCCAACGTTGTCGTACACCTCAATCATGGGGATACGGTACTCTTTCGCCGCTGTCACAGCGCCTTGCACGTGGCTTCCGGAGGAGGCCATGACGATGCCCTCAACCCCTTCGGCCTTCATCTGCTCCACGGCTTGCCGGGCGCCCGTCTCAGTGCCCCTATCGTTGAGGGTCACCAGCTCTACAGGCACATTACCCATGTGCAGACGGTACGCGGCCACCGCCGCACCCTGAGCGGGCTGCAGCCACTCCGAGCCTTCAGCCTCCTCACCATAGGTGACAATCACCCCGAGCTTAATAGACTTACCAAGCGTGGGAAGTTTAATATCTAACGGCACACTGGGAGCGGCGGCGGCACCGGGTTTTGGGGACTCGTTTTTAAAGGTCGGCAAGGGGCTGCGGCCCGAGGTGAGCCACATGCTGGTGGCCACAACCAGCGCCAGCACCCCCGCAATAACAGCCCCGACGGTCAACACGATTTTCACGCGTGACCGCCGAGGCGTCTGCTGCCCTTCGGGGTTAGCCATTCTGTGCTTCTCCCACGCGGAAGGTGTACAGCACCCGAACTTCGGCGTTACCAGCATCCGAAAGGTGGAACGGTTTCATCTTCTCCAGGGACTTGAGCGACTCCTTGAACTGCGCCTGACGCAGCTGAATGTTAGCAATATCTTCAGAACGGATGCTCGTGTACCCCTGCGCGTTCTGGGAGGCTAAAGCCAGCTGATAGTCGGCCGAGCCCGCCTTCGCAGAATTCGATTTGAGCGAGCCAAGCAGGCCAGCGCCTTCAACTTTACTGTCGCCAAGGTCAAGCATGATCTTATTCAAATCGCTGTACAGCAGAGCGGAGGAGCCTTCCAAGTCTCGGGTCGCTGCAGAGGTGCGCTGATCAAGCAGCCCCAGCGACTGCTGGGTGGCCCCGTCGAGGGCGGCCCGCACATTATTGGTACGCTCCGACAGGTCTTTACGCTGGTTCTCAACCGAATTGCCGGCACCCACCACAATATTGTCGGAGGTCTCTACCAGCTGGTTAATGGAGCGTGAGAACGCATCCTCAACAGCACGGTTGCCGCTCTGCCCACGGTCCGAGATCACACGGATCTGCTTGCCAATGAGGTCGTTCACCTGCTGCGCGGTCTTATCAGAGGAGTCTTTGAAGGCTGCCTTCACGGTCTCCGAGATTTTATTGTGCTGCTCCGCCAGATCTTTGAGGTTCTGCCCCAAATCGTCGCTCTTGCGGGTGAGAGCATCCACCTTCTGCTTGAGGGCGCTGATGTTCTTCTCCTGCTCACCGTTACGGTCACGGTTGGTGTCGCCGAGCTTGTTCGCTTCATCCTCTAGGGCTTTGAGCTGCCCGTCAAGATCATTCACCCGAGCGTTAACCCGCTTAGCGTCTGCGGCCAGGCCTTTCTCCGCGTTCGGGTCGGTTTCAGCAGAGACGCTCCTCCACCGGCCCTGCTGCTCAACGATACGCTGATCCATAGGCTTACCGTGGTGCGGCTTCACCTCGTTAGCGTTCTCCACTACCGCTGCGGGGGTGGTAGCCTCACCGGATGCCCCCTCCGAGGGGCTCGCGCTGGCACTTGTACTTGCGGATGCTGAAGGCTCAGCACTTGTGCTCGGTGCCGCCGAAGGCTGATCGTTGGGGGTGTTAGGTTCGGGCGCAGGTTGCGGCTGCTGCTGCCCACCGCCTGCACCGCAGGGGGTAGCCGTGAGGTAGGAACGTAACCGCGCCACCTCATCGGGGCTCAAATGCCCGCCGCGTTCGGTAGAGAGCTCACACAACTGATCTGCGAGCTTCTGATTCTGCTCCTGGGCAGACCCTTCACCGGTAAGCTCTGCCTGAGCCTCCTGAGAAGTCTTATAGATGCGCCCGATACCTTCCTGCAGGCTGTTAGAGGACTCCTTGAGCGAGTTCACGTTGCCACGGATATTCTTAATGGTTTCTTGAACTTTCGCGGTGTCTGCGCTACCTGAATTTTGCGAGTTCAGATAGTCAGAAAGCTGCTGAATAGACGCCTGCAGGTCGCTGTAGTTCTTGTTGGCGCCCTTAAGATAATCTGGTCGCATATCGTTAAGCAACGAGTCGCTGGCCACGGTCAGACCAATCAGATTAGCCTGCACAGAGGCTGAGGTGCCGTACAGGGCACAGGTCACCGAATCCCCACCGTGATCACGGCACTGTTCGGGGCCGGGGTCTTTCGGACCAATAATCTGCGAAAGGGTCCCCGACAGTTCCCGCTGGCATCCTGCGTTGGCTTGGGCGTAACTGCCAAGCACATCCGCAAGCTGCACCAGATTGGAGTAGGCAGAGCTGCCGCCATGGGGGGTGGACCGATCCACCGTGCAGGAGTTGCCGCTGGCGTTAACCTTCACGGAAGGGTGCACGGAGGTGTCCCCCAGTGCCGAGTCGAGGGAGCCCACGATGCGCTCCAGCTGGGTTATCAGCTGAGAATTATTGGTCTGAGCGGTTTTGGAAAGATCAGTTTTCAGATCACGGATCTGGTTACTGAGCTCCTCCATGCGTTTGGTGAGCTTCTCGTTGCTGCCTTTAAGGTTTTCGGCGGTGCCGTTACCCAAAGAACCAGCAGTGGAATCCAGATTTTTGCGCAGCTCATTAATCTGGTCACTAGCCGAGAGCAGGGTGCCGTTCACATCCGAAACAACCTTCATGGTGCGCTGCAGCAACGCCATCTGGTTCTGGTCGTTCTTATTGAACCCGTTGGTGAGCACGTTTTCACTGGACAAAGAGTCAGCAAACCCCGGCTGCACCGCGATATCGAAGTTAGGAACCTTAAAGTCCTTCGCATCCATCTTTAGCACCAGGGACGCGTTCGCCTCAGTGGTGGGCGGAGTGATGATAGTACCCCACTGCACCACCGCCTTGCCGTCCGAGTTGGAACTAATCACACCGTTAGTGGCGTTAGGGTCCTTAGCGTCAAGGCTGCTGCCGGCAACCACCTGATTGGGGGTTGAATTTTCCAGCACTGTGGAAGCGGCAACAGTCAGCGGCACACCCACAAGAGCTTTTTTCTTATGGCTGCTCCCGCCAGCATCGTAGGTAATTTCCTGCGGTTTAACACTCAGGTTTTCAACCGAAATTTTAATGGTTAGCGGCCCGGAATAGCCCTTAAGCTCATTCAAGTCCGTGCCGTTGCCTTTATTGCTCTGGTACTGCACCGACACACGCACGGGCACATCGTTCACCACATCGCTCACCTTATACTTCACGTCTTTAGTGGAGCTCTGATGGGTGTGCTCATTCACATAAATATTGGTGCTATTGATTGCTTTAACCGACCCGGTGTGGTCAACATTAACGTTCACATTCTGCAGGATATTTGTGGGGTCACTTACCTGCTGTTCGCTTCTGCGGGTCTCTGTGGGGCCATCATCAGCCGAAGGGGAGTCGGAAGAACACCCTGCGAGCAGCAGCATTAACGCTACCCCCGCCGCCAGAGGTGCCTTGAGCAATCTAGATGCGCGGCGTTTCTTGAGCGTATGGCTGACCGGAGCGTAAATAGGCACCTGGTGAGCTTTCATAGTTATACTCCTGGTAAAGGCACACGTTTTGGTGGGCCTTTCGTCTCGGTGATAAGCAAAGTAACTTATCCTATCTTACGACTACTCACAATTGTTTTAAGCCAGTTGAGATGTGATAAACGGAATTAGATGGATAATTGGGTAGTGAGATCAACTACCCCAGCTAGTTAGCGGGCAGTATAAAACACACCGATAAAACTACCGGAGAGGATATCTCAGGGTGAAAATTCTGGTTGACCTGCACGGGTTCACGCGTACCTTTGAGTTGGACTATTGGCAGGATAACACCACACTCAGCGACCTTATTCTTGCCGCCGGTGGGCCTCACATCGCCCCCAATGACCCCCTGTATTTGGATGCCCAGCCCCTACAGGGCGCCTCACAGCTGGGGTCAGTTGCGCTGCTGGAGGGCAGTATTATTAGCCAACGCCCCATACCCGTGGCCCAACCGGTACGCGGCTGGAACATCACCCTCGCTGGTGGCACCAGAGCAGGGGACGTAGTGCCCCTTCCGAAGGGCAGGCCCCTCATAGTGGGCCGCTCACCGCAGGCAGACATTGTGCTACCCACCGAAAGCGCCTCATGGGAACATTGCCGCTTTGAACGCACCGAAGAAGGCGTGAAAATTACTGACGCCGGCTCCACCAATGGAACCTTCGTCAACGGTATAAAAATACCCGAAGAAGGCGTAGAAACCGACGAGCTTACAGTCATCTACACCGGCGGTGCCGTACTCCTGCTGAGGCCACAACTGGTGGAGCACCCGGCCCCGAAACCCGGAACACTCCCAAACCTCACCCCCGCACGAACCGCCCCGTTTAACCGTCCGCCACGCCCCGGGATGCTTCCCGAGGCGGACCCTATTAAACTCCCCAAACGCAAACAAATCACAAAGCCCTCGAAATTTAGTTATGCAACCGCGCTTAGCCCCCTCGTCTTAGCTGTCGCCATGATCGCTGTTATGGGTGATATTAGGTTCGCTTTTTTTGCGCTTCTAAGCCCTATCGCGATTATTGCCATGTGGGCGGAGCAGCGATGGCGGTATAAGCGTGATACCCGCGAAGAGGAAGAACGTTTCGCTAAAGACTTAGAAAAACTGCGGCAAGAACTTAAAAATAGTTATGGGTACGAACGTACCCGTCTGCATGAGCAGGCCCCCGACCCTGCCAGTGTGCTACGTCGTGTGCAGCTACCTAGCACTGAGCTGTGGCAACGCCGTTTCTTGTCCCGTGACTTTTTAAGCTTGCATGTGGGATACGGCAACTTTGGCTGGGCCCCAACCCCTGATAATAGTTCGCACCAAGACCGGGAGAAAGAAGTCACCGAGCTTATAGACGCCTCCACCCTTAGTGGTGCACCTGTGATCGCAGACATTTCAAATGCCGGTGTTATTGGTATTGTGGGGGAGCGACAGGGCGCGCTGGCACTCGCTCGTAGCCTGCTCATTCAGGCTGTCACCCATTGCGGGCCTGCTGACACTACTGTTGGTGTGTTCTTTGATAAGGGCAAAGAGGACGAATGGGCCTGGACCTCGTGGCTGCCGCACACTCGGCAAAGCGGCTCCGCTGTTGGGGGCCGCTGGATTTCCAATGACCGGGAGCAATCAATGACGATGCTCAAAAGCTTGCGTCAAGGTATTGACGGGTTGCTTTCCCCTGGGTTGCTATTGCTTATTGACTCCGAAGTCCTCACTGAAGGCCGTGACGCTCCTGCACGTGAATTACTCGGATATGGGCGCAATATAAAGAACGGATCCTCGTTTTCTATAGGCAGTAATAACGCAAAGGACAACCATCGTGTCTCGGGTATTGTAATTGCCACCTCAGAAGAGCAGCTGCCTGCTTCCTGCACCGTGGTGATTAACGTAGAGGAGGACGCTGCCGCCGCTTTTACCGAACCCGAGAAACGCCGTACCGTTGAGGATGTCATTATCGGCGGCATTACCTTAGAAGCCGCGACCACCACTGCACACCAGCTCGCTCAGTTCGATGATCCTGAGCTTGTCATCCCTGGAGCAGGACTGCCCTCGCTGGTGCGCCTGCCTGAACTCACTGGTGTCGGCACCCCCACACCTCAGAAAATTGCTGAAAAATGGCGGAATGCAACCGGGTTCAGTACCGAAATCGGTGTCGGTGACCAAGGCGTGTACACCCTCGACCTCGTCAAAGACGGCCCGCACGGCCTCGTTGGCGGTACCACGGGTTCGGGTAAGAGCGAATTCCTGCGCTCCCTCGTGGCGGGCCTAGCAACCCATAATGACCCCACCCGTCTGAACTTCATCCTCATCGACTTCAAAGGCGGTGCTGCCTTCAAAGCTTGTGAACGGCTGCCGCACACCATCGGCACCATCAGCAACCTTGATGAGCAGCTGGCAAACCGCGCCCTCATCAGCCTCGAAGCCGAAATGGAGAGGCGGCAGCGGCTCTTCGCCGCCGCCGGTGAAGGCGTAGACAATATCACCGAATACCTGGCCACCAACCCGCCAGAACCCATGCCGCGCCTGCTCCTGGTCATCGATGAGTTCGCCATGCTCGCCAAAGACTTCCCCGATGTGCTCACCTCACTCGTGAGCATCGGTGCTGTGGGTCGTACCCTTGGCGTGCACATGATCCTGGCAACCCAGCGGCCCGCCGGCGTAGTGAACAACGATATTCTGGCAAACACCAACCTGCGTGTAGCGCTGCGTGTGCAGTCCAAAGAAGACTCCTCCAACGTGATTGAGGTGCCGGACGCCGCATCTATTGAGCGCTCGCAGATGGGCCGCGCCTACATCAAACTGGGGCAAACCGATATTACCCCCATTCAGACCGCGCTGGTAACCGGGTTCAGCGGTGTCGTTGAACGTGCACCTATTGAGTTGCGTTCCACCAATATTTTTGGGGTCCCTGAAGCACCGCGGGCTCTCCCGAAGCCGAAGAAAACCGATGCGAACGATCTTGACAACCTCATTGATGCCATCATCAAGGCTGGTACTGAACAGGGTGTAGGGCAGCCCCGTAAGGTCTGGCCTAATGCTCTGGGGGAGCGCGTGCCCCTTGCGGGGTTCACTAACCCTGATGATGATCCTGGAACAGCTGACACTGATACCCTGGATATTGGCGCTGTTCAGGGCACTACTGTGTTTTTTGCACTTGCTGATATCCCTCATGAGCAGAGGCAGATTCCACAGGGCTGGGATATGGAGCGCAGTAATCTGCTGATGGTGGGTGCCCCCGGTAGCGGCACCAGCACATCTCTCATTTCTTTGGCACTTACTTTGTGTTTGCATTCCCACCCGGATGAGTTTGATATGCTCATCCTTGATATGGGCGCGGGTACTCTAGCGCCATTGCAGAATTTACCCCATGTGAGTTCCTACGTGGGCCCGGGTGAGGGCGCTAAGGAGCGGCAGACGAGGTTCCTAAGGCACCTGATGGTTGAACTTGATCGCCGCCGCTCCAACCCGTTTGGCAATCGCAGGATTGTAGTTCTGGTGGACGGGTTTGGCACGCTTAAGGATGAGTTTTCTGAGTACACGGGCACCGATTATTTGAGCGCTTTTTACCGTATTTATTCTGATGGGCCTGCCTTGGGAATGCATATTGCGATGACCAGTAGTCGTATAAAGGGTATACCGTCAGTGGTGGATGATGTGTCATTGCAGCGGTGGTTGTTTCACCTGGCCGATCCGTACGATTATTCGGGGTATAAGATTAGGGGCACAGATATCCCTGCCCCAGTACCGGGTCGGTGTGTAGAGAGCTCCACCATTCGACAAATGCATGTGGCGACCCCCGTTTTGGGTACTGAGTCTGCTGTTAAACAGGTGCAGCAGCGTTGGGGCGAGGCAGATAAGCCGGACGTGATTGGGCAGCTCCCATCGCTGGTGCCGCTTTCGACGTTGGCAGCCCAGCCGGAGATTACTCATGATCGCTGGGTGATTCCTGTGGGTATTGCTGAGCATAATTTGCAGCCGGTTTCGCTGGAACTGTATGAAGGAGAGCACGCCCTGATTGGTGGTTCGCCGCGTTCGGGTAAGAGTTCCCTGCTGCAGGCGATCGGTGATTCAGTGGTACGTTTACGTGAACAGCATCCGCAGGGGGTGAACGGTATAGGTACTCCGCAGGTGTGGGTAATTTGTGGCAGGCGCTCCCCATTGTTGAACCATCCGTTTGATCGGATTGCCACGAAACCTGAACAGATTGACGTTATGATCTCTGATGCGGGTATGACGACGGCCCCGCTCCTGCTGCTGATTGATGATGCTGAGCGTATTGATGATAGTAAGAATTCTATTAAGAGCTTGGTGGAAGGTGATTACCCCTTGGTTCATGTGGTAGCAGCTGGTAAACCCGACGAGATACGCACCATGTATTCGCACTGGCTGAAGGATGTACGTAAGTCACGTACGGGTGTGCTGCTGCAACCGAACGTTGACTATGATGGAGATATTTTCTCGATAACATTGCCGCGCCGTTCCCCCGTTGCTCTTACGACTGGGCGTGGGTACGTGGTAGTGGGAGGGTCGTCGGTACTTGCACAAGCGGTTAGCCCGGACGGCACAGAGTAGCCCTAGACTTTCAAAGATGTGTTAAGGGCTATAGGCAAACGGTAGAGGGCTAAGAGCTGCTGTTAGCTAACCTATAGCTACCTCTGCCGCTGCTTTACCCGAGATCACTGCCTGATGTTACAGATAAAAGGCTGTTACCGTCGTTGTGTTTTTCGGCGAACCGACCCTTGAAGCTCCCGCGCATACACACCCAACGAACTCACTAACACATCCCCTAACCCAAACCCTAAAACACCCGAAGGCACTAACAAATACCCCACAGGCCACCCCACCACAACCAGCACACCCGCCAAACCTATCACCACTACTACAACCAGCCACGCCCGTACTTTCAGAATCCGTTTAAACACCACCGAAAGCACAATCCCGCCAGCAGTCACATTAACCACTGGAACAATCAACGGCGTCATATCATACGCCCCTTGATGCCCAAAAGGCGGTGTACTAATCGCCAAAAACGCAACAATAGCAAGCCCAAGCAGAATTAACAACACCAACGCTAACGCATCCCCAGCCACCGCGTTCTGTTGTTCTCGTTTCTCTTCAGCCCGCTGGCGCGCTAAATACACTACGTACTCGGCATCACTCATCCGGGACTGCCGCCACATATCAATATACCCCGCCACTACAACCCCCGAATAATACCCCGCACCGATACTTGTAGCCGCTACCACATACAACCCATGATTCAGACCTGATAAAAACAAGACCAGGTGCGGTACCAGCAAAAACGATGCATAATACAACCAAAACGCCGGAGTTTGCCGTAGTTTTAAAAACAAAAATGCGCACCAGGTGATCCCTGCCGGGGGTAAAAGCACTAAGAGCACATAGAAGACCAGCGGTTGTGGTGGCTGGTTGAGTGTTCCCAGGAAAAGCCATACCACAGGAAACGCGACCAGTGTTTGTCCTGCCGCTACTGTAAGGCAGAGCCGCCATAGAAATTCGCCTATGGTAAAAGGCTCGTACCGTGGCAGCTGCGGGCCGATCGGGGTTGTGCTGGTACTGCTTGGGTTGGTGGGGTATAGGACAAGTTCCGGGACAGGGGCAGAGGCTTCTGC
>ERZ773010.1928-NODE-1928-length-12539-cov-10.632329_pt1 | contig 12539 bp, 8 predicted proteins | sample MGYA00580842_ERZ773010 | MGnify/ENA primary metagenome ERZ773010 (study PRJEB29015, sample SAMEA2737982) | human oral metagenome | biome: human oral; feature: human-associated habitat; material: dental | place: China | collected 2107 ...
CTTTATTATTAGTATTTTTATAATATATATTATTTTTATCCTTAAAAAAACCATTTTTTAAATATTCAAAGCTATTTACATCCACTCCATTTACTTTACGAGTTTCATAATATACTCCCATTTTATCTTTTCCTATAGAATATCCTTCAGGTTCAAAAGTTCCCGTATCTGCATCTTCTATTTTTTGGAAATGATAGTAAACGTTATTTTTATCTTTTGAATATTCAGAATAATTTTCAATAGGCTGTAAAGTTTTTAAATCAATTTCTGGAGAAATCTCAACTTTTTCAATAACTATCTCATTTTCTTTTGGATAAAAAGAATATATTCCATTTTTATCTTTTACATGTGTATAATTTACAAATGGCTCAAAAGATTTTGAATCAATCCCTTTCATTAGCATTCCTTCGTAGTAAACTCCATTTTTATCTTTATAAAAATCTCCGTTCAAATCTTCAAATGTCATAGGGTCTAAACCCTTTATCATCTTCCCTTTGTCATAAACAGCATTTTTATCTCTTCCCAATGCATAGCCTTCTATTGCTTCAAAAGTTTTTGCATCTGCCCCTTTAACTTTTTTTACATCGTCATCATAATTATCATAATAATAAACATTATTCTTATCTCGATAATATTCTTTCGATACTTCTTCAAAAGTATTTAAATCAGCATTTTGGATTTTTTTCACTTCTTCTCTTCCAAGATAATAAACCCCTTTATCATCTTTGATAATAAGTTTATTTGAGCCAACAACTTTAAAAGTTTTAGGATTTACACCTTTTATTTTTTTATTTAAAAAGTATAAGTTATTTTTATCTTTCCCGTATATAGAATCTATTTTAAAACTGTCGCTATCTGCACTCTCTAATTTTTTTATTTCAATATCGATATTATAGTTATCATTTCCCGTATCCTCTGCATTTTCGACATCAATATCTGAAATTTTCTGTTCACTTTCTTTATAATTAATAAAATAAACGTTATTTTTATCTTTTAAGTACAAAAGCATTGTCATGTTTTCTCCGTCCACGACTTCTAGAGTATTCATATCTATTCCCGCAGGTTTTATTGATTTTATTGTAATTTCTCCATTTTCATATTTATCAAAAGTATAAATCCCATTTTTATTAATTAATATAGCTGGTACGTAAAACTGAACAATAACCTTACTTTTTTCTGGACTAAAGCCTTTAATTTTTATAATCTCATTATTTGCAATATAAAAAACATTATCTTTATCTTTTGCAATAAAAGAATTTTCTATCTGAAAAGAATCCGCATCTACATTTTCCAGTTTTTTATTCTTATAGTAAACATTATCCTTGTCTTTTGCAAAATTATCATTCTCTTCAAAAATTTTAAAAGTCCTAAAATCAATATTTTTCACAACTTCTTTTTTCTCAGAATCTTCTATTGTGTCAATGAAATAAATTTTATTTTTCTCTTTAAAATACCCTGCATTTACAACACTCCCTACCAAAACAAACAAAAATAGAATTTTTAACAAATGTCCTTTAATGTTCACAACAACTCTCCTTTTTTATTCTCAAGTTTTTGATTTATTAACAATTCAAACAAAATAATTTCTATTGTTTAATCTCCATTTCCTCCTCAAAGTCAACTGGATTTTTCCCTTCCATTTTCTTCCCTTCGAAATAAACGTTATTTTTATCTTTCCCATATTTTCCTCTCATTGTTACTTCAAAACTATCTTTATCCGCTCCATTTACTTTTACAAATTTATTTCCATCCATAAAATAAACGCCATTCTTATCTTTGAAATAATTGGAACTGTCCATTGGAGAAGTAATTCTTTCGAGAGTTTCTAAATCAATGCCTTTACTATCCAATCGAGTTACTTCTATTGTTTTTTTGTTATCTTCAGTTTCAATAAATTTATAAATACCATTTTTATCAACTAAAATTTTATCATACGATAATCCGCCATCAAAATAACTAAAATTATCAGAGCTGATTACTTTTAATTTTTTTCCTTTATAGTAAACGTTATCTTTATATTGTATCCACGTTCCGTCCAGTTCTGCAATTGACCATTCCTCATCTATATTTTCAATATCTTTAAAATCCATTCCAACTATCTTTTTACCATTATAATAGACATAATTTTTATCTTTGTAAAAACTAGAATATTCTACTTTTTCAAATGAATTAGCATCTGCCCCTTCTATTTTTTCAAATTTATCTTCGTCAAAATAATAAATATTCTTCTCATCTTTAAAATATCCCGAATCTAAGCTTTTTAGATTTTTAAAATTAATTTTTGCATTAATTGGAACTATTTTAAATTCATGTTTTTCTTCATCTTTTTCAACTTTATAAATGCCGTTTTTATCCCTTATAAGATTAGCCCACATTTTTTCAAAAGTTTTTGCATCTATTTCTTCTAATTTCTTATTATTTAGATAAATATAATCTTTATCTTTTGAAAAATTACCATAACCAGTATAACTTGAATCTAAAATTTCAAAAGTTTTTAAATCAGCATTTTCTATTTTATAAAGATTATTATCTGATTCATAATAAACATTATTTTTATCTTTATAATAATCCTCATCAATGTTCACAAAACTTTTCCAGTCCAATCCATCTATCTTCAATTTTTTAGTTCTCATTTCAAATTCATTAATACTTTCCAAAATATATAACCCATTTTTGTCTTTTGCGATATTATAACTTACTTTTTCAAAAGTTTTTGCATCTATTCCGTTTGCTCTTTTATTAAACAAATAGACATTTTTATCATCTTTTCCATAGTAATAGTAACCTGAATATTTAAATGTTTTTGGATCTGCTCCATTTACTTTTCTAATTTCTATTATATTACTAGCATTGGATGTCGTAAAAAAATAAACATTTCTGCTATCTTTAAAATATGCATGAATTCCCATAGAAGAATTTTCAACAAGTTCAAATGTTGAAATATCTACTCCATTTATATTCAGTACTACTGGTGTGTAAGTCGTACCATTCTCATTTTCACTCAAATAGTAAACATTCTTGTAATCTTTTATAAATTGAAACCTATTTTTATCCAAAATTTCAAATCCTTTCGGACTAACCCCTTTTAACTTCTGTTTATCAATAAATACGCTATTTTTATCTTTTGAAAAAATTCCCAGCTCAAATGTATCAGCATCTGCTCCTTCCAGTTTTTTTAATTCCTGTTTATCTTCAGTCATATCAACATAATAAACCGAATTTTTATCTTTATAAAATGCTTCTTTAAAAATATCCTCAAAACTTGCCACATCAATGTTCAAATTTTTGATTGTTCTTATTTTAGTTTTTCCGTCATCTGTCGTATAAATCTTATAAACATTTTTATTATCTTTTAAGTAATTATCATCAAAAATTTTAAGCCCTTCAATACCAACAGAATCTAGCTTTTCTCCGTTATAATAAACATTTTTCCTATCTACCCCATAATTTCCGTTTACAATTTGAAATGTATTTTTATCAGCATTTTTTACTATTTTTACTTTCCCGTTTTTATTATCTACAAAATATACGTTATTTCTATCTTTTATATAACTGCTGTAAGAAGAACTGTTATTGTCGAAAAATATTAAACTATTTACATCAATATTCAAATTTATTTTATTAATTTTTCCATTAGAAAAATAATACAGATTATTTTTATCTTTTACAAAATCATTCAACTCAAGCACTTTATCAGCACTTTTAACATCAATTTCACTTTTGATTTTTTTTAAATCATTATCTGAACGATAATAAAAACTGTTTTTATCTTTATAGTAATTCAAAATTTCAAAATACTTAAATGTACTAAAATCAATGTTCAAATTATTTATTTTTTTTGCTTCAATTTTATCGTTTTTTCTGTCATACAAATCGCTATTGCTATTAAATGTCAAATAGTAATTATTTTCGCTTTGAAGAATATAATTATCTTGTCCCATTTCTTCAATAACTCTAACATTATTCGGATTAATTCCTTTTATTTTTTCACCAAAATAGTAAACACCGTTTTTATCTTTTCCAATTTCCTCGCTCAAAGTAATAAAACTGTTTCTATCAATATTTGGTAATTTTATAAAACCTTGTCCAGCAGGAAAATCATTACTGTATTTAATAACAAAAATATTATTTTTATCTCTAAAATAACAAGTATCTCCCATTATCTCAAAACTTTTCGCATCAGCATCTTTAATATCCTCATTTCCTGTAATGTAAAAAACTCTATTTTTATCTTTTCCTATAAAATTACCAAAATTTTTAAAACTCTTAGAATCCACATTTTCCATCTTTTTACCGTTATAATAAACATTATTTTTATCTTTTGCGATATAATAACCCAAAACCTCAAAAGAATTTTTATCTGCTCCTTGTATTTTTTCCAAATTCTCATAGGCATAGTAAATATTATTTTTATCAACAAAATAATCTATGCTCGTAACATCTTTGCTATTTTCTAAAGCTCTAAAAGTTCTAACATCAAGTCCATCTAAAGATATTTTTTTTGTATTTATTTTATTATCCGAAGATATTGGTATACTATCTGTAATCTCAGCTTCAATTTTATATACATTTTTACTATCTTTTACATAATTTTCTTTTACTGTTTCAAATCCTTCAGGCAAAACATCTTTAAGTTTCTTACCATAAAAATAAACATATTTATTATCTTTTGCATAATAATCGCCAATAAGCTCTCTATCTTCCTTTAAAGGTTCAAAACTTTCAATATCTACATCTTTTACTTTCGATTTAATCTCATAATATGGCATTTTATAATAAACTTCTCCATTTTCCTTAAAATATTCAGCATTTGCAATAGTTCCAGCTAAAATAAATAAAACTAATATTTTTAATAAATTTTTTCTTTTCATATTTTGCTCCTTGTCATTTTTAATTTTTTTTTCTATTTAAAATGGTAAATTTATTCAAGATCCTTTAAAAAAATAGTATTAGTTCTGTCTGATAACTTTAAAAACTTTTTTCAATTTCTTTATCTTCTTTAACAGTTTTACTTTTTTTATCATAATAATATTTCTTATTTTTATACTCGAATCTCTTTTCATCCAAAATCAAAAAATCTCTTGCCTCAAAATTCTCAAGTCTTTTCCCATCAATATAAATATTATTTCGATCTTTTGCAAAAACATCATTTAACTCCATAAATTCACTTGGTTTTACACCGTCCATTTTTTTATCTTGATAATAGACACTATTTTTATCCTTTCCATATTTTCCTTTAAAAGTCACACTAAAAGTATCTTTATCAGCACCGTTCAATTTAAGAAATTTACTTTTCCCCGCATAATAAATTCCATCTTTATTTTTGAAATAATTTGAGTACCCTAGATCCCAACGATCAGAAATTCTAATTCTTTCAAGACCATTCATATCCATATCGCCACTCTCAATTCTTCTCACTCCCTCAACTTTTTTTCCATTATTAAAAAGAACACCTTCATATGTCGCAAATCTTTCATCCAGTTCCTCAAATCCAATTGGTTTAACACCATCCAATTTTCTATTATGATAAAAAACACTATTCTTATCTTTCTCATAATTTCCAAATTTCATAACTTCAAAACTATCTTTATCAACTCCATCCAATTTCAAAACTTTTTCTCCACTTTTATAATAAATCCCATTTTTATTTCTAAAATAATTTGAATCCCCAATTTTTTCAATAAGTTTCAAATCAATTTCTTGATTACTTAATATTTTTGAAACATTTCTCTTACTTTTTCCACTTTTAACACTCGTAATTTTCATTTTATAATCTGAATTTTTAGAATAAGTTTTCTCAAATTTCCCAGAATATTCAGCATTTGCAACATTTCCTACTAAGATCAATAATCCCAATATTTTCAATAAATTTTTTCTTTTCATAACCATCTCACTCCTTTTAAAAAAGTTGTCAAACAAATTTATTTTACTTTAATTTATTATTTATTTTCAGTTTCTCAATATATTTTACCTTATTTTCCAAAAATTCAAAATTATTGAAATTTCAACATTTAATTATTATTCTTCATAATTTTTCTTCACAATAAAAAATTTTTTTTAATTCCAAAATTTCAGTTCATCTTCTTCCATAATTTCTTCATCTTCATTCTCATTAATATCTAACAAAATATCATCTATTCCCAAATCATTCATTTCAGGATCAATTTTATCAAGAAAATTGGTAAATTCTCTTTTAGCCTTTTGAATGCTGATTTTATCACCTGTACGAACAATCAAACTATAGTTGTCTAAATAAGACGAAATACGATTACGGATTTCCATATTTACAATTTCAGAAAAAATCCTATTTGCTCTTTCTATTAGCAACTTGTCTTTGTATTGATTTTCTGATTGAATTTTCAATTCTTCCAAGATTTTAATTCTTTCATTTTTTTCTTCTTCTGACATTTCTCCATTGATAATGAGTTTATTTCTCTTTTCTCCTGTACTCAATGCAGTCACTTCCACTTCCAAAATACCATTTATATCATAAGTAAATCTCACTTCAACATTTTCACGCCCAGCCAAATTTTTTGGAACATTTATTTCAAAATCTCCCAAAAATAAATTTTCAGCTATATTTAAACTTTCTCCTTGATAAATCGCAATTCTTATCACTGTCTGATTATCTTCTGTCGTAGAAAAAAATTGGGATCTGCTTGTAGGAACTGTCGCATTTCGAGAAATAATTGGTGCAAATCTTTCTCCAATCACTTCAATTCCAAGCGTAAATGGACACACATCTGTCAAAATTCTTTCCTTAAACGCCTTATTTCTTTCCTTCATTCCAACAGTTACTCCAACTCCATAAGCAACAACTGTATCTGGATTTTGAACTATTGATACAAGTTTTTTTCCATCAACAAAATTCATATTATCCAAATATGTATTTTCTCCACGCATTTTGTTAAAATATTTTTCTACAAACTCTTCAATAATACCAAGTTTTACTCCTCCACCGACTAAAATTACTTTTTCTATCTCATGAGCATTCGTATTTCCGTCTTGCAATGCTTTGTCTATTGCATTTTTTATTTTCACAAGTAACGGTTTCACTGCTTCTCTAAATTCTTTCTGAGTAATTTCTGTTTTATAGTTTTTTTCTACAATTTCCATTTCTATTTCTACATCTTTTATACTTATTAACTTTTTGACTCTATCAGCCTTCGTGTACAATTTTATTCTTTCATCACGACTCAAATCCAATACAGATTTCTGAATATTTCTCAAAAAAATTTCACATATTTTTGTAGTAAAATCTTCCCCGCCAAGCATTGTATCCCCACTTATCGAAATCACTTCCATAATATTCTCAAATGTTTCAAGCAAAGTAACATCAAATGTCCCTCCACCCAAATCAAGCACCAAAAATTTTAAATTTCTATCCAAAATATGACTTCCTAGTGACAAAGCAGCAGCTGTCGGTTCATTTATAAGTCTTTCTACTGTAATTCCTGCCAGTTCTGCCGCTATTTTTGTATCTTTTCTCTGCTTATCATTAAAATACGCTGGAACACTGATAATCGCCCTATCTATTTTTTCATTTAGCTGTCTTTCCGCATTTTCCTTCAAATGTTTCAGCACAATCGAAGAAAGCATTTGTGCATCAAAAACTCTATCTTTTATTTTAATTCTCGCACTTGTCCCCATTTTTCTTTTAAAATTACTTGCAGTTTCTCCAGAATTTCTCATCCTTCTTTCTTTTGCTAATTCCCCTACAATAATATCACCATTTTCATCAATTCCTACAACAGACGGAATCAAAATATTCCCATACTCATTTTTTACAAATTGTATTTTCCCATTATCATCAATATATGTTGCTAAACTATTCGTTGTTCCTAAATCAATTCCAATCATTCTTCCCATTTTCATTTCCTCCTTGATATTTTTTTAAGACAAATACATCTAATATACTTAATACTTGTTTTGAAAAATCTTTTAATCGCTTATATCTAATATTTGTAGTTACAATCATTTTTGTAATTATAACTGCATTAAAAAATATATATTGTAATATTAATTTAAAATAAGGAACATAACCTAAATCTACTGATGCTTCATCACTAGTCTGAATAATTTTTCCTATCAAAATTATTCCGCTAATTAATAAAATAGATAAATAACTTGATATCCCATATTTCTTACTCCATTTAAATTCTTTTTCATTCACAATATTAATCCAATCTATAATTGTAAACAAAATAATTCCTATCATCGCCACATCTTTAAACACATAAATGATACAAATTATTGTAAATATCGCTGTTATCCAAGCCAAAAATTTCAAACAAATTATTACAATTAAATACAATACCATCATTATTGAACTCATTACCGTCATTACAAACTTAAAATTATTTTTTGAGTTTTCTTCATTCTTATTATTAAAAATTTTCATAGAATCACTAATTTCACGATAAGAATTTTTTATTTCACTTTCATATTCATCTTTCAGCATATGCATTCCAATTCTACGCAATATATATTTAAAAACATTTTTATCTTTTCCTAGTGCATTAAAAGGATACAATGTAATATTTATTCCGAACATCTTAAAAACCATAACATTCAAGTAATTTTGAATAAATATTTCATATCCATTTTCATTTTCCAAAATATTTTTACTCTTAATTTTTTTTGTAATTTCATCTAAAATTTTATTATTTGTCTTAGATTTTCTTTGATTTTTTCCCAAAATATCCAAAACAATGTCATTTTTTTCATTAGAATCACCAAGATTATAAATCAAAAGTTTTTTTTCAATCTCAGTTATATTACTCCAATCGTTATTTTTCTCCAAAATTTCCCTAATTTGTCTCTTCTCAAAATCATCAAAATTATAATGATATTCAGATAAAAGTATGTCATATTCATATAGTGGACGATTTTCTGAAAAAATAAGTTTTCTGAATTGTTCCAACCACTCAGATATTGATTTTTTCTGTTTTTCTTTTTTCTCAAAATTATTTGTATTCTCTTTTTCCTCTTTATTTTTTTCAAAAGTTTTTTCATTTTCATAATTATTCTTATTAGAAAAAATATCTTCAAATTCACTCGTATTCTTTCCCTCAGAAAAAATATCTTCAAAATTTCCAAAAAAAGATTTTTCTTTATTTTCTTCAAAATTCTTTTTCACTCTTTCAAAAAACTCTGTATTTTCATTATTTTTCTCAGTCGTCTCATTCTCTGATTTCACTTCATCAAAATCAGATTTTTCAAACTCCAAAGCAATCCTATATGCTTCATTAATTCTCATAAACATTTCAGGAAAATCTTCAGGATGATATTTTTTCAACATCTTGGAATATGCAATTTTTATTTTCTTTTTATCATCTGTCGGCTCTATTTCCAGTATCTCAAATGCTTCCCTAAACTCCAAAATCATCACTCCTTACTTTTTTAAAACAAACACATCTAAAACTTTCTTTGAAAAATTTTTCAATCGTTTATATCTCAAACGCGAAATTGCTATTGTTTTAAAAAATATCACTAAATTTAAAATCATATACTGGTATATAAGTTCAAATTTAAAAAACATAGCATAAACATATATTACTGTAATAAAAAAAAACATTAAAAAACTCGATTCATTATTTTTATTCCATTCAAAATTTTTTTCTTTTAGCAACACATTTATATATTCTGATATTATGAAAAATACAAAAAGTATCCACATAATCATAATTTCATTTAAAAACAAATATAAAATATAACCAAAAATCAACACACCAACATATAAACAACCATACAATTTCAATGCAATACTATCTTTTGAAGATTTCATATCAAAAATATACATCAAATTATTAATTACATTAAATTCATTTTTTAGCCTATGTGTCATTAATTTGATTATTCTCTTTAATGTATTTGAATTTTCCACATCTTTTTTAGAATACAAAGTTATATTTTTTCCAAATAGTTTAAAAATTTTAATATCCAAAAAATTTTCAATAAATTTTTCATACCCTTTTTCATTATCTTTTTCTTTTTTGCTTTTAATTTTTTCAGAAATTTCAATTAAATCTTTGTCAGATACGCCGTCCATTTTATTTAAATTATACTTTAATAGTTTCTTTTCAAATTCCGTTAAATTATAGTTTTGGTTAAATACTCCATCTTCGTTCATAAATTTAATAATCATCTGTTTTTCACTTGTATTAAACTTATGATGAAAATTTTGCAAAAATCTGTCATATTTTTCTAACGAACGAACTTCACACAAAAGAAAATTAGTAAAATCCAATATCCAATTATACATTTTATCAAAATCCAAAATCATTCCCTCTCTAAATCTTCTTTGTTTTCAAATAAAACGGCATAAGCAATCTAACTCCTTTTAAAAATTCCTTTGTCAAATCTTCAAGATTTTCAAATTTTTTAATTTCTTCCACGTTAAATTTAACAAGTACTTTTCTAATATTTCCCTCTTTCATATCTTCAAGTAATTTTTTCCTATTTTTCTCATTTCCTTCAATTCTATCCAGCATACAGTTTTCCTTACTTTTTGAAAACTGCACAAAATAATACAGCGGCTCCTCAATCGGAACTTCCAAAACTTTATTTTGATTTTCAAGCGTATTTTCACCAATTTTACGCTCCACAAAGCTCACTTCCAGCGAAACCCCAACTTTCTTAGTTTTTTCATTTTTAAAAACTCTCAAAGCAATCCCTGATTCACTTTCAATATCTCCTTCCTGTTTTAAAAATACCCAAAGATAAGGACGAGCAATTTGTGCCTGATTCATCCAGCTGCTAACTTTCTGTAATTGAAATCCTTCCATTTTTTCTTCCACAGATTTTGCAATTTCTGTAAAAGCTTTTCGTGCAGCTTGTCCTTTTTTTCTAAAAAGTTCCATATCTTCCTTTAAATCTCCTGCTTTTTCAGGTTTTATATATTTTCTTTCAGCATAATCTGTATATTCGATTAATGGTTTGTAGTTAAATTTTTTTGCCATTTTAATTTCTCCTTTTATTGTAATTTTTTTAAAATTATATCATATTTTCAGAAAATTATTAAAACAAAAAACTGTATACTTTCTTCATCAAATATAGAAAAAATATACAGTTTTATTTTTATTATTTAGAATTTTTTCTTTAATAAGTAAAAATATTTGCGACAAAAATTTTCTTTGCTTTCTTTTCCCAATATTCAAGAAAAATCGCAATTTTACAATCTTTATGCCTATGCCAGAAACACCCATTCACAAATACTGCAGTATTATGTTTCAAAATAAAAATATCAGGCGTTCCTGGAAGCTGTGAATAATTTACGCTGTACCTGTATCCTATTTATAAAGAAATTTATGGGTATAGATTTCAGGTTTTGTATTTTATTCTTGCTGTATTCTAGATTCTTGTGAGAGGATTTTTTTTATTTTTCGACATCCTTATGGACATTTACCTGGATCAATTATGCAGGCTCCTCCTATTAGTGCTGTAGGTGCTAATATTGCTGTTCCCAGTACTACTGCACAGGAATTTAACATTGTAATGCAAAGTATCAATAAAAATAGTAATTTCCATTTTTTTATAAATTTCATAAAATCACCTTTTACTTATTTTTTAATTGCATCTAAAAACTCATCAAAACTATCAGAAATTGCACAAAAAAAGAATAATTCATAAATATTAATATACACTTCTCCAGTTCTTCTTTCAATGAATAACATAAATTCTTCATCTTCCGCAATTGGAATCAAATCTTCTTTTTTAAACTCTTCAATTTCTGTTTCTCCAAATAACATTTTATACATTTGAAACCAATGTTTCTGCTCATTTTTTACTTCTTCATCTTCAAAAAACAATTTATTTGGAATGTCTATTTCCATTTCATCAATATTGTATTTTTCATTTAACAGTTCACCAACTACTTCCTTTTTCATCCCTGTAAGCATTGGCAAATATAAAAAACAGTAAAGTCGCCCGTGGGAATATGGCGTAAAACGCCGCTTTTCTTTACAATATCCCCATTATTTCCGTTATCACATAACAACAAGGAGCGCAGCACATGGCAAGAAAATATTTCGGCACAGACGGTATTCGCGGCGAGGTGGGCCAATTCCCCATCACGCCCGATTTCGTGATGAAACTGGGCTGCGCTTTCGGCCGTGCGCTGGTCAAGGCAGATGCCGGTCACACGCCGACCGTGATTATCGGCAAAGACACGCGCATTTCGGGCTATATGCTGGAAACCGCGTTGGTGGCCGGCTTTACGGCGGCCGGTGTGAGCGTGGTGCAGACTGGGCCGCTGCCCACACCGGGCATTGCCTATCTGACCCGCGCCCTGCGTTTGGACGGCGGTGTGATGATTTCCGCATCGCACAACGCATTTTCTGATAACGGCATCAAATTTTTTGCCGAAGGCGGCGTGAAATTGAGCGACGAAATGGAGCTGGCGATTGAAGCCGAGCTGGACAAGGAAATGCAGACGCTGCCTTCACGCCAGTTGGGACGTGCCAAACGCATCAGCGGCGCGGACGACCGCTATATCGAATTTTGCAAATCTACTTTCCCCGCCAACATGAATCTGCGCG
>ERZ773010.1932-NODE-1932-length-12525-cov-5.218925_pt1 | contig 12525 bp, 13 predicted proteins | sample MGYA00580842_ERZ773010 | MGnify/ENA primary metagenome ERZ773010 (study PRJEB29015, sample SAMEA2737982) | human oral metagenome | biome: human oral; feature: human-associated habitat; material: dental | place: China | collected 2107 ...
GTCCACTCTGGAAAGTGGACCACTGGCTCACACGGAATCGGGGCTTTTACCCGGTTTACTGGATAAATCTGAGGAGCTAGGCTTGGGACTTGCGGAAGGAGCGCCACCAGCGCCAGACTAGGACTAGGGAGAATAAGCCTAGCAAGCAAAATAAGGTCGGTAGGACGACTTGTGGCACTAGTAGGCTAGCTTGGAAGTTGGCGCTTCTGACTAGGGCGGAATTTAGCCAGTCAAAAATCACATGCGCCAATAGATGAATGACATAGAGGACTTCCAGAATGAGCACGGCAATGATTAGCCCTTGCGACTTGTGGGCAAAGCGCTCTGATAATAGGACGACTTGAATGGCGAAATAAACTACGAAGACTAGGATTGAATTGAGGCTGGTAGGCTTAAGCGAAGCCTGCATCTGTAGGAATCTCAGCAAAACGAGTCCAGCAAGCAGTAGGATTCTTGTGAGTAGGTAGAAGGACTTATAGCGCGCACGTTGCTTGCGCCCTTGCTCTTGAATGGAAGAAAATTGGTCGGTCATGATATTACTCCTTTGTTAAGGTGGCTAGGGTGTACTCTAAAATCCTTACCGCTAACACCGCTTAAGTAATTACTAATCTGATTATAGCAAATCTTAGCACAAGAGGTAAATGGAGAGGTGCTTTATTAAGCGAGAAGTTGCTCTGGCATCCGCCGCGATGCCGTCACCGTCTACGATGAAGTCGCTTGAGCTAGTTACACCTATTGCCACTTGTCAAGGACTTTTTAATCAAAATCATCTTTTTTTTCATTCGATTTTCTCCTAAGCTCCCTCAGCATTATTCTTGTAAGTTTATCTTGCATTGTTTCAGTTGCATTTTCATCGAAATGGACAACAACCTCATAGGTGGTCTTTCCAATCTTTCTCTTTGTGCTAATGCCTTTTTTATCTGTGTTTTTCAGTTCTTCCATAAATTCTCCTTTCCTCGTTGAAATAAAAAAAGCGATTAGATTTTTTATTTTCTAATCGCTCTTACCAATATTTTGAAATTAGTTCTAAAACCAAGAAGCTCAATCATCTCTAAATTGAGGTTTCTCACTATTTTCATATGGATTATAATGATTGATGTTGCAGCCAAATTCTTTTAGTTTCTTGATTTTATTCTCCTTTGTCCACTCAACCAACGATATACCATCAAAATCTTCTATTCTTCCATCATTCATCTTACTTTTGAAGTACCATTCAACAACTGTTTGATGTTCACTATGGAAAAACTGCTTTATATCCCACGCAAGCACTTTTCCTCTTGTATTCCACTCATTAAACCAATGCTTTACAGTTGCTCGATTTTCATATTTAGGACACCAACTTTCAGTATAAACAACATCTTCCGCAAATATATCGTCTATTCCTAAATCTTGTTGTTTGAGCCACATATCAAACCATAAGCTAATGATCTTCTCTCGGTTTTTCATATTTATCACGCTCCTAATGCTCGGACTTATAAATCCATTTTTAGATAAATCATATCTACTAATTGGACACCTTCTTCGTAAATCGGATGTTCATAATTATCTATAAAAAAATTCTTGATGATATGAGAACGAATAAAGCCACATTTTTCATAAAAAAGGATGGTAGTCTGACTTTCTCCCGTTCCAACTTGCAATACGGAATATTCCCCTTTGTATTTCTCTATAATAAAATCAATGAAAGCCTGTCCGTATCCTTTTCTTTGATAATCCGGATGAATGGCAATACTTTTGATTTCAAGAGTATTATTCCCCACATTTAGGACAACACACTCGCCCTTTACTCCGTTATCGTCTAAAACATACATTGTGCCATCTGCTATATATCTGTCGATCATATCTTCTTGTTCATCTGCCAATAATAAAAGCGATAAAAACCGCTTCTTATTTCCTACAACTTCTCTTATTTCTATCAATGTGAATACCTCTCAAATCAATGATGTTTTATTTCTCCTAAATTTTATTATACCAATAAATTCCAAGCCTTTCCATTTCCAAATACCATATAGTGCGCACGTTGCTTGCGCGCCTGTTCTTTAATAGAAGAAATTGGGTTGGTCATATATTGCTCCTTTATTTGAAATGGTGGCGATGCAGGTACTTCTATCGGTATGAGACGCCACTTCTATAATAGACGCCGCCCCTATGCTGGCATCATCTGAGCAGCGGCCTGTTTAGCATCTAGCTTTCTAGCGACTGGTCCCCCACAGTCGCGGCAATATCCTGCTGGGACTTGCGATAGGAACGCCACCACAGCCAAGAGAAAGTAAGTGACAGCAGACCTAGACCCAGTAGGATGGCTGGAAAAAGGACTTTGATATAAAACATGAGGTTCTTGTAATACTGTAATTTTACATAAACAAAGTTCATCCAACTAAAAGCAAAATGAACAAAAAGGTGAAAGGCATAGAGGGCATCTGATACGACAAGGCCCACCAATATCGTGACTGACTTGCGTCCAAAGTGCTCTGATAACAAAACTAACTGGGCAGTGAAGACTAGGGCGAAAACTACCAAGGGCATCGCTTTGAATTCTTTGATATCTGCGAGAGCTTGTAGGGCACTTAAGACTATCAGACCAAGGAGAAGCAGATATTTAGTCAGCATGTAGAGGGATTTATAGACTAAGCGCTGATTACGTCGCTTGTCTTCTAGATTAGGCGACACTTCCAATCCTTGAATCAGAAGATAGAGAGAATCACTTGGGCTATCTTCTGTTGCGGACCGTTCCGACTCCCAGACTTCCAATGCAGTGCGACGAACTTTTTTAAGGGACGTGACTAGCAGTAGCAAAGATAAAGTAGCTAAGCAAGCGCCTATAATTAATCCAATTATCATGAGTAAGCCATAGATAATCAGCTCAAAACCTAATCCAACCTCACCATAACCATATCGCCCATTCCTATTAAATATCATAGCATAAATCAAGGCGACATTGACTAAATCCCAAACCATGAGGGCCACATAGGCACCCGACTGAAAGCGAAAGCGCCCGATTAGAGAAATTCCTAATCCGATTAAAGCCGGTAGCACCACCCAAAGCCATATTCCATATCCAGGTCTATACATAAAAAATAAATCGGTTGTCCGCCAGAAAAAAACGTAGATAATCAGCATCGTCAGACGGAAGATAAGCGAGACATGGTGAGTGAATTTAAAGCCTCTTATGGCTTGCCAGAAATCCTCGCGATTCTTTCTATCTTTGTCAGAGAGTTGTCTTGTCATTGGAACACCCCTTTATTCAGGCGACTGGGATAGCACCTCTATCTCTAGCTTCCCTAGCCCCATAATGGATAATCATTAACCTAATTATATCAAATCTTAGTATAGAAGGTAAACGGATTATTTTAGGAGTTTTAATGATGGGTGACAAGTGTTGGATGCTTTTTCTGTCTGAGCTAGTCCATTGGTCTGGCTATCTATGGAGTGGCTACACAGGGGGACAGCACAATCCGCCACCCTACCTAGCAGGTGCCTTTCGCTAGCATGGCTACCCGCCCCTACCTCACGCCACCGTCCTGCGTGAGCTTAATCAGCTGGCGTAGCCAGAGAGAGTCTTGGTCCTGACGCTTGTAAACTAGCCGGATGCCACGGTCGATAGATTGGCCATCAATGGGCACCTGACATAAGGTACCGCGCTCCAGCTCCTTGGCAACCAAGCGTTTGGAGACGATGGCGACGCCTAGGCCATGGATGACCGACTCCTTGATACTGTGCTGGCTATCCACCATCATGGGCGCCTGAGTCATGAAGCTCGGATGGTCCAGCTTCTGCTGCAGATAGCGGACTAGGGACGAAGTCTCGGTCTTGGAGATGTAGGTCTCCTGATTGATATCTTCCAAGTTGACGCTCTCTCGCCCAGCAAAGGTATGGTCAGGGTGGCAGATCAGAATGAGGGGATCCCGCTCTATTTCCACGTAGGCAAAGCGGCTGATGTCAATAGGAATGTAGTCTGACAGCAAGGCAAAGCTAATGCTGCCCTCGTCTAATTGTTGCAGGACTCGCTTGGATCCGCCAATCTTAAGGGACAACTTATAGTGGGGGTAGTCGCGCTTAATTTTGGCCAGCAAGGAAGGCAGGAAGCTAGAGGAGATACAGGAAGTAGCGCCAATCAAGAGATCCTTGCGCTGGCTGTCCTGGGCTTGGACCTCCTTAATTTGAGTCAGGGCTTGCTGATAGGAGGCTAGAATCTTCTGGGCTGCCTCATAGAAGAGCTGGCCACAGGGCGTCAGCCGCAGCCCCTTCTTGTCGCGAACGATGAGTTGGCAGTCCAACTCTTCTTCTAGGCGTCGCAGTTGCTTGGTGACATTGGGTTGGGAGACATAGAGTTCTTGGGCTGCCTTGGTGAAATTCTGACAGTCCACCAAGGTAATAAATAAGTGCAATTTATCGAGATTCATTATCCTCACTCCCTTCAATCCTATTATAAGGGCTAAGTCAGAACTTTGCTAGCCCTTTATAACCAAAAGTTATGATAGCGGTCTAAAAGGATATTAGACGCCTCCTCCTAACTAGTGTAGACTTAAGTTAACGTCGACGAGTTATTATTCTCACACTAATAGAAAAGGAGTCTTATCATGGGAACCACCAAACCAACATCAAAAGCATCCTGGTTGGGGCTTATCTTGGCAATCGCCGTCTTCTTCGGCATTGTCTTCATGCCACCAATCGAAGGCTTAGCCGTACCCGCTCAACGTAGCTTGGCTATCTTCTTAGCTGCCCTTATCCTCTGGATTGCTAAACCTATTCCAATCTACCAAACCTCTATTATCGCCGTCCTCTTACTCCCTCTGATTGGCGTGGTCGAGAAGCAGAAAGAAGCCTTCGGCACCCTGGGTTACGATATTATCTGGCTCATGGTAGCGGCTTTCGTCTTAACCTCTGCCATCAGCGAAACCAACTTAGGTAAACGCATTGCCCTGTCCATGGTGGTCAAATTCGGCCGGACCCGGGTACAGACCTTGGCCGTCCTCTTAGCCGTCAACTTCATCTTGGCATTCTTCGTGCCATCCACTACCGCTCGTGCCTCTTTGATCTTGCCAATCTCAATCGTGCTCTTGGAAGTCTATCAAGAACTGCCTGGCCAATCCAAGTTCGGCAAGCTCATGATGCTTCAAAACGTGCAGAACAATGCCTTTGCCACTTCCATGGTTATGACCGCCACTTCTGCGCAAGTCATTGCCATCGGCTTCATCAACAAACAAGCTGGGGCTAACCTAGGCTATATGGACTGGTTGATTGCCTCCTTGCCACAAGCCCTCTTTACCGCGATTATCGTCTTCCTAATCGGGGTTAAACTCTTCAAGATTGACAAGGAAGGCGGCCAAGAAGCTCTGGCGAATGTCAAGGCGACACTAGCTAAACAGTTAGACGAGTTAGGCCCGCTTAGCTCAGCTGAAAAACGTGTCGGCATCATCTTCCTCATTACCCTCATCCTCTGGGCAACTGGGGACCTGCAAAAATCCCTCTTGGGCTTCTCTATCTCAACTGAACAAACAGCTGTCTTGGCTATGTTACTCTGCTTGCTGCCACACGTGGGCGTCTTGACTTGGAAACAAGCCAAAATCAAATGGGATCTGATGATTTTCTCAGCTGGTGCCTATGCCGTAGGGAATGCCTTTGACAATACTGGCGGGGCCGAATGGTTAATCAAGGGCTTAGTGGATGCTATCGGCTTGGATAAGCTAGACCACTCACTGATTGCCATTATCTTGATCTTCATCACCGTCTTCAGTCATCTGATCTTCACTAGCAAGACTGTCCGGACTACTATTTTGATTCCGGCTATTATCTCCATCGCCATGACCGTGGGTATGAACCCTGTCAGCCTGGCCTTGGCTTGCTCGCTAGGGATTGCAACTACCATTACCCTACCACCACACTCCAAGGTCAATACCCTCTACTTCGGGACCGGTTACTTCTCTGTCCTAGATGAACTCAAGTTCGGACTCTTAGCCTGCTTCGTTCACTCCAGTGTCATCTGCGTCCTCTACTTCGCATGGCTACAATTCGTCTATAAATAGAAGGTGATAACATTGAAAAAGAAAGTCATTGTGGCCATCGCCGATGGCCTGGGCGACCGTCCCATTCCAGCCTTTGACGGTCTGACCCCGCTCCAATACGCCAAGACTCCTCATCTGGACCAGTTAGCAACTGAGGGCATGACCGGGATTATGGACCCGATTGCTCCAGGCATCACTGTGGGAACCGATATGGGCCACCTGATTCTCTTCGGTAACCCACCCCAACACTATCCCGGCCGTGGTCCTCTAGAGGCTGCCGGAGTAGGCCTAGATCTGGAACCCGGCGACGTGGCCTTTCGCTGTAACTTCGCTACTCGCGATGACCAAGGCATCGTCATAGACCGCCGAGCTGGTCGCATTCGGGCCCGGACGCCAGAATTAAGTAGTGTCCTCTCCTCTATTCGCCTGGAGGATGTCCAGTTCCTCTTCAAAGAAGCCACCGAACATCGGGGCGTCCTAGTCATGCGGGGACCTGGTCTCAGCGCCCAAGTCACCGACACCGACCCTAAGGCCCCTAACGATGGTTCCCCTATGAAGCTAGCCAAGCCTAAGGACGATAGCCCGGAAGCTGCTAAGACCGCCCGTCTGCTCAACAACTACCTGCAGACCATCTACCTGCTACTCAAAGACCATGAAGTCAACCAAGAGCGGAGCCAGCAAGGTCTACTGCCAGCCAATACCATCATTACCCGTGGTGCCGGCCAATTCTCTACTATTGACAAGGTAGGCCAGATCTATGGCTTCAAGGCCGCCGTTGTGGCAGGTGAAGACACCGTCTTAGGGGTCGGCTATCTGACTGGCTACGACACCTTCAAGGATCCTAGCTTCACTGGTAACATGGACACCAACGTCCTACTTAAGGCCCAAAAAGCCATTGAACTGATTGAGGACTATGACCTAGTCTATGTCCATCTCAAGGTCACCGACGTGATGGGCCATGACAATGAGCCCGTCAAGAAGGCCCAAGGCATCGAACTCTTCGACCAATTAGTAGGCTACCTAATGGACCATCGCCCAGATCAAACCCTGATTGCCCTTTGTGCCGACCACTCCACCCCATGTGAGAAGGGTGAACACAGTGGCGAGCCCGTGCCTATCCTCATCTCCGGCCCAGGCGTCCGACGCGATGCCGTCACCGTCTACGATGAAGTCGCATGCGCTAGCGGCGCCCTCAACCGCATTAGTGGACACGACTTCGTCTGGAGCCTGCTGGATTATCTGGAAGTTATTCCTAAGCAGGGGAATTAAGAGAAATAGAAATAAGCCCAGTGCAATTGACTTGCGCTGGGCTTGTTTTGTTAGGGATTGGTGGGGGCGGAGCCAGTCCATCGGTCTGGCTACCAATGGACTAGCTTAGAATTACCTAAGCATCCATATATAAGTAGCCCCAGTTCAACAACTGTGCGCTGGGCATTGGTTGCAGACTTTACTGGCCTATTCAGCTTCTAGATAGTCTCGTGCTATGGCAACAATCTCATCTACTGTTAAACCATAATCAGCAACCAAGTCCTTAGCAGGTGCAGACTTCCCAAACTCATTGACTCCTATTGAGCGACCATGCGGACCCACATAGCGTTCCCAACCTATGGTTGTGCCCCATTCAAGGGACAAACGCTTAGTAACACTAGGTGGCAAGACTTGATCACGATAAGTTTGATCCTGCTCATCAAAGAGTTCCCAAGATGGCATGGAAACAATGTTAACGCGATAATCTGTCAACTGTTTTTTAACTTCGAGGGCTGTCTCTACTTCTGAACCTGTTGCTATCAAAATCAAATCTGGCTCATCAGCATCTTTTGCTAAAATATAGGCACCCTTAGCAGCCGCTTGCCGATTAACCTGAGGCAAGACAGGAACATCATGCCGTCCCAAAGCCAGAACATAAGGCTTATCTTGACTTTCTAAAGCCAAACGCCAACCTACTAGCGTTTCATTTGCATCTGCTGGACGGTAAACTACCAAATTAGGCATTGCTCGTAATGACAATAAATGTTCAACAGGTTGATGAGTAGGGCCATCTTGCCCAACTAGAATACTATCATGCGTCATGATATAAATCATCGGCATCCCCATCAAAGCTGAGTGGCGGATAGCTGAACGCATATAGTCAGAGAAAACCAAGAAAGTCCCGCAATAGCCACGTAAGCCACCATGCAAGCAAACACCATTTCCGATAGCGGCCATAGCGAACTCGCGGACCCCAAAGTGGATATTTGGCACACTATGGTCAGTAGCCGTCATAAAGCCAAAATCAGAAATCGTGGTCTTATTTGAAGAGGCTAAGTCAGCCGAACCTCCAAGCAAGATTGGCATATGCTGATAGGCTCGATTGAGGGCGAGGCCCGATGCGGTTCGAGTCGCTAACTTGGTGTCAGTGAACGGCGCGTCGAAGTCAGGGCCTAGATTCCATTTGTCTGACAAAACCTTCTCGAACACCGCATAATCTTCAGGATAGCTTGCCCGATAGTGTTCGATTCGTTGAAGCCAAGACTCCTGCGCAGCGAGTCCTTCGCACTCGATATGTTGAAAATCCTCTGCTACTTCATCCGGAACCACAAAGTCGCCATAGTCCCAACCGTATTGTGCTTTAATATAACTTACCTCATCAGGGCCAACTGGATTACTATGAATCTTGTTAGTCCCTTGAAGTCTAGAGCCATAGCCGATTACTGTATGCGTAATAATAAGACTAGGAAGCGGTGAGTTTTTTGCTTCTTCTAGCGCGCCATTAATAGCTACAAGATCATTACCATCTTCTACTACTAATACCTGCCACCCCATAGCCTGGAACTTAGCCTCAATATCTTCTTGGTTGGATAGAGTAAGCGGACCATCCGAGGTCACTCGGTTAGCATCATAGAGCACAATTAATTTCCCTAGCGAGAGATTACCTGCAATGGTTGCTGCCTCTATGGCTACACCTTCCTCTAAATCCCCATCCCCACAAATGGTATAGGTATAATGGTCGACCACCCGACAGTCTGGCTTGTTAAAACGTTCAGCCAAATGTGCTTCTGCTATCGCAAACCCCACAGACATAGCGAATCCCTGACCGAGAGGCCCCGTGGTTGCTTCTACCCCAGGTGTATGCCCCATCTCAGGATGCCCTGGTGTGCGACTATCCAACTGTCTGAAGTGTTGTAAATCTTCAATACTTAGGTCATAGCCTGATAAGTGTAATAAGCTATAGAGTAAGATAGAGCCATGGCCCGATGTCAAAATGAAGCGATCCCGGTCAAACCAATCAGGCTGACTCGGCAAGTGCTTCATATGATGTCGGAAGAGGCTGTATGCCATAGGAGCGGCTCCCAGTGGCATCCCCAAATGCCCATGCCTTGCATGTTCTACACTGTCTAGGGCTAAGCTTCGAATAGTAGCGACACTTAATGCTTCAATCGACATATTATCCCCCTCCTACAAACCACCAGTAAAGAGTTTACCAATATAGTAAATCAAGAGCCCTACAATATTGAAGTCTGTCTCTGGGAAGGAAGTCCCTGTCAAGCCTACATTCTCCATGATTGGGTAAATAAGCGCAGGACCAACCGCAATCAAGACACCCACTACGAAGGAACCGGCAACACAACCTTTCCAACCACCTGTCGCGTTCCCGAATACGCCAGCTGTAGCCCCAATGAAGAAGTAAGGAACAGCAACTGGAATAATCACAATTGGACTGAAGAAGCCCATGATGACCATTGTCACTAAACCACCGGCATAAGCGGCTAAGAAACCAATAACCGTTGCAGTAGGTGCGAAGGTGAAGACTACTGGACAGTCCAGAGCTGGTTTAGCGTTTGGAATGAAGGTTTCAGAAATCCCAACAAAGGCTTGGACAATTTCCCCAAGGAAGAGACGAACCCCCGTAATGATAACGTAGAGGGCTGCGGCGAACTGTAAGCCTTGGAAGAGTGGAAAGACCAACCAGTTAACTCCGTTAGAGAGCTGCTCAGTTGCTTCTTGCCCTGCTGCAATAGCTGCGATATAGAAGAAAATGACCATAGTGATAGAGACACCTACCACATAATCCTTAAACATGGTCAACCATTTTGGAAGTTTCAGGTTTTCTGTACTATCTTCTGGATTCCCTACCTTGGAGCCAATCCAACCCGAAATGGCATAACCAACGGTCACGTAGTGCCCCATGGCAATATCGTCATCCCCTGTCACCTTGCGCATATAAGGTTGTGCAATAGCAGGGAATAAGGCGGCACAGAATCCCAGTAAGAGCCCACCTAAGATAACGGTCATCGTGTTCCCCATCCCTAGGGCCTTAAACATAATGGTTAATAAGGCGGCTAGATAAAGGTTGTGTTGACCTGTTAAGAAGATATATTTGAGAGGAGTAAACTTGGCCACCGCTAAGTTAGCCAAAAAGCCAATCATCATGACTAAGGAGACCGTTGTCCCAAATTGTTGCTGAGCTAAGGCTGTTACAGCTTCCGCTAACGGTAGGACCCCTTTAAGACCAAAGCCTTGAGCGAAGAGTGTTTGGAAGCTATTCAAGGCAACGACAGCGGCAGCCGACCCAACCCCGAATACCAGAAAGCCAACAATTGTTTTCAGAGTGCCTGATATAACTTTGTCCACGGATTCCTTTTGCAGAATCAACCCGGTTAAGGCAATAATACCAACCAAAATCGGGGCAGACGATAGTAAATCGAATACGATGACTTTTAACAGTTCCATGATTGATTCCTCCTTATTTTTTTACCTAATTAAATGTGCCTCCTCAGCCTACTTCCGCTAAAAAGGCTTCTAGTTTGGCCTTAATTTCGGCCTTATCCATGAGGTTCTTAATACCGATAACGTGAGGAAATTGTTCCTTGAGCTCATCTGCCACATCTTCCATGGTGATGATGACATCGCCAGCGAAACTCTTCACTTCGGCTAGCGTCCCATGGGTAATCTCGAATGGTAATTTATTGGTACGAACCACTTGGTCGACCTTGATTTTTAGCATCATGCTCGAACCCATACCGGTTCGGCAGGCAATAAGGGCTTGTTTCATGATGAGTTACTCCTCTCTTCATATTGCTTGATATAGTTAACAATATCCGAAGCTTGATGGGCAGACGATAGAATCTGATAGAAGTCCGACTTGTCTAATAAGTCCGCTAATTCTGCCATAGCGGCTAGATGCGTATGGCTATCTAAGGCGCTAAGACCAAAGATATACTTGACCGGATCGTTATTAGGATTACCAAATTCAATGGGGTGAGCCAACGTCGCGATACAGATGGCTAACTCCTTGGCGCCGGACTCTGGGCGAGCATGCGGCAAGGCAACATGCTTAGTAATGACAATATAGGGACCTATTTCTTTGGTGATTTCAATCATATCTTCGATATAGGCTTGCTCAGCCTTACCCTGTTCAACCAAGACTCGTGTAGCCTGTCGGATAGCGTCCTCCCAGTCCTTAGCCTGGACATCTAATTGAACTAAGTCTTCGGATATAATATCGCTTAGCAAGGGTAACACCTCCTCTACTTGACTGTCTAAATTATCTTCTTCCTCCTCCTCGTAAGTCTTACGCTCTGGATGATAGATAGCCTGTTCTATGCGTTGAAATTGGTCTAGCGTCACTTCCTGCCGGATAATTTCAAGGACTTCCTGAATACTACAGGTTGTAGCATCCCCATCTACGAGCAGGCGATCTAACTGATAGCGAATCTGATCGCGATCGCCCGCCTTAATAATAGGGTTCACAATAAGATAGGGTTTGCGGTGTTTTCTTATCACATCCGTCACAATGGTTGAGACAATGAAATCCACATTAGATAAGTCTAACGAATCTTGATAATTGGCGATGCTAAAGCGAACATCAGGATACATCTTACCTAGTTCTTGTTGTAAGAGTGTTGCTGTCCCCACCCCGTTAGGACAAATAATAACCGCATGCTTACGAGTTGCAATGGGCTCCCGTCTAGCCATAAGGAGTGTTGCAAAATGTATGGTCAGATAGGCCACTTCTTCGTCCTCCACGCTCAAATCGAAATCGCGGCATATAGATTGCATGACCCGTTCTAACAAGTTAAAGAGACGAGCATATTCCTTCTTAACCATATCGGTCAAGGAATTAATGACCGGAAACCCTAGTTTCATTCGGTAATATGCTGGACGTAAATGCTGATAAAGACTCTCATAAACTATATTACGTTCTGTAAATTGTATACCTGATTGAGCCTCAAATCTTGTTACTAGCTGGTTCAATAAACGTGCCATGACTGCCTTATCTTGAGAAGGCTGATGAATGTCTCCTAAACCTATCCCTAATATCCAATAATATAGATAGCGAACTAGACTAGGTTCCGATATTTCTAATCCTTCCGAGATAGAATTGGCCAATCTATATTCTAAGGAATCCTGATCTATGTATAAGTATCGGCTTTCTTCGGCGCCAGGTAATACTTGTTGGAGTCGGTTCCCCAACAAGGTTAGACCATAGAAGAGTTCCTCTTGACGATATTCGGACACCTTTATCGGCGAACTGGACAAG
>ERZ773010.1934-NODE-1934-length-12520-cov-5.106699_pt1 | contig 12520 bp, 12 predicted proteins | sample MGYA00580842_ERZ773010 | MGnify/ENA primary metagenome ERZ773010 (study PRJEB29015, sample SAMEA2737982) | human oral metagenome | biome: human oral; feature: human-associated habitat; material: dental | place: China | collected 2107 ...
TGCGGGTATGATTGAAATAGGGAGTGTTTCTGTTTAATTCCTGACGTAAAATCGTTCTAGCTATTTTTTATGCTGCTAACTCCTCGATAAATCGGAAATTGGCTTGCAGGCAACTTATTTTTATTGTATGATTATAATTTAATAAAAAAGTTTTTATAATTACAAATATTGTATTTGTTAAATTAAAGGTGGTAAAGGAGACCATAGGTGGCTAAGGTATATGAACTATACGCCCCCTGTCATTTTGGCATGGAGGCTGTATTAAAAAGGGAAATCATAGACATAGGATATGAAATCAGCAAAGTGGAAGACGGAAGGGTGTATTTTTTTGGAGATGATGAAGCTATAGTAAGGGCGAATCTTTGGCTTAGAACTACCGAAAGAGTGCTTATCAATGCAGGAAGTTTTAAGGCGGATACTTATGACGAGCTTTTTGAAAAGACTAAGGCTATAGATTGGTCAGAGTATCTTACAAAGGATGCAAAGTTTTGGGTAAGCAAGGCAAGTTCGGTAAAAAGTAAATTATTTTCCCCTTCCGATATACAATCTATAGTAAAAAAAGCCATAGTGGAAAAGATGAAAAGTATATATAATATCTCTTGGTTTCAGGAAGACGGTGCCGAGTATCCGCTGAGGGTGAGTATATACAAAGATGTGGTAACTCTGGGGCTTGACACTACCGGCGTATCCCTACATAAAAGAGGTTACAGAACAAAAGTTGCAAAGGCTCCTATAACCGAGACCCTGGCAGCGGCACTTATCATGCTCACACCATGGAAAAAGGACAGAATACTCATAGATCCTTTTTGCGGAAGCGGAACATTTGCAATAGAGGCTGCCATGATGGCTATGAATATGGCTCCGGGCTTAAACAGAGAGTTCTTATCACAAAACTGGGAGAACATGATAAATAAAAAGCTCTGGTATGAGCTTATAGATGAGGCAAGGGAAGAAGTTGACGAAGATGTGAGACCTGACATACAAGCCTATGATATAGATGAGGCTGTACTAAAGGCTGCAAGAGAGAATGCGGCTAATGCAGGAGTGTCCATACATATACAAAAAAGAGATGTAAGCGAGCTTACCCATGCTAAAAAGTACGGTTTTATAATTACCAATCCGCCTTATGGTGAAAGACTTGAGGATAAGGAAAGTTTGCCACCGCTTTACAAAACCTTGGGAGAAAGATTTAAGGCACTTGATAATTGGAGTCTTTACATGATAACTTCCTATGAGGACTGTGAAAAGTATATAGGCAGGAAGGCAAATAAAAACAGGAAAGTCTACAACGGTATGATCAAGACCTACTTTTATCAATTTGAAGGAGATAAGCCGCCAAAGGCAAAAAGTAATAATTTATAAAAAAGAAGCTTAACTAAATATATGAAGATTATTTGTGCAACATCCAATAAGGACAAATTAAGAGAAATAAGGGAAATATTTTCAGACTCTGACTGTGAGATAGTATCCATGAAAGAAACCGGTGTCAGTATAGATGTTGAGGAGACCGGTGATACATTTTTGGAAAATGCCTATATAAAAGCAAAGGCTGTATGGGATATTACAGGCGGAGTGGTATTTTCAGATGATTCAGGGCTTGAAGTCGATTACCTTAACAAGGCACCCGGAGTATATTCTGCGAGGTTTATGGGAACTGACACTTCTTATGAAATCAAGAATAAAAAAATAATACAACTGCTTGAGGAAGCAACCGGCAGGGAAAGAAGTGCCAGATATAAGGCGGCTATATGCTGCATCTTAGAAGACGGAAGTGTTATAGAGATTGAAGAAAGCATGGAGGGAGAGATAGCACATAGCCCAAGCGGCAGTGAGGGCTTTGGCTATGATCCTATATTTTATGTAAAAGAATTTTCAAAAACCGCAGCGCAGCTTGGCAGAGAGGAAAAGAATAAAATAAGCCACAGAGGGAAGGCTCTCAGGGTGCTTAAAGATAAATTAAGAAAAGGTGATTAAAATGAAGGTATTGGTAGTGAGTGATACTCACAGAAGTGAGGATAACCTTGAAAAGGTTATCAGGTATGAAGCTCCCATAGATGTGTTTATACATTTGGGAGATATAGAAAACAGGGAAATGAAGATAAATGCAATGCTTGATGTCAGAACTGCAGTTCATATGGTGCAGGGCAATAATGACTTCTTCTCAAGCCTTGATAAGGATAAGGAAATAATGCTTGGAACACACAAAGCTTTTATAACACACGGGCATTTGTACGGAGTCAGCATGGGAGCCGAGATACTTGCGGAAGAGGCTAAGGCAAGAGGAGCCGAGATAGCAATGTTCGGGCATACACACAGACCTGTACTTACAAGAATCAACGGTGTAATAATACTTAATCCGGGCAGCATATCCTATCCGAGACAGGCAGACAGAAGGGCATCATACAGCGTGATCAATGTAGAAGCCGGTAAGGATATGGATATTAAAATCAAGTATGTGAATGAAATCGGTTTACAAAAGGAGAGGTAATGTTTCTTAAAGACTTAAGTATGCTTTTTTCTTTGAGTGCCGTAGATATAGCATTTAAGGATAATGTATTATATGTAAAAAAGAACAATTATCCGATTAGAGTAAGTGAGAAAGTAAATTTAACGAATGTAGAAAACAGGGGCTTTGCATTAAATGTACTTGAGGATAAGCCTTTAGTTAAGTATGTTCCTATACTGCTTACAGCCTTTCTTTTTTTCAGGCTTTGTAAATTGAGTCTAAAAAGAAAAAAAGCTTTGGAAAGATTCGGACTTATACTTATAATAGCAGGCTCGCTGAGTAATATATATGACAGATTAAAAAGAGGCTATGTAGTGGACTATATACATATAGACCTTCCGTTTATAAAAGAAGTGATTTTTAATCTTGCGGATGTATATATATTTGTAGGCAGCATAACGGCTTCATTTGCTGCTTTATTTACAAAAAACAGAGGAAAAAGATAGTGGAAACGGTCGTCATACAACTTATAATGTTATTTGTCCTGCTTATGCTCTCAGGATTCTTTTCGTCTGCCGAAACGGCATTTATGACAGTCAATACTATGAAGCTTAGGACTCTTATGTCTCAGGGAGATAAGAGGGCTATGATAGTATTAAAGATAAAAGAAAAGCCGGACAAGATGCTTTCAGCCATACTTATAGGCAACAATATAGTTAACCTTTCAGCTTCGGCACTTGCAACCACCATAACCATGAAGCTTGTGGGAGGAGCTTTTATAAGTCTTACTACGGGTATATTGACGCTGCTTGTACTCGTATTCGGTGAGATAAGTCCCAAAAGTTTGGCAGCAAAGAATTCACTTGCACTTGCTTTGTTTTATGGAAGAATAACTTATGCGCTTATGTGGCTGCTTACACCGGCAATAGCTGCGGTAAGCTTCTTAGTCAGCATGGTACTTACCCTTTGCGGTTTTAAAAAGGGCGATAATAAGGATATAATGACTGAGGAAGAGCTTAGAACCATAGTTGAGGTCGGACATGAGGACGGTATCATAGAAAATGAAGAAAAGATGATTATAGAAAATGTCTTTGACTTTGGCGGAAGAGAGGCAAAGGATATTATGATACCTCGTATAGACTTAGCCTGTATAGATGTAGAAGCCGGTTTTGATGAGCTTTTGGCTTTATATAAGGAAGAAAGATATACAAGATATCCCGTATATGAAGAAAGCAGTGATAACATTATAGGTGTTGTAAATATAAAAGATTTGATAGGTTATGAGAAAAAAGAGGACTTTTCTTTAAAAAACTATATCAGAGAGGCTTTATTTACCTATGAGTCCAAGAAAATCTCGGAACTTCTTATAGAAATGAAAAAAAGTTACCACAATATAGCCATAGTTTTAGACGAATACGGTATAAGCGTGGGAATGATAACTATGGAAGATATACTGGAAGAGATCGTAGGGGAGATCAGGGATGAGTATGATAAGGATGAAGAAAAGAGCATAATAAAAATCGGAAGATATGAGTATTTGATAGATGCTTCTATGAAACTTGATGATATCAATGACAGGCTGGGAACCGACTTCGAGTCTGAGGAATATGAGTCTATAGGAGGGCTGGTACTTGAGCTTTTGGACAGGATACCCAAGGTAAAGGAGCAGGTAAACTATCACGGTATAGTGATAAGGGTTGAGCAAATGGACAAGGCAAGAATAGAAAGGGTAAGAATAAGATATAAAAATGAAAGTAACAGTATATAGTAAGCCGGATTGTATGCAATGCAATTTTACAAAGAAATATTTAGAGGATGTGGGGGTTGATTTTGAAGTAAAGGATATTTCTGTCTCAGAGGAAGCTAAGAATGAGGTAAAGGAGCTTAAATTTATGTCTTTACCTGTAGTAGCGGCAGAGGGTTTTGAGGCTTTTTCAGGTTTTAGACCGGATCTTTTACAGCAGATAGCGGATAAAGCATAGGACTATGAAAGCTGTATATATGAGCCTTACCGGTCAGACGGTAAAATTCGTGGATAAACTCGGGATGGAGTCGCATCGTTTAATCAGTGACGATGATATATATCCAATAAAAGAAAATTATATTTTGATATTGCCTACCTACAATCATGAGGGGAGCTTGGAGCTTGTGGAAAAGTTTATAAATACACAGGATAATAAAAGCTTTCTGAAAGCTGTGGTAGGCAGCGGTAATAGAAATTTTAATGATTTATTTTGCATAAGTGCTAAAGAGATAGTAAAAAAATACGAAGTTCCCTTGCTGCACTGCTTTGAATTTCAAGGCGAGAAAAGGGATGTGGAAATAGTAAGAAATGAGGTAGAGAAACTTGGATAGCCCTAAACCGGTGTTAAAACAGCAGCTTGTCAGCTACTTTGAACTTAATAACGAACTTAACAGACCACAGGATGGGAAAATACCTTTGCATAAAGATAAAGAAGCTGTAAAGGCTTTTTTTTTGGAGCATGTTAATCCCAATACGGTTTTTTTCTATACCTTGGACGAGAAGCTTGATTATTTGATAGAGAATGATTATTTGGAAAAAGAATTTCTTGATAAGTACAACAGAGAATTTGTTAAGAATTTAATGCAGGAGACTTATAAAAAGAAATTCAGATTCAAATCTTTTATGGCGGCATTTAAGTTTTATAAGCAATATGCCATGAAGACCAATGACGGTGAAAGATACCTTGAAAGATATGAGGACAGAATAGTTTTTAATGCTTTATTCTTGGCAAACGGAAACGAAGAACTGGCGTTCGATTTGGCGGAGGAGCTTATATCGCAAAGATATCAGCCGGCAACACCGACTTTTTTAAATGCCGGAAGAAAAAGAAGGGGTGAGCTTGTATCCTGCTTTTTAATTCAAGCTACAGACGATATGAACAGCATAGGAAGAGTTATAAACTCCGCCTTGCAGCTTTCCCGTATAGGAGGGGGAGTAGGAGTATGTCTTTCCAATATAAGGGCGGCAGGTGATCCTATAAAGCAGATAGAAAATGCTTCAAGCGGTATAGTGCCGGTAATGAAACTTTTAGAGGACAGTTTCAGCTATTCCAATCAGCTTGGACAAAGAAACGGTGCCGGAGCGGTGTATCTTAATATTTTCCATCCGGATATAGTATCATTTCTTTCTACAAAAAAAGAAAATGCCGATGAAAAAATCAGAGTTAAAACCTTGTCTTTGGGGCTTATCGTACCTGATAAGTTTTATGAGCTTGTAAAAAACGATGATATTATGTACCTTTTCAGCCCTTACTATGTGGAAAGGGAGTATAATATGCCCTTTGCCTATGTAGACATTACAAAGGAGTACGACAATCTGGTAAACAATCCTAATATAAAGAAGTCAAAGATAAGGGCAAGGGACTTGGAAAATGAGATAAGCAAGCTGCAGCAGGAATCGGGTTACCCTTATATAGTTAATATAGATACGGTAAATAACTTAAGCCCCGTAGAGGGTAAAATAATTATGAGTAATCTTTGCTCCGAGATAATGCAGGTGCAAACTCCTTCTGTAATTAATGATGCTCAGGAGTATGTGAAACTCGGAACCGACATAAGCTGTAACCTTGGCTCTACCAACATAGTAAATATGATGAAGTCTCCGGATTTTGAAAAGTCTGTAGAGATTGCGGTAAGGGCACTTACCTTTGTAACCGATCACTCCAATGTGGAGGCTGTGCCTACCGTAAAGCACGGCAATGATATCGCCCATACCATAGGACTGGGTGCTATGGGGCTGCATACCTTTTTTGCGCTTAATGCAATGGAATACGGTGATGAAGAGTCTATAGAATTTACCGATATGTACTTTAGGCTGCTTAATTATTATTCATTAAAAGCAAGTAATAAGATAGCTAAAGAAAGAAGTGTAAGTTTTAATAATTTTGAGAATTCAAAGTATTCCACAGGTGAATACTTTGATGCCTATATCAAAGAAGATTTTAATATAAAGTCCGATAAGGTAAGGAATTTATTTGCCGATATACATATACCAAGTGTTAAGGACTGGGAAGAACTCAAAGAAAATGTCAAAGAATTCGGGCTGTATCATCAAAACAGGCTTGCTATAGCTCCGACTGGTTCTATAAGTTATATAAATGAAACAAGCTCCAGTCTGCACCCTATCATAGCACTTATAGAGGAAAGACAGGAGAAGAAAACCGGCAAGACCTATTATCCGGCTCCCTATCTGTCCAATGATACCATGCAGTATTATAAGTCAGCCTATGATATAGATATGCGCAAGATGATAGATGTATATGCGGCAGCACAAAAACATATAGATCAGGGCATGAGTCTGACTCTTTTTATGAGATCTGATATTAAAGAGGGCTTGTATGAGTGGAAGAAGGGTAGGACTTCAAAGCTTACAACAAGGGATCTTAATATACTTAGAAACTATGCATGGAAAAAGGGTATAAAGTCAATATACTATGTGCGTACATTTACGGAAAATAATGATGAAATAGGCAGCAATGCCTGCGAAAGTTGTTCTATATAAGCTTGGAGGTAAGGTTTGGATAATTATATAGCCATTAATTGGAACAGTATAGAGGATATGATAGATAAGATGACTTGGGAAAAGCTTACCGAGCAGTTCTGGCTTGATACAAGAATTCCTTTGTCTAACGATTTGGATGATTGGAGAACACTGAGTCTTACAGAGCAGGATATGGTAGCCAAGGTATTCGGAGGACTGACTCTTTTAGATACCCTGCAATCTGAAAACGGCATAGAAGCCATAAGAAAAGATGTAACTACCAAGCATGAAGAAGCGGTGCTCAATAATATACAGTTTATGGAATCAGTACACGCAAAAAGCTATTCATCTATTTTCAGTACCTTAAATACCAAGTCTGAAATAGATGAGATCTTTGCCTGGGTCAATTCCAACGAGCTTTTGCAATGGAAGGCAAAAAAGATAAATGATATATATATAAACGGAACTGCCTTGCAAAGAAAAGCTGCAAGTGTAATGCTTGAATCCTTCCTTTTCTACTCGGGCTTTTATGCTCCGCTTTGGTATCTGGGTAATAATAAATTGGCAAATGTAGCCGAGATAATAAAGCTTATTCTTCGTGATGAGTCCGTACATGGAACTTATATAGGGTATAAATTCCAAATAGGCTTTAATAAACTCTCCAAAGAAGAGCAAAGCGAGCTTAAAAACTGGGTGTATACTACAGTATATGAGCTTTACAATAATGAAAGTAAGTTTACTCAGGAGATATATGATAAGCTCGGTTGGAGCGAAAAGGTTAAGGTGTTTATAAGATATAATGCCAATAAGGCTTTGCAAAACTTAGGTTTTGAGTCGCTTTTTCCTGACTCTGCGGATGATGTCGATCCGATAGTGATGAATGGAATCTCTACGGGAACAAGCAATCATGATTTCTTTTCTCAGGTAGGGAACGGGTATTTGCTTGGAGCGGTAGAGGCGATGGAGGATGAGGATTATGAGAGGTGGATGCCTGTGTAGTGTAGAACTGTGAAACTGTTCCTTGTAGTGAGCGAGGCGGTTTATGCAATATTTTGGTAGCAAACACCCTACACTAAGCAGGTATGTGCAGTATGGTGTGTTTTGATTTTTGGAAGTTGGTTTAGTGTATGAAGAAAGTGAAGAGTATTGATTTGTTGAGTTCGCCTATTGTAAGTTCTTTGCTTACTTTTGCCTTGCCTATTCTTATAAGCAATGCTTTGCAGCAGTTTTATAATGCAGCGGATACTACTATTGTCGGTAATTTTTTGGGTTTCAATTCTTTAGCTGCCATAGGGGCTACCTCCGCTATTTATGAACTTATTGTGGGTTTTGCCATAGGTATAGCAAACGGTATGGGCATAGTGGTAGCAAGACATTTCGGTGCAGGTGATATAGAGAAGATCAAGAAGGCTGTAGCCGGAAGTATAGTTATAGGCAGTGTTTTGTCTTTAGCAGTTATGCTTGTCGGAGGAGTTTGGATGTATGAGCTTCTTAGGCTTGTGCATATTCCTGAGAATATAATAGATGAGGCATATTCATATATTTATATTATAATGATTTTTTTCTTTCTTACATTTTTTTACAATTGGTCGGCAAGTATGTTAAGAGCTATAGGAAATTCTCTTACCCCTCTACTTATACTTCTTGTTACTTCCGTTATAAATATAGGTCTTGATATTTTATTTATTACAAGGTTCAATTCAGGTATAAAAGGGGCTGCGATTGCTACAGTTATATCACAGGCGATATCTGCACTTCTTTGCATTGTATATATGTATATTAAAGCGGATATACTTATACCTAAGCTTAAACATTTTAAGTATAATTACTATGTGTATGCAGATTTAAGTGCACAAGGTTTTGCTATGGGATTTATGTCATCTATAGTGTCTATAGGAACAGTAATACTTCAAACGGCGGTCAACGGTATGGGAGTAACTATTATAGCTGCACAGACTACAGGCAGAAGGATAATGTTCTTTTTAATGATGCCTATGTCCTCGCTCGCAACTGCATTAACGACTTTTGTATCACAAAACTTTGGAGCCGGCAATAAGAGTAGGATAAAGTCGGCAGTAAAGTATGCCAATATTATAAACACAATATGGAGTATAATTTCCGTAGTATTCGTATATACCCTGTCTATTCCGCTTATAAGATTTATATCAGGCTCTTACGATAAGGAGTTGATAGCAAATGCTAAACTCTATATAGCCATGGCAGCTCCTTTTTTCTGGGCGCTCGGAATTTTGTTTAATCTAAGAAATGCCTTACAGGGCATGGATAGGAAGATAGAGCCGCTGATATCCAGTTGTATAGAATTGATATGTAAAATAGCCTTCGTGCTGTTTGTTATACCTCGTGTCGCTTATATGGGAGTTGTGCTTACAGAGCCGATTATATGGGTGGTAATGGTACTGCAACTGGCGTATTCTTTTTATATGATGAAATAAAGAGCTAAATGTATTTAATTGTCAATATTAAAACTGATGCTACAGGTATTTCTTTCAATTTTTACTTTGGAATATCTATTTTTTAGTTGACATTGAAACTGATGTTACAGGTATTTTAAAGATTTGAAATAGATTTTTTCAATTTTTCTATAGACATTAAAAATCATATAAGATGAATGAAAATTGTAAATGGGCAGAACCTATTTGACGATTTCTGCCCATGATGATAAAGTTGCTTTAGGCTATATAGACAGAACTGCAATAACAATACTGTTTTAAAAGTTTATTTGTATCAAATAATTAAATTATAAAGTTGTTACTTGAAGTTTAGAAGCTTTCATAGGTTTCAATTGTTTTTTGCACTGTTTCTATAGTTAAGTTTAGAAGAGATGATATTTTGTGTTTATCCATACCTTTGTTATAAAGTTTTATAATCTTTGTACTTTCAGCACGTCCTTCTTCACGTCCTTCTTCACGCCCTTCTTCACGCCCTTCTTCACGCCCAAGTTCTCTATTTTCCCTGTCTCTTTGGAATAGTGTCATATACTCCACCTCCATTTCCTTGCTTTTCTTGACCTCTTCCACCTTTTTTTGAATATATTTTATTAATTCATTATTAACACTTGCGGCAAATTCAGCAGTGGTATTCTCTATGTATCGTAGAAAGTCTTTTATATCTTTATTTACATCATCAAGAGTTCCTTTGGTATTAAGAAATATTTTTACAGTTTCATCTCCAAGAAGAAGATCATTATCTTCTTTACAAATATTTTCAAATGTATAAATGTGTCTGCCCTTATTAAAAAAATCAAAAGTACATATAAATATGATATAAGTTTTCCTTAAATCGCTATAAGGGCTTCCGGAAATAATCAAATCCAAATCTATATTACCCTGATAATATCTTGCCCTTTTAGCCAACTCTTTCTTTTTTGCTCTTTGCATTTCAACATTATAGACTGTACCCTTATCATCATTGACATATACATCCAAACGAATACCTTTGCCATCAAGCAAAAGGTCTATAGTTTTTTGAGTTATAGGAGAAGATACTTCTTTTATAGATATATTTAATATTTTTTCCAATACTCTTTTGCAAATATCATTATCTGCCATGACCTTTGCAAATAAAAAATCATCTGAGAGGTTTAATTCACTAATATCTTTTGGTAAATCATTCATAAGTGAGCTCCTGAAATATAATCATTAAAAAATATTGACTAAACCTCAAATAAGGAATAGCTAATGTATCAATTTCAGTATATCATAGAATATATAAAAAAATCCATACCGTTATAAACAAAAAAGGCTTATGGCAATCACCATAAACCTTTTTTAATTCATATTAAATCTAAAATTCTAAACAAACTTAAATCTTAAGCAACATTTCCGGTTTCTGCTAAAATCTTCTTTTCTTCCTCTGTCATCTTTGTAGTTGTTATTCCAAGGAATGCAAAGATGATATTGATAATGATCATACTGTAGTTAAATATAGCCCATGGACCGTATCCGCCCGGACCCCATACCGGAAGACCGAGAGTTTGAGACATATACACACCGCAGGTATTCCATGGAATCAAAGCTCCTGATACCGTACCGGCTGACTCAAGCGCATTGGAAAGTACCTTAGGATGAAGGTCACGCTCTCTGTAAGCGGCAGCGTACATACGACCCGGAATAACTATAGAAATATACTGCTCAGGCATAGTACAGTTACTTAAGATACAGGTTGCCTCTGTAGCAACTACAAGGCTTGCATTGCCTCTTACAAGTTTGAGAAGCTGCCTTAATATAACTTCCATCTGTCCGGTATGCTCTACAACACCGCCGAACATCATTGCTATAATAGTCATAGACACTGAGAACATCATGTTCATAAGACCGCCCTTGGAAAGGAGTGCATCTACAGCTTCTATACCGGTTTCACTTACATAGCCGTTCATAGCCGCATCAAGGATATGTCCAAGACCACCTTTATCAAGACCCTGGAAAATAGGAGACATTACAGCTGCTATCAAAATACCTAAGGTAATTCCCGGTATAGCCGGTATCTTCATAGCTATAGCTACGATAACAATTACCGGTGGAAGCATAAGGAAAGGACTTATAGAAAACTGGCCTGAAATTGCATTTTGTAATTCTACTATACTTGACATTTCTGCGGAACCTGAACCGAATTGCCAGCCTACAAAAGAGAATATAGCTATAGACATAATGTAGGTGATTACAGTAGGCTTCATCATATACTTAACATGACTGAACACATTAGTACCTGCCATAGCCGGTGCAAGGTTGGTAGTATCTGAAAGCGGAGACATCTTATCTCCGAAATATGCACCTGAAAGTACGGCACCTGCTGTTATAGGTGCAGGTATTCCAAGTCCCTGAGCAATACCCATAAGAGCGATACCCATAGTACCGGCTGTTCCCCAAGAAGTTCCGGTAGCTAATGAAGTTATAGAGCATATGATCATAGTTGCAGGAAGGAAAATTTTCGGGCTTATAATTTGAAGTCCGTAATAAATCATAGACGGAACTACACCCGATACCATCCATACACCTATAAGCATACCTATAACCATAAGTATAAGTACTGACTGCATCGCCTTACCTATACCGTCTATCATCGCCTGTTCAAGATCTTCATACTTATAACCGATCTTGACTGATACCAAGGTAGCTATAATAACACCTATAAACATCGGAACATGCGGATCTACATGGAATACTATGATAGATACCGCCATAACAACGGTAAGACCTAGAAAAGTGATTAAGGCTTCAACTAAATTCGCTTTTCTGACTTCTCTTTTTTCTTCTGACATGAACATTGTCCTCCTCTTTATCATTGTTCATTTTATAAATATTTAATTTTTTAGTAAAAGGGGAGTGTGTAAATTTTCTCCCAAAGCTATGGATAATAAAAAACTTCAAGCTGCGGATTTTATTCCAAGTTGTAGGGTTACAAATATTAAACTATATACCTCCTGATGTTTTTAACGGGTAATTTTAAAGTTAAAGCTTTGTTTAGAATTATAAAATAGCTTAAAAATACCTGTGATATTATTATAGCTAAAATTTACAAATTTACAAGAACAAATTTAATAAACTTGGTGC
>ERZ773010.1937-NODE-1937-length-12510-cov-3.355118_pt1 | contig 12510 bp, 8 predicted proteins | sample MGYA00580842_ERZ773010 | MGnify/ENA primary metagenome ERZ773010 (study PRJEB29015, sample SAMEA2737982) | human oral metagenome | biome: human oral; feature: human-associated habitat; material: dental | place: China | collected 2107 ...
TTTATAATTTTTAAATATTGTCTTCATTATTTCCTCAAATTAATCTCCGACATTAACGTCTATAACAGGCGTAGCCTTGCTGTTAATAATGCTGTTGATATCTGTATAGCCAAAGTATAATTTATATGTATTTTTAGCAATTAATGCCGCATTGGAAGAAGAGTATCCGAACGGTATGTTAACCGTTAGAGTAATCTCCGGATTGGAATAAGGTGCAAAGGATACGAAAAAGGCATGATTCGCCCTGCTTTTTGTCTCCTGTGTAGTTCCCGTCTTACCTGCTATCTCCACATCCAAATCTCTGAAAACCTTCTTGGCAGATCCGTCTTTTACAACCTGTCGCATACCAAGCTGTACATAGTCCCAAGTACTGTTGTCTATATCTATGTGTGAACTTATCTTTGGTGTAAACTCGGTAATTATATTGCCATCCCTATCCTTTACATTGTCAAGAAGACTGAGTTCAAATACATTTCCTCTATTGGCAACCGCACTTATATACCTTGCAAGTTGTACATTTGTAAAAAGGTGTGTTCCCTGTCCTATGGCGGACTGCTCGGGAAGTTCGTTTGAAATAACCGGTTCGGATTCTATAAGCTCAACTCCGGATTTATGATTAAGCCCGAAAAGCGTTGCATATTTTGCAATTCTTTCAAGTCCCAGACTTGTGCTATACTCGTTATTTTCAGTAGTTGAAAGCCTATGTCCTATTTCAGTAAAGTAATAGTTACAAGAGTTTTGTATGGCTCCTATCATGTCAAGATCTCCGTGATATCCCGGGAATATCCAACATTTTATAGGAGGGCTTGTAACATCATACCTACCAGTACATTTTATAAGTTCTGTAGGTGATATTACCTTTTCTTCAAGTCCGGCTACGGCACTGATCGGCTTAAATGTAGAACCGGGAGCTTTTTGGGCTTGAGTGGCGTTGTTATACATAGGGAAGGATTGATCCTTATCCAATGAATTATAATATTCCACATCCATAACATTTGCAAGTCGGTTATTGTCATAACCGGGGTAGGATACCAAAGCCTTTACCTCACCTGTATTGGAGTCGGTTATAACAACTCCGGCAGTACAGGGGTCAAGTGCAAGTTGTGCCGGTGTCAGCTCAATATTTCTGATCTTATCTATGAGAAACAGATAAGCATAGTTGGGATCACCTGTACTCAAGTTCTGTCTTTGCAGCTCATCCGGTGCCAAAACTCCCTGCTCATAAAGAGCAAGGCATAACTCATTTCCGCTTAATACATTTTGCTTTATCATATATTTATACATAAGTTTATAAAATTCCCTGTCTTCTTTTAACAGCTCTATAGTATAGTTTACCAGTGAATTATAAACTGAAGCGGCATCTGAATACTTTGCATTTGCATCAAGCTTTGTTACATCTATCCAGTTACCTGCAATACCTGTATATATAAAATCTTTCATACTGATATCATCCGCCTTCCACTTTAAAAAGTAGTCAGCATTTTCATCAATATTCGCCTTTATAATTATTCCGACATCCTCAGATGAAAGTTTTGTGTATATATAATACATAAATGCATTAAGCTCTTTACCAAGCTCGGACATTTTTATATTGCCGTCTCCTGTAAGTTCGGCATATACATTGTTAATTGTCCTTTCTTTGTAGTCCAAGAATTTGGCGTAGATATTTTTTTCAACATCACTCGCACTATCCCGGCTAAACCTATCCATATTGAGTATGTTGTTATTAATCAATTGGAAATAAGCATCTTTTACAGGGATAAGTCTGTTTGTGGAGTTGGTATTTTCCGTATTCGGCTCATCTTGATTTACTATCTTGGAAACCAATATACCGGCAAGCTGTTGCTCAATAATATGATATATACCTATTTGCAGCTCCCTGTCTATAGTCAAATATACATCATTGCCTGCAACGGAGGCACTTTCCTTGCTTACTTCCATAATATGACCTACATTGTCGACAAACATGGTACGACTGCCCTTGGTACCTCTAAGTGTAGATTCCATGTACTCTTCTATTCCGCTTCGTCCTACACTGTCATTAATAGTATAGTCGGGATTTGCTTCCAGTAATTCTTTTAATTTCTCTTCATTGACCTTTCCTATATAACCTATTACAGAGGAAAAGTATATGCTGTCATTATAAACTCTTATATTTTCTTCTTCTACATTAACACCTTTTAAGTTTGACATATTTTCAAGGATGGTAACCTTGGTAGTCTCACTTATAGCAGAAGCAACCTTGGTAGCCTCGTATTTCTTATAATTTGTAAGAATCATGGTGTAGCGTATATTTATAATGTCCAGTTTTTCTCTATCTGTAAGGCTTATGATGTTTCCGTCCTCATCTTTAAGTTCATTAAGCTTGTAGGCTTTTACACGATTTTCTATAGCTTCGGCTGCACTTAAGCTTGACTTGTATTTACCGTTAGGACTGTCCAGTTCGTCAACACTTTTTAATTGATAAAGATCTTTTAAGAACCTTTTTTTGGCATTTTCATTATTGCCCGTATAATAAAAATTACCGTTATCATCAAGATTTATCTCTAAAGAGCCTATTACCTGCTCGTTATTGCTGTGAAGAAGCTTTACCAGATTATATATCATGAGATTAAGCTCATTATCCTTCTCAAAATAGCCGTTATCCTGTATGGTTACCGCATAGGCAAGCTTGTTATATGCCAGTAAATTGCCGTTTACATCATATATATTGCCTCTGGTTGCAGGTAAGGCTACAGTTTTTTCCGTCTTTGCCACATAATCCTTTTGATAGGTCTCTCCATTAATAATTTGTAAATTAAAAAGCTTGCAAAATAAAATAAAAACCAGTGTTGAATAAAGTATTGCCACTACAAGCAAGCGTGATGACAATAACTTATCTCTCAGTTCTTTTAAAATATAAATTAAATCATTCAGCAATTTTCTTACCTCTTAGTATTATCCATTCTTTGTAAAGCCCTATTGTATGCGAATAAGGGTCTATATAAAAGTAAAGTAAACAAAAGACTCATAATCATTTCAGGGATAATTATTGAGTTAATATAGAAAAGTAAATCAAACTTACCTCTAAGCATAAATCTGAAAAAATATATCGCCAGATTATACAAAATCTCATTAAAAGCACACATAACCAAAGGTAGCACTATATAGTCTTCATAGAAGTATTTGGATAAAATACCGTCTATGTACCCCAGCCATATATATACAAGTGTAAAAAAACCGAATACTCCGGTATAAAAAAGATCCATCAAAAGTCCTATGATTATACCATACAGCATCCCTTCTTTCTTTCCGTATATAAAGCCTATGGTAAATAGTATAATAAGTACCAGATTAGGAGCAACATTTAAAAAAGGAATAAACGGAAATATGCAGTTTTGTATGGCAAAAGCCATAATTATAAGTACTATATTTATAACAAATCTTCTCATTTATGGGCTATCCTCTTTTTGGACTTCTTTCAAATCCGTAATTACCAAAACTTCCTGCAGGTTATCAAAACGGGCAACCGGAATCAGGTAGCCGCTTTTTGTAAGTCGACTGCTGTCTTCTGTAATATCGCTTGCATAACCTATAAGTATACCGGGTAAGTACTTTGTACTTATATTGGAGGTGACTATCTTGTCTCCGTCTCTTACATTTGCATTAATATCTATGTCGGTTATACGAAGCTTGTTATCTGCATTGACCTGCAGATCACCTGCAACTATACAGTTGGCATTGGATTGCATAGCCATGGCACTGACCCTGCTTACATCGTCTATAATAGCTCGTACAGTAGCATAATTGGTACCTACATCAGTTACTATACCTACAAGTCCTCCGTTTGCCATAACATTCATATCTACAGCAATACCATCTTCACTGCCCTTGTCTATTCTAAAGACCTTAAACCAACCTACAGAGTCCTTAGCAATTACTCTTGCAACTATCTTGTTATAATTAGCATACTCCGTATCTAATTTATAGAGTTTTCTAAGTCTTTCAAGTTCGAAAGTTTCTTCTGTAAGTCTTGCGTTTTCTTCCGTTAATTCGGCAATACGCTCGTTAAGCTCTTTATTTTCCTCCAAGGCATTATTAAGTTTTCTTGTGTTTTCCACATAGTTGTAAAGTGCCTTGCCGGCTACATTGACACCGGTTTGTATAGGCATAAGCACATAGCCTACGCTCATACGCAAAGGCAGAAGTAAACTGTCTTTTATACTCGTACTTATTATCATTATAATACACATTATACTTAGTAGTACAAGTATTAGGCGATCGTTTTTGAAATTCATCTATAAAACTCCCTGTTCTTTGAAACTGTAGTATTTATTATCTCCTATAATGATATGGTCATTTAAGTTTATGCCTACATAGCGACAGCCTTTATTGACCAAATTGGTTACATTAATATCATCTTCACTTGGAGTCGGATTACCGCTTGGATGATTATGCAACATTATAATATTGACGGCATTATTCTTAAGTGCCGCTATAAGTACTTCTCTTACCGATATAAGTGCCGAATTTACCGTACCTACAGTAATTACAGAGTCGGATATAAGTCTTTGTCTTGTATCAAGGAAGGCAATTCTAAGCTCCTCCTGCTTTAAGTGTCTCATCTCCTGCATATAGTATCCGGCACATACTTTCGGCGAATTAAATATTTCTAAATTATCCAGAGTCTCCTGTTTCCATATACGGTGCGACAGCTCTCCTATGCAAAGAAGTTGTATCGCCTTAACCTTACCTATACCTTTTATCTTTCTGTACTCTTCATAAGTACTGTGCATAATTGATTTAAGTCCCTTTTCCCGATGGTTATTTATTATCATGGCGGCAAGCTCCACCGAGCTTACATCCTTAGTTCCGCTTCTTAATATAACTGCCAGAAGTTCGGCATCCGTTAAGGATTTGACCCCGAGTTTCAAGCATCTTTCATAAGGTCTCTCATCTAAAGGTATATCTTTTATAGTTCTCATATTGTCCTTTCTGCAACTCTCCAAGTTTAGAAAAGGTTTAATTTTATATATTTATAATACCTGCATCCATAAGCTTTTGTAAAGAATAAAGTACACCTATTTTACCGTGCTGGAAGGTCAGTCCGCCTTGGAAGAATACCGTATAGGGCTCTCTCATAGGTGCATCCGCACTTAATTCTATGGATGCACCCGAGATAAATGCACCGGCAGCCATGATAACTTTAGACTCATAGCCTGCCATGTCCGAAGGTTCGGGTGTAACAAAGGAATCTATAGGTGCAGCCTTTTGTATACCCTCACAAAATGCACAAAGTGCCTTAGGCTCAAGCAAGTTTATAGATTGTATTATATCATATCTTTCCTCGCTTGATTTCGGAAAGGTTGCATATCCCAGATCCTCATATATACAGCTTGCAAAAATAGCTGATTTAAGTGCGGAAGCCACTACTGTAGGCGCCAGGAACAAGCCCTGATAAAAGCTTCTGTTTACTCCCAGGTTGGCTCCAAGCTCCCTTCCGAGTCCGGGGGCGGTAAGTCTGCAGGCGGCATTTTCCACACACTCATATGTACCTGCTATATACCCTCCAATAGGAGCCAAGCCGCCTCCCGGGTTTTTTATAAGTGAACCTACCGCCATATCCGCTCCTACCTGTGTAGGCTCAATCTCCTCAACAAACTCACCGTAGCAATTATCTACCATACAGATAAGTTTAGGATTTATTGACTTTACAAAATTTATAGCCTTGGCTATTTTTTCAACCGATAAGGTAGGTCTTGTACTGTATCCTCTTGACCTTTGTATAGCTACGATTTTTGTTTTACTGTTTATAGCGGTTGCAATAGCATCAAAGTCAAAATCTCCGTCTTCAAGCAGCTCGACTTGATTATAAGTTACACCGTACTCGAAAAGACAGCCTCTTTCCTTTCTTATGCCTATAACTCCCTCCAAGGTGTCATAGGGACCGCCTGATATGTATAAAAGCTCGTCTCCAGGTCTTAGGTTTCCGGAAAGAGCCGTACTTAAGGCATGTGTTCCGCTTACTAACTGTGCTCTTACAAGTGCAGCCTCTGTACCGAATATTTGTGCATACACCTCTTCCAGAGTATCTCTTCCGAGGTCATCACTTCCGTAACCGATAGTAGGTACAAAATGTGCTTCACTTACTCTGTTGGCTCTGAAAGCGTTAAGTATCTTTAATTGATTATACTCTGCCGTTTGATCAAGCTTTTTAAATCTTTCCTCCAAAGTCTTTTCTGTTTTTTCTCCAAGTTCAAAAACTTTTTTTGATATACCCAGACTCTCATATAACCTTTGTAATTTATTTTGCATATTCCCCACCTTTTATCATATAGTTTACCAAATCTTCCTCATTTGCAAAATCATCTATATCAAGCCATATAGCTTCTTTTTCACGCTTAAACCAGGTAATCTGCCTTTTGGCAAAATGCCTGGTCTCTTTTTTTATAAGTTCGCCTGCCTCCTCAAGACTTATACCTCCTTCAAGGTATGCAAGTATTTCCTTATAGCCTATACCCTTCATAGAAACCATATCTTTTTTACATCCAAGCTCATGCAATCTCTTAACTTCAGCAAGCAGTCCTTGCTTAAGCATAATATCCACCCTCTGCTCTATCCTATTATATAACTTTTTTCTTTCTAAATTCAGTACAAAATATTTATAATTATAAGGAGATTTTTTAGCTCTTTCATTTATATTATGTTCGGATATTTTTTTATCGGTGCTTAAGGCATACTCTATAGCTCGAATTATTCGTTTTTTGTTGTTCGGATGTATGCTTTCTGCAGCTTTTTCATCCAAGGCTTTAAGCTTATTATACATATATCCGGCACCCTTTTCATCATATTCAAGGCTTAGACTTTCTCTAAGCTCCTTATCACTATCTCCCGTAGTAAAGTCCGTATCATAAAGTACCGACTGTATATAAAAGCCGGTACCTCCTACAAGCACGGCTTCTTTTCCCCTGCTGTGTATATCTTCTATAGCCTTTTTAGCCAATTCTTTAAATATTGCAATATTGAATTCGTCAAAAGGACTTAATATATCTATCAGATGATGCCTTATCCCCTCCATCTCATCTTCTCTAAGTTTGGCGGTACCTATGTCCATTCCCTTATACACCTGCATGGAGTCGGCACTTATTATTTCGGCATTCATTTTTTTTGCAAAAAGTAAAGATGCCTTTGTCTTTCCTACAGCGGTAGGTCCGGCTATAATATATAGTTTAGGTTTTTGTTCGTTTATCATACTATCCTTTTAAACTTTTTTTCTATCTCCGTCTTAGTCATCTTTATAACAGTAGGTCTGCCGTGAGGACAGTTATAAGGATTTTCAAGTTCTAAAAGCTCATCTATAAGTATCTTTGCTTCTTCGAATGAGATTTTCTGATTGCCCTTTATGGCTGCCTTACAGGACATTGAAGCAATTTTTTCTAAAATACTCTCCGTATTTTTAACGGAATCAACCTCTAAAAGCTCCGATATAAGTTCCCCAAGCCAGACTTCTTTATTGACAGAAGGAAGTATGTTGGGTATGGCGCTTATACTGTATTCTCTTCCTCCAAAATGCTCTATCTCAAAGCCTAATTTTTTTAAACTCGGCAAATGTTTTTCAACCGCATCGGCTTCTGTGGAACTTAAACTTATCACCGTTGCAGGTGATATAAGCTGTGAGGAAAGCTCTTCTTTTTCAAATTGCTTTAAGAATCTTTCGTAAAGCACCTTTTCGTGAGCAGCATGCTGATCTATTATATACATACTTTTGTCAAATTCCACTATCCAATAAGTATCAAATATCTGACCTACTATCTTCCTTTTTTTGCTTGCCTTCTTATCTAAAAACTCAAGCTGTTTTACAGCAGGCTCTTGTAATTTATCTTCATTAACTTTATTTTCATAAATTACTTCCCTGTTATTTTGCTTAGACTCCCGCTCTAAATCCGCCTTATCAAATGCCGAAATTATTGTATCCAATTTGGCTTCAGGCAAGGCTTTATCCGGCTTTGAACTTAAGTCTATACTTGGAAGATCTTTTAAGAACTCCTCTTTTTCCTCACTTAAATTCGCTGTATTAATCGTTTTATCATCAGGCTTAGTTAAAAGCGTTAATTTGTTTTTCTCAAAAGGCTCGGGCAGTCTCTCAAAGTTTCTTTTGATTGCGGCTTTCTTTTCCTCGTCTATACCCGCCTGCCTTATCATATCGGCATTTTTCAGACTTACTTCTATAGCTTTTTTAACTTTTTCATATATATAAGCCTCATCTGAAAATCTGATTTCCATTTTAGAAGGATGCACATTGACATCAACACTTTGAGTATCGATTTCTATCATCAGCACCGCAAAGGGATATTTATGCTGCATCATCCTGTCAGCATAAGCATCTTCTATTGCCTTTATTATATGCTTATCCCTGACATACCTTCCGTTAACAAAATAAATAAGCTGACTTTTATTCGCTCTTGAGATCTCGGGCTTTGCTATAAAGCCCTTTATACTTATATCATCTTCACTATAATCAACTTCTATCAAAGCCTTATGTACTTCTCTTCCGTATATTTGATATATTACCTCTTTTAAATCACCGTTGCCGGAGGATTGTAGCTTGGTTTGATTATTTACAATATATCTTATGGACACATCAAGATTGGAAAGCATGAATTTTTCCACCAGCTCGCTGATATAAGCCGTTTCGGTAGAAGCACTTTTTAAGAACTTTCTTCTTACCGGAGTATTAAAAAATATATCTCTTATAAGCAGTGTTGTGCCTACAGGCGCTCCCACATCTTCAAAACTGACTTCCGCACCGCCTTCTATTACATATCTCACACCTGTAAGTTGTGTCGAAGGTTTTGATATTATTTCACACTTTGCAATAGATGAGATGCTTGAAAGAGCCTCCCCTCTAAACCCTAGGGTATGTATGTTAAATAAATCATTAGCCCTTCTTATCTTACTTGTGGCATGCCTTAAGAAAGCCGTTTTTATCTCTTCTTTACTTATGCCGCCTCCGTTGTCGGTAACTCTTATCAGACTTGTGCCTCCGTCTTTTATCTCTATGCTTATGGCTAAAGCTCCTGAATCTATAGCATTTTCCACGAGTTCTTTAACTATTGAAGAAGGTCTTTCAACTACTTCACCGGCAGCTATTTTATCTATAGTATTTTTATCAAGTACAGATATCATAATATTGTCCTTATATCCTGTTCTTTATCTTGTTTTGCAACTTATAAAGCACATTTAAAGCATCTATGGGAGTAAGCAGACCTAAGTCTATCTCCTTTATCTCCGAAATGATATCATCGTCTTTAGTAGTGGCAAAAAAAGATAACTGCGTAGCCTCAACATCATTTTGTCTTGGTATAGGTTTGTGCTTTTTATCACTTGCCAATATATTTTTGGTATGCTTTGCAAGATCAAGGTTTGACAGCTCCTCTACAAGCTCCTTTGCCCTCTCTATTACAGGTTCGGGAACACCGGCAAGTTTAGCCACCTGTATACCGTAACTTTTATCCGCTCCACCCTTTACTATCTTTCTTAAAAAAATTATATCGTCTCCGTTTTCCTTAACGGACACACAGTAATTATTAACACCGGCAAGTACACCTTCAAGCTCGGTAAGCTCATGGTAATGAGTTGCAAATAAGGTCTTTGCACCCAAAATTTTATTATTGCTTATATGCTCTACCACAGCCCAGGCTATGGAAAGTCCGTCAAAGGTGGAGGTACCTCTTCCTATCTCATCCAAAATAATAAGGCTTTGCTTGGTGGCATTTCTCAATATATTGGATACTTCGGTCATCTCCACCATAAAGGTAGACTGACCGCTTGCAAGGTCATCAGAAGCTCCCACTCTTGTAAAAATTCTGTCGCAGATAGCTATATCGGCACTTTCCGCAGGTACAAAGGATCCTATCTGTGCCATAAGCACTATAAGTGCCGTCTGCCTCATATAGGTTGACTTACCTGCCATATTGGGACCGGTGATAATACTCATCCTGTGCTTTTGATTATCCAGGTAGGTATCATTGGTAATAAAGCTTCCTTCTCCCACGATTTTTTCTATTACCGGGTGTCTTCCGTTTTTTATATCTATAACTCCCTTGTCATTTATCATGGGTTTCGTAAAATTATACTTATAGGCAACATTTGCCAAAGACTGCATACCGTCAAGAACTGCAACCGCCTTGGCAGTTTTTTGAATTCTTTGCATTTGATTTGCAACTGCTTCTCTTACACTTACAAATATATCATATTCAAGTGAATTAAGTTTGTCCTCAGCTCCCAGTATAAGTTCCTCTATCTCCTTAAGCCTTTCGGTGGTATATCTTTCGGCATTACTTAGGGTTTGCTTTCTTATATAATGCTCAGGAACCAGATTTTTATAGGAATTGGTAACTTCTATACAGTAGCCGAATACCTTATTATATTTTATTTTTAATAACTTAATACCTGTGCTTGCCCTCTCGCTTTCCTCAAGCTCCAAAAGCCATTTTTTGCCTTCCGTACTTGCAAGCCTTAACTTATCTATTTCCTCATTGTATCCGCTCTTTATTATGTTGCCTTCTTTTAATGAAAGCGGAGCATCTTCATTTATAGAAGCCTTTATTATATCATATATATCTGTTAATGAATCTAAATTTTGGTTCAGCTCTTTTAATAAATTACTGTTAAAAGAATTAAGTATAGTCTTTATAGGCTCTATCATGTTAACGGAATTTGCCAGGGCTATAAGATCTTTTGTATTGGCACTGCCGCTTCCCACCTTGGTCATAAGCCTTTCCAGATCATAGATGGCATCCAGATATTCCCTAAGTTCTTCCCTGTCTACATAATGCTCCAAAAGCTCCTCTACAGCTTCCTGTCTTGAAATAATCGTCTCTATATTAAGCAAGGGCTGCTCAATATATGTTCTTAAAAGCCTTGCCCCCATAGCAGTCTTGGTAGTATCTAAAAGCCACAAAAGACTGCCCTTTTTTCTTTTTTCACGCATCGTTTCAACCAACTCAAGATTTCTCTTTGAATTGGTATCTATAAGCATATATTCTCCCGGACTGTATACCTTTATAGTATTGATCTGCGAACAGCTTGATTTTTGTGTATCATAAAGATACTTAAGTATCGCACCGGCAGCCAGGGTTCCGTCAGCAAAGCTATCTAAACCAAGACTTTGAAGACTTCCTGCCGGAAAGTGTGTTTCTATTATATCTTTGCATTTACCGGGCGAAAAATAAGTATCGTCAACTCGTGAAATATCAATACCGTAATTATATTTTATAAGCTCAAAATCAATACCGCTTATATCTATTGCCTGATTTGCTATGATCTCCGAAGGATAGTACTTGCTTAACTCATCATAAAGAGTACGCAAATTTTCAGCCTCTGTTACATAAAAGTCACCGGTACTTATATCAACGGCACAGATACCGAACCTACCCGAGTTATAGACCAAGGCTAAAAGGAAGTGGTTTTTATCCTCTGTTAAGTTGGCATCACTTGTAAGTGTTCCCGGAGTAACTATTTTTACCACTTCTCTTCTTACCAAGCCTTTGCTAAGTTTAGGATCTTCCATCTGCTCGGCTATGGCAACCTTATAGCCTTTTTCAACCAACCTTTGCAGGTAAGTATCTACGGAATGGTAAGGTACCCCGCACATAGGCGCTCTTTCTTCCAGACCGCATTCCTTGCCGGTCAATGTGATTTCAAGCTCTTTTGACACAAGTATGGCGTCATCAAAGAACATTTCATAAAAATCACCTAATCTGAAAAACAAAAGGCAGTCCGAATATTCTTCTTTTGTTGCCATATACTGTGCCATCATTGGAGATAATGCAGCCATTCTTTATATTGCATGTCCCATATAATAAAATCCCTTTGACTCATCTAAAGAGACTTTGATTATACTTCCTATCATGCTCTCCTCTCCTTTTAGATGAACTATCATATTATTACTCAGTCTTCCTGTTACATATCCTTCAAGCTGTTCATCCTTTGTTTCTATTAATGCCTCATATACCTTGCCCACATGCTTTGACGTATTCGCAGCGGCTATATGCTGTACTCTTTTAAGCAAGATATCAAATCTTTGCTTTAACTCGCTTTCACTTATATTTAGCTCCATTTTAGCGGCAGGTGTACCTGAACGCTTGGAATATATAAAGGTAAATGCGGCATCATACTGTACTTTTTCTACAACATCCAGTGTGTCTAAAAAATCTTCCTCGGTTTCCCCGGGGAAACCTACTATAATATCTGTTGTAAGGCTTACATCCGGAATTTCTCTTTTTATTTTAAAAGCCAAATCAAGATACTGCTCCTTTGTATACACCCTATTCATCTTTTTTAAGATTCCTGTGTTTCCTGACTGTAAGGGAAGGTGTATATGTCTGCAGATCTTTGGATTTTCCTTAATAAGCTGTATCAAATCATTCGAAAAGTCCTTAGGGTGAGGGGTCATAAACCTTACCCTTTTAAGCCCTTCGATCTTTACTATCTGTGCTAAAAGCTCGGTAAATGTAGTTTTCTTTTCCA
>ERZ773010.1939-NODE-1939-length-12506-cov-50.236447_pt1 | contig 12506 bp, 8 predicted proteins | sample MGYA00580842_ERZ773010 | MGnify/ENA primary metagenome ERZ773010 (study PRJEB29015, sample SAMEA2737982) | human oral metagenome | biome: human oral; feature: human-associated habitat; material: dental | place: China | collected 2107 ...
CCAGTATCGAGAACCTGCTCAACTCCGTCGACGACTTCTTCTACACCTATCTTCTTGCCGCCCTGCTCATCCTGGCCGGTCTCTACCTGACCACACGCACCCGCCTGGTCCAGCTGCGCCACTTCGGCACCATGGTCAACTCGTTGTCCGGGTCGCGCTCAGGTGCCCAAGGAGGCATCTCCTCCTTCCAGGCCTTCGCGGTGGGGCTGGCCGCCCGAGTCGGCATCGGCAATATCGCCGGCGTCGCCCTGGCCGTTGTGGCCGGTGGCCCCGGTTCCCTGTTCTGGATGTGGGTCGTAGCGCTCATCGGCATGGCGACCAGCTTCGTGGAGTCCACTCTCGCCCAGATCTTCAAGGAGCGCGGTCGGGACTTCACCTTCCGCGGGGGCCCCGCCTACTACATCAAGAACGGTTTGGGATCGGCTCTGTGGAGCAGGATCTTCGCCGTCATATGCATCGTCTCGGTCGGCGTCACCGTGGTCATGGTGCAGACGAACTCACTGGCCCAGGTCATCACGGCCACCGTCCCCAGCGTCTCGGGCTGGGTGGTCGGGGTCTTCCTCGTTCTGCTGACCGCGCCGGTGGTCCTGGGGGGAGTCCGGCTCGTGGCCCGCGTCGCGGAGTGGCTCGCTCCCGTCATGGCGCTGGCCTACGTGCTCATGGCCGTGGTGGTCATCGTCCTTAACGCGGACAAGCTTCTCGAGGTCCTTGTGAGCATTTTTGAAGGGGCCTTCGGCCTCAACCAGGCCTTCTTCGGCGCTGCCGGAGGAGTCCTCGCAGCGCTGCTCAACGGTGTGCGCCGCGGTCTGTTCTCCAACGAGGCCGGTCTCGGTACGGTCCCGAACGCCGCAGGCACCGCGACCGTCGCCCACCCCGTGCGTCAGGGACTCATCCAGTCCTTCGGCGTCTTCGTCGACACGATCCTCGTGTGCACGGCCACCGGCCTGCTCATCCTGCTGGCCACCGACACCTACCATCCTGGTGACGACTCCCTGGTCGGCGCGATTCTCACCCAGCAGGCCGTTGCCGAGCACCTGGGCGCCTGGACCACCTGGCCCATGGTGGTGCTCATCTTCGTCCTGGTCTTCTCCACGGTGCTGGGCTGCTACTCCTACGCCCAGGTCAACGTCAACTTCCTGGGCGGAGAGCGTCGGTCCGAGCAGGTCTTCGGGATCCTCCTGACCGCGGCGGCCTTCGGCGGCACCGTCCTGACCCTGCCCATCGTCTGGGCCCTGACCGACATCGCCCTGGGACTGCTGGGCGTGCTCAACCTCGTCGTCATCATCCGCCTGGCCCCCTGGGTCATCGGAGCCCTGCGGGACTTCGAGGCCCAGCGAGCCCGGGGCATCACCGAACCGACCTTCGTCGGTCACGGTAACTCCCTCCTGCCCGGAGACGTTGTTCCTGGCGTCTGGGAGCCCGACGACGCAGCAAGACGGGGCTGATCGCGATGACTGCAATGGCGCACGCCTCGTGGACGGAGCAGATCGATACCGTCCTGTCCACCACTTCCGACCTGCTCTTCTCCTGGGTCCTCATGTGGCTGCTGGTAGGAGCCGGAATCTTCTTCACAGTCCGAACCCGGGCCGTCCAGCTGCGGCACGCCAATGCCATCGCCGCCTCGGTGGCGGGATCCCGCGACGGGCGGCACGGTGGAATCACCTCCTTCCAGGCCTTCGCCGTCGGACTGGCCTGCCGGGTGGGAACCGGCAACATCGTCGGGGTGGCGCTGGCACTGATCATGGGGGGCCCCGGCGCCGTGCTGTGGATGTGGCTCGTGGCGATCCTGGGGACCGCCACAGCCTTCAGCGAGGCGACTCTTGCCCAGCTGTTCAAGGTGCGCCGTGTGGACGGAACCTACCGCGGCGGCCCCGCTTACTACATCTCCCGCGGACTGCGGCTGCCGATCCTGGGCGCCGTGTTCGCCATCGTCTTCCTCATCGCCAACGGACTGGTCATGCCCATGGTGCAGGCCAACGCCATCACCTCCTCCCTCCAAGGGGCCGGAGGGATCTCGCCGAGCCTGGGTGCTGTCCTCGTCGTGGTACTGACCGCACCGGTTCTCCTCGGGGGCCTGCGCGCCATGGCACGGGTGGCCGAGTACCTGGCCCCGCTCATGGCGCTGGCCTACCTGGCTCTGGTCCTGGCGATCCTTCTCACCCACCCAGTCCAGGCCTGGGAGGCGCTGCGTTCCATCATCGAGGGTGCCTTCGGACTGCGCCAGGGACTGGGCGGACTGGCCGGGGGAGTGACCGCTGCCCTGCTCAACGGGGTACGTCGTGGTCTGTTCTCCAATGAGGCGGGGCTGGGAGGGGCTGCCTGCGCCGCGGGCTCCGCCACCGTCGAGCACCCGGTCCAGCAAGGATTCATCCAGGCCTTCGGGGTCGTGGTGGACACCCTGTTCGTGTGCACCGCGACGGCGTTGGCGATCCTGGTCGCCGGAGCAGACGTCTTCCAGCCCGGAGCAACCGCCAAGGAGACCGCGGGAACCCTGACCCAGGACGCCATCGCCCAGCTCGTGGGGGAGTGGAGCCGCTGGCCCATGGCCCTGCTTGTCGTGGTGCTGGCATACACCACCATCATCGGGGCCTTCTCCTACGCCCAGGTCTGTCTGGACTACCTCACCGACCGCCCCTGGGTCTCGCGAGCGCTCCAGATCGGAGCCGTCATCTGCGCTGGCATCGGAAGCGTTCAGCAGCTGACCACCGTGTGGACCCTGGCTGACGTGCTCCTCGGCGTCGGCGCCATCATCAACCTCGCCGCGCTGGTGCTGCTCAGCCGGTGGGTCGTCGGCGCTCTGAGGGACTGGGAGTCGCGTCGAGGAGCTCCGACGTCGGACGGGAACCGGCCGGCCTTCAGCGGGGACTCCGAGCACCTGCCGTCCGCTCTGCCCGAAGGGGCGTGGGAGCGCCCGGTCATCCGGTAGATCCACGGTGTCGAGGCGGACTGCGCGCCTTGTGTACTTGTGGCACCATCGGCACAGCGGCGTCACCGAATTGAAACACAGTGTCCGTACCCTTCGCGAATACGGTGCCCCACCCCTCCCCGACGAGAGGTGGACCTGGGAGTAACGCGTGACTCGCTACTGACCATGCTGCCCCGATCACGCGCTCATCGCCCACCCCGCCTGTACCGTTATCCCACCCCGACGGAGGTTCTTACGTGCAATCTGTTCTGGCTTCCCTGAACAGTGCGGCATCCAGTGCAGACAACAGCTGGACCGCATCCTTGGAGTCCTTCTTCACCGAAGGCGCGGACATCCTGGACAAGGCCTCCGGTCACCTGTTCCTCTACCTGCTCGCCTGGCTCCTCGTGCTGGGTGGTCTGTACTTCACCGTACGAACCGGGTTCGTACAGCTGCGACTCTTTCCCTACATGGTGCGGGCCATCACCTCCTCCCGTGACAGCAACGAGGGCGGGATCTCCTCCTTCCAGGCCTTCGCCGTCGGGCTGGCGTCCCGAGTGGGCACCGGCAACATCGTGGGCGTGGCCATCGCCATCACCATGGGTGGCCCCGGAGCCGTGTTCTGGATGTGGATCGTGGCGCTGGTAGGCATGGCCACCGGATTCATTGAGGCCACCCTCGCCCAGCTCTACAAGGTCACCCACCCGGACGGCTCCTTCCGTGGTGGCCCCGCCTACTACATCCAGCGCGGCCTGGGATCCAAGCCCGCCGCCCGGGTCTTCGCCGTCGTCATCACCTTCGTCTTCGGCTTCGCCTACGAGGCCACTCAGGCCAATACCATCGCCGCCACGATGAAGAGCACCTTCCACATCGAGCCGTGGATGACCGCCGTCGGCCTGGTCGTCATCACCACGCCGATCATCTTCAAGGGCATCAAGTCGGTCGCTGCGGTCTCGGAATGGCTCGTGCCGATCATGACGGTGGTCTACGCCCTCATCGCCGTGGCCATCCTGGTGCTGCACGTCAGCGCGATCCCGGGTGCGATCATCTCCATCTTCGAGGGCGCCTTCGGGCTCAACCAGGTCTTCGCCGGAACCGCCGGCGGCCTCTTCGCCGCCGCGCTCAACGGCGTCAAGCGCGGCCTGTTCTCGAACGAGGCGGGCGAGGGATCGGTTCCCAACATCGCCGCCACGGCGACCGTCTCCCACCCCGTGCAGCAGGGCTTCGTGCAGTCCCTGGGCGTCTTCGTTGACACGATCGTTGTGTGCACCGTCACCGCCCTCATCGTCCTGCTCTCCGGGGTCTATGACCCGGCGGCCGCTCAAGCCGACCCGGATGCCGCGAATGCAGCCGCCAACACCCTGACCTCGGCATCGGTCACCAACGTGCTCGGCGGCTGGGCGCAGTACCTCATGGCCATCATCATCTTCGTCTTCGCCTACTCCTCGCTTCTGGGCAACTACACCTACGCCCAGGTCAACATGGACTACCTCCAGGGCAGGCAGCACAAGCACTACGCCCTGCGGGCCATGATCATCGTGGCCACCGCCATCGGCTCCCTGTCCACCCTCACCTTCGTGTGGAACCTCTCCGACCTGGTCATGGGCGCGATGACCGTTATCAACATGGTCTCGATCCTCGCCCTGGGAGGCTGGGCATTCGGTGCCCTGCGCGACTGGGAGGCTCAGCGCCGCGCCGTCGAGGCCGGTGAGAAGGACGAGATCCGCTTCATCGCCACCGACAACCCCTACCTGCCCGGCAAGCTCCCCGGGGAGATCTGGGCCGTGGACGGCCCCGCACACGCCGTCATCACGGAGCGTCGTGCCGCCCTGGAGGAGGCCTCGGGCAGCTGAACCCAACAGCGCTAGGCTGACACCCATGAAGATCGCACGATTCTCCACCGGTGACGATCCCCGCTATGGCATCGTTCAGGGCCCTCCTGAGGGTGAGACCGCCTCGGGCGAGTCTGAGGGACACCTCCTGGTCCTCAAGGGGGACCCCCTCTACTCCCTGCCCGAGGCCACCGGGGAGGTCGTCGAGCTGCGTGAGGCCAGGCTCCTGTCACCGGTTATTCCCCGTTCCAAGGTCGTGGGGGTCGGGAAGAACTACGCGAGCCACATTACCGAGATGGGGGAGAGCGAGCCGCCGCGTGACCCGCTCGTCTTCCTCAAGCCCAACACCTCCGTGATCGGCCCCGACGCTCCAATCGTCCTTCCCCCCTGGAGCGATGAGATCCACTACGAGGCCGAGCTCGCCGTCGTCATCAAGACCCTTGCCAAGGACGTCCCCATCGACCACGCCGACGACGTCATCCTGGGATACACGGTCGCCAACGACGTGTCCGCCCGCGACCGCCAGCGCGCCGAGCCGCAGTGGGTGCGGGCCAAGGCCTTCGACACCTCCTGCCCCTTGGGGCCGTGGATCGAGGTTCCCGAGCCCGGCCGTGAACCCATCTTCTCGCCCGACGACACAGTCGTGCGCGCCCGGGTCGACGGACGCCTCGTCCAGGAGGGCCGCACCGCAGACATGATCCGCTCAGTGCGTGAGCTGGTCTCCTACATCTCGACGATCTTCACCCTTCTTCCCGGCGACGTCATCCTCACCGGTACGCCGGCGGGGGTCGGTGAGATCCGTGCCGGCCAGCGCGTCGAGGTCGAGGTCGAGGGCATCGGCTCCTTCTCCAACCCGGTGGTACGTCGCTGAGGCTGACACGGTCGGTCCTCACAGAGCTCCCGAGATCAGGAGGCTCCCTGACGACGGCGCACGGCTTCAGTGATGCGGTGCACCGTCTCCTCCTCGATACTCCGGCCCGTGGCCAGGTTGAGACGGCAGAAGCCCGACCACGCCCTCCCGTAGGTCGTGCCCTCGTTCATCGCGACTCCGGCCTCCTTGCGGAAGTAACGCGCCGGCTGCTCCAGGTCGAGGCCTCGGCAGTCCAACCAGGCCAGATAGGTCGCCTCCGGGAGCGTCGGCTCTATCCCCTCGGCTCCGGCCAGGGCCTCGCCCAACGCGTCCCGGTTGGCGCGGATGTAGGTGCGGACCTCACTGAGCCAGTCCTGACCGTCGCGCAGGGCCGCAATGGTGGCCAGGGCTCCGACGACGGAGGCCTCGGCCCGGAGATGGGCACTGGGAGCGTCGGCCTCCCAACGCGCTCGAGCCCTCCCCGAGGCGATGAGCTGGGCGCACTTCAGGCCCGGGATGTTCCACCCCTTGGAGGCGGCCGTTGCCGTGAAGGTCAGGTCCGGGTCCGATCCCGGACGGGATGCGTACGGGATATGAGTGCGTTCCGCGTCGAGTACCAGAGGAGCATGGATCTCATCCGCGAAGACAGGCACCCCGTAGGTCGAGGACAGCGTGGCCACGGCGTCGAGCTCGGCCGCGGTGAGCGCCCGTCCCACCGGGTTCCACGGGTTGCACAGCACGAGCAGACCGGCCCCGGCACCCATGGCGGACTCGATGCCGTCAAGGTCCAGCTCCCATCGGGGCGAGCCGTCGGAGGCCCATCGCGTTGCAGAGGGGACCTCGATGCAGCTCCGGCCGTTACGACCGGGAATCTCAAGGAAGGGTGTGTAGGCGGGGGTGGGGACGATGACGGCGGAGGCGGCTCGGGTGTGCGAGGTGATGATCATGCTCAGTGACGAGAGCACATCGGGGAGCAGGCTCACGTGCTCGGCCTCCACCTGCCAGCTGAAGGCCTCCCGCTGGTAGCGAGCCGTCTCCTCCCGGGTCGCCTGAGAGACCGAGGGAGGCATGTAGCCCAGAAGGCCGTCGTGCACCGCCTGATGAATCGCCGCCTCGACCGCCGGAGCGGTCCCCAGGTCCATCTCAGCGACCCAGGCGCCGATGACGTCACCGGGATACTGAGACCATTTCAGTGACCCGCGCTCACGCATCTGCTGTGGGGTCAAGGAGTCGAAGACCTGGGTCAGGGAGCTGGAGCCGTTGGTGTCGCAGACAGCCATGGGTGGGATTCTAGGGCGTACCTTCAGAATCCCACCCATATGGATGCCTGCGAGTTCTGTCAGTTCCTCGGAAGCCGGTGGGGCTCAGGTGTCCTTGGACGACCCGCCCGAGCCCTTCTCATCGCTCTTCCCGTCCTTGCCGGAGCCGGAACCGGACTCGCCCTCATCCATGTCGGCCGGGCCAGGGTGACTGATCGGAGTGGCCTCGAGCAGCTCTTTCATCTCGCTTGAGGAGTACGCGTCGACGGGGCAGGCGTACATGCCCTGGAGCAGGACCGGCGTACTCGTCGTCGTGAAAACACGTACGAAGCCGGTTAGCCGGTAGTCCTTCTGATCCTCTCCGGTATAGGTCATGTCCACTCGCCTGGTCTCTATGGCGTTTCCGTCCGTGTCCTTGACCAGGGCGGAGTCATCCCGCGCAGGTTCGGTGGAGACATTCGACAAGTGCGAGTTCTTCTTATACGAATCGAGGATGGAGTCGGCGCGGTACTCGGACTGCGTACGATCGCCTTTCGCGCTGGCATCGAACAGGTTCTGCGTAGCCGAGAACACGCAGCCATTTGACTTGTCCATCTTGTTCTTGCCGTCGGTGTCGTAGACGGTCACCTTCCAGCCGGGCTGGGACTGGGGGAACTCCCATGAAGGAGCCCAGTCGACGTTGCTGTTCCCACCGGTGTCGGAGGGCTTGTCCGACGGCTTCGAGCTCTTGCCGGACGAGCGGCTGGATGGTGAGGCACTGCTGGAGGCGCTGGACCCTGACGAGGAGGAAGGACCGGACTCGTCCTGGCATGCGGCCAGCGCGGGAACCGCCAGAGCAAGGCTGAGCCCTGCCACGAGGGGGAGCTTGAGCGCTGAGCCACGGTGACGTCCGGGCCGTGACGACGAGGAAGGTCGGGTCGGGGACATGGATGAACCTCCAAAGGGTGGGCGGGGAGTCGGTCGGTCCGGTCGAGTCGGGGCCGTCGTCGTCACGTGTGCAGAAAGTCGGCCGTCACGGTGGGAAAACGGCCTGACGGGAATGACGGTAACCGCCACCACGTCGCACAGCCATGGGGAGAATGGCCCGTCGGGATACGCTGTCCCCATCATGGCTGAACTCAGTGACCACTCATCCCCCCTTCGCTCTGCGCCCGCCGCTGCGGCCGACGTCCCGGCGCAGGGAACCTCCTCCGTACGCGTACGTTTCTGTCCCTCACCCACGGGAACCCCGCACGTGGGTATGGTGCGCACCTGCCTGTTCAACTGGGCCTACGCCCGTCACACCGGGGGCACCTTCGTCTTCCGGATCGAGGACACCGACGCCGCCCGTGACTCCGAGGAGTCCTTCGACGCCATCCTGGACTCCCTGACCTGGCTGGGTCTGGACTGGGACGAGGGCGTGGGCAAGGGAGGGCCTCACGAGCCCTACCGTCAGTCCCAGCGCATGGACCTGTACAAGCAGGTGGCCGCCGAGCTGCTCGAGGCGGGCTACCTGTACGAGTCCTTCTCCACCCCCGAGGAGATCGAGGCCCGTCACCGCGAACGCGGCGAGGACCCCAAGCTCGGTTACGACGGCTTCGACCGCGACCTGACCCAGGAGCAGAAGGACGCCTTCCGCGCCGAGGGACGCCTGCCCGTGCTGCGGATGCGGATGCCGGACGAGGACATCACCTTCACCGACCTGGTCCGCGGCCCTATCACCTTCAAGGCGGGCAGCGTGCCGGACTACGTCGTCGTGCGCGCGGCTGGGGATCCTCTTTACACCCTGGTCAATCCCGTTGATGACGCCGCCATGGGCATCACTCACGTCCTGCGCGGTGAGGACCTGCTGTCCTCTACCCCGCGGCAGGTGGCGCTCTACCGGGCACTCATGGAGATCGGCCGGGCCCAGGTCATGCCCGAGTTCGGTCACCTGCCCTATGTCATGGGGGAGGGCAACCGGAAGCTGTCCAAGCGCGATCCTCAGTCGAACCTTCTCATCCACCGTTACCGCGGCATGATCCCCGAGGGACTGCTCAACTACCTGGCCCTGCTGGGCTGGTCGCTGAGCGCCGACCGTGACGTCTTCTCCGCCGCAGAGATGATCGAGGCCTTCGACATCCATGACGTCAACCCCAACCCGGCCCGCTTCGACCCCAAGAAGTGCGAGGCCATCAATGCCGAGCAGGTGCGAGCGCTGGGGGAGGAGGACTTCCGAGACCGCCTGGTGCCCTATCTCGCCGACGCCTACCCCGACCCGACCGGCGAGGCCCTGCAGGCGCCGTTGGTCTCGGCGGAGTCCTTCGATGAGCTCTCAGCGCGGGAGCAGGAGATCCTGAACGCGGCGGCGCCTCTCATCCAGACTCGGATCCAGATGCTGCGTGAATGCCGCGACATGCTCGGCTTCCTCTTCGTGTCCGACGCCGAGCTCACCATCGACGACAAGGCTGTGGCCAAGCTCAAGGTCTCGGCCGGCGATGTCCTGGACGCCGGCATCCACGCCCTGGAGGGTCTCGGCCCTGAGCAGTGGGGCAGGGGCCAGCTGGAGGAGGCCCTCAGCGCCGCCATCGTCGAGGGACAGGGCATGCCCAACGGTGAAGGGATCAAACCGCGTCTGGCCTACGGCCCGTTGCGCGTGGCTGTGACCGGTCGGCAGGTCTCCCCGCCCCTGTTTGAGTCCATGGAGATTCTGGGAGCCGGATCCACTCTCGCCAGGCTGAAGGCACTGAGGGCTCGGCTCGGGTGAATGCTGCCGGTTGATCTGTGAATGGTGGTGGGGTCAGGAACACCGTGTTCCTGACCCCACCACCTATCGTGCGGAGCCGCCTCGAGAACGTCCTGGAGGATGCTCTCGAGGCGATTCCCTAGAGCCAATTACATGGCGCCGGCATCGATTCCCTGAACTCGAATACCGGCTAGGATGGTGTGCCACTGCTCTAAAGACGCCGGTGATTCTGGCGGGCATACAAGACCAACATATAGGGCATACCCCTCTTTTCCGACGATCCTGCTGAAGCGATACCCCACGACAGGAGTATTCGGGGCGTTGGAGAAGTTGACGTTACCGCTGAATGGTACTTCGTAACCGGCCATTGTTCCGCTGTCATCACGCACTGCTTCGACGGTGGAAGGTGTAGTGGTGGTCTGAAAGGTGGTGAAGTCGTTGCTCTTAGTCGTGGCGGCAGTCATCGAGTCCAGGTTATCGGTGGGGCGGGGCTTGAAATAGTCTTCAGAGACGTATTGGCTGATGTATCCCTGGCAGCCTTGGCCGTTGTTGAATTCGAATCCCTCGGTGTGAACGTCATCGGAGTTCTTGCTGGTGTTGGCCAACTCGTCGTTGCGGGACCAGATGGACGTGTCCTCGTTGGCGAAGGTGACTGATGGCCGTGACCAGGTGGCTGGTGCGGACGGGGATCTCGTGGCGGAAGGACTGGTGGACGAGGAGGGCTTTTTGGAGGCGGCTGTGGAGCTGCTGGCCTCGGCGGAGGCGCTGACGGGTTCGACGGTGAGCTGACCCTTGTGGGCGGGGCCGCAGGCGCTCAGTGCCAGGCTTGCGGTCAGGCACAGCCCGAGGGCGAGGTAACGGGGCCTCTGAGAGGCGCGAACGAAACGCGGTGGGTTATGCGGTGCAGAGAAAAACAAGGTAGCTCTCCTGGGCGGCAAGGAGGGGCTCTGCCGAGCTCAAGTCTCGATCTTGCGATGCCGTGGTTGTGTCGAAAAGGTGATGGTGCGGGAGTCTGCGGAGCGGGCCGTACGTTACCGAGTTGTCACTACCCCATGGCTCCGGCGTCAAAGCCGCTGACTCGTGTTCCGCTCAGCATGTCATGCCATGTCTGAAGGTCGGGAAGGCCGCTTTGGCACATCAACAGGATCTCCAGGGTGGCTCCCTGTGCTCCGATCTGTCTGGCGAAGCGGTAGCCGCTGACATCTGTGTCGCCGGAGTTGGTGTAGGTGACCGTGCCGGTATAGGCGACCTCGTAGCCTGCGAACGTGCCGCTGTCATCGGCCACCGCGTCCACGACGGTTGGCCCCGAGGTCACCGTATAGGCGGGAAAGTTCTTAGGTTGCCCCTGGACGGTCGAGGATGACGCGCTGCTGTCACTCTTGTTCTTGCTGCTGTCGTATATGTCCCGGGAGGACTGGTAGCGAAGGACGCCCTGACAGCTCTGAGCGTTCATGATGTATCCCCGGTTGACGAGGAAGGACGTCTCCATCGGGAGAGTAAGAATGCTGTCGTCCTGCTGCCAGATGTCGGTTCTCTCGTTAGTGATTGTCACGCTTGGCATTGGCCATGCCGAGGCTGACGGGGTGGCGGATGGTGCGGCCGACTTGGAGGGCAACGGCTTGGTGGAGGGGGCCTCTGAGCTCTCCCTGTCCGAGGAGGCGCTGACGGGTTCGACGATGAGCTGACCCTTGTGGGCGGGGCCGCAGGCGCTCAGTGCCAGACCTGCGGCGAGGCACAGCCCGAGGGTGAGGCGGCGAGTCCTGTGAGAGCTACGACCAATGTGGCTGCGACTCTGTGGATGGCTGGACATATGGCCTCCCAAGGGGGATGAGGCGAGCAGGAACTCGTGCGAGTCTAAGGGATGGCTCTCTTGGTGCGCTCGGTTGTGAGGGTGCCCGAAGCCTCTCTGGCTGGTGTGTCACGTGCTGCCCGTGGCCTTCGAAGGCGTCATAGAAGAGCGCGGTGGAGCGGAATGCTCCTCGTGTTTGATATGTGTCTGTAGTCACGCCTTGATGATTTGGTGGGGCTGTGGTCGACGTGTAGATTACTGCCCGCTGCCTCAGCCGCGAGCGGTTCGAGGTGAAGCCCCTTGGGGTATGGTGTAATTGGCAACACGACTGATTCTGGTTCAGTTATTCTAGGTTCGAGTCCTGGTACCCCAGCGGATCTGCTATTGTCTGCTGATCTATTGCCCCCATCGTTTAGCGGCCTAGGACACCGCCCTCTCACGGCGGCGGCGCCGGTTCGAATCCGGCTGGGGGTACGAGGGTCTGGTTGTCGCCCGCGATAACCAGACTGTCATTGCCCCCATCGTTTAGCGGCCTAGGACACCGCCCTCTCACGGCGGCGGCGCCGGTTCGAATCCGGCTGGGGGTACGAGAGGCGAAGGCTCGCACCGCCCCGCGGCGGTACGAGCCTTCGGCGTCGTAGCCCGCGATAGCCGATGACCCATGACGGATCTGAACCGGATGAGGTCGGGTCAATCGATTATCGAGGCACCCTCTGTAGGATGCCCGCGTGACGAACTTTCCCGTGCTGAAGACCCCCGGCCCCCTTGCTGACGGTGCCATGCGTATCACTCCGCTGGGAGGTCTGGGCGAGGTCGGCCGCAACATGACCGTCTTCGAGCTTGATGACAAGCTGCTCATCGTCGACTGCGGTGTGCTCTTCCCGGAGGAGGACCAGCCCGGTGTCGACCTCATCCTTCCCGATTTCTCCTCGATCGAGGACCGCATCGACGACGTCGTCGCTCTCGTCCTGACCCACGGCCACGAGGACCATATCGGGGGCGTGCCGTATCTGCTGCGTCTGCGTGACGACATCCCCCTGGTGGGCAGTGAGCTCACCCTGGCCTTCGTGGAGGCCAAGCTCAAGGAGCACCGCATTCGCCCGGTCCTGCGCCAGGTCGTCGAGCACGAGGAGGTCTCCTACGGCCCCTTCGACCTGGAGTTCGTGG
>ERZ773010.1943-NODE-1943-length-12493-cov-4.963017_pt1 | contig 12493 bp, 7 predicted proteins | sample MGYA00580842_ERZ773010 | MGnify/ENA primary metagenome ERZ773010 (study PRJEB29015, sample SAMEA2737982) | human oral metagenome | biome: human oral; feature: human-associated habitat; material: dental | place: China | collected 2107 ...
CGGAGACGGCCGGAGTGAGCGGGCCGGGGACACCGCCGTCGACGGTCTCGTACTGCTTCGCCGTCCCATTGGGATCCATCGCGCCGGTCTGGACCCCGAACCACATCCGCTTGTCGGTGATGCCCTCGCCGACGTCGTCTCGGGTGATCCGGCCCCACTCCTGGCCGTCGAAAGTGAAGACGATGTAGTCGTCCTCCACGATGGCGCCGTAGGTGTGCCAGCCGTTCATATCCGGGTTGTCGAAGACCCGCTGCTCCTGCTTGTGCCCCTCCGGAGTGGAGTCGCCCCAGTGGTAGGTGCCCGACACCCGCGGCCCGTTGACGCGCCCCTCGGCGAAGTCGACCTCCGGCGGCCAGCTCTTATCCTCCGGCCACAGCAACATCGCGTAGCCGATCCCTTTGGCCCGGGGGAACTTGGCGCGCACCTCCCAGCGGCCGCGCGAAGCCGCAAAGGCATCAGCGCTCGAGGCGCCGCCGGCGCTCCACTGTCCATCCCGGTACTGGGTGCGGATAATGAGATTGCCGTTCTCAACAAGTGAGTTCTCATCCGACATGATTCCCATGGCACCATGGCCGACGGCAGCCCTATCCAAGCCGTAGTGCCCCCATTTCGTGTCCTCGAAGGAAGCGTCGAAGCCCTCGAAGTAGTCGATGCTCCAGCCGTTGATCTCAGCCTCGGAGCGTCCCCGGCCCGAGCCTTCGGACGGTTGCGAGGGCGAGGCGGTTCCGGCGTCGGACGGGGAGGCGGCAGTCCCACTCGGTGAGGCGGAGGGCTCACCGGACGGGGCAGCAGTGGTCGGCTGCCCCATGCTCGACGACGGAGCCACCGGCACGGAGGCGTCACTGGCCGGCGTCGCCGAGGTCGCCACGCTGGCCGGGCCGCTGGGGGATGCCTGTTCGGTGCCGACACTGGTCGACGACACCGCGGCGCCCGGATCTGCGCCCTGGGGCTGGACCGGGAAGCAGGCGGTGGCCGTCGCCACGGCAAGACCTGCGGTCATGAGAAGCTGGGTTGCTCGTGCGGGTTTCACGGTCGTCTCCTTTGATGCGGGAACCCTTCCAGCGGATACGAGGAGCCTAACCAGTCGGTCGTTATCGGACAAGACACCCGCGCTTATGAGAGGTCCGCGTGGCGCCGCGGCCCCGCCCGCCGCTACGGCCGGACGATCGAACTGTCGTCACTGACGTAGGCGACTGCAAGCCGCTGCGTCCAGGCCATCTGGCCGACGATCTTGACGAGCGCGTTCGCGTCCGACCAGCCGACACTGATGTAGATGTGGTCGGCGCCGATGGTGTATTCGGCGACCGGCAGCCCCTTGTCCTCCCGCTCTTCGAGCTCCTCCTCACTCAGCGCGTCGGGGCCGTTGAACGGGGGGAAGGAGCGGATGAGGTCTCGGTAGAAGGACCTGATCGCCGGGGTAGAGCCGTCGGTGGTGTCGTAGTCGCGCGGCTCCTCCCACTGGGAGACCTGTTCCCACCACTGCGGGAATTCCTCGTCTGAGACCGCCGCCGGCTCGAAAATCAGAATGTCGTAGCTCATGCCCCGAGGCTAGTAGCGCACCCACCGCCCGACCATGGACACCGCTCCCCACGGCGGCCTCCTCCATCTGCGAATGCCAGCCTGGTGGCGGACAGCCCCTCATCCCGACGACCGCAGTGTTACGAGCCTCAAAAGGCCCAACAACGCTGGACTTCGACGCCGAGTATCATGAGCAACATGTCAATTCGTCCACCTCACCATAGGTCATTCTCATAAAAGGGGGACCCATGGCTTCACAGCCGACAAGCCGCACCACTCGCACGTCCTCGAAAAAACTAGTGCCCACCGTCGTTCAGGCAGCCACGGACCTCCTGGAGAACAAAGGCGTGCAGGCGGTAACCATCCGCGCCGTGGCAGCGCAGGCACACGTGTCGCCGGCCAGCATCTACAACCACTTCGGGGACAAGCAAGGCATCCTCGATGCTATCGCCGAGCAACACTTCTCCGTCATGGTCAGTCAATTGCGCGAGATAGCCGAACAAGATCCTAAAACTCGCCTCCGTCAAGCAGGCATCGTCGTTCGCCAACTCATGCTGGCCACCCCTCAAGCCTATGAACTGATGTGGGTCACTCGCCCGGGACCTGCCGCTCACGATGCTTTCACGCAACTCATCCACATCGTCCAGTACGGACAAGTGGCAGGTGTTTTCATCGAAGATAACCCAAGAAAACTAGCTGAAGCAATATGGGCCAGCGTTCAAGGTGCGATATTCATTGAATGGCAGCACCAATCCGCTGCGCGAGGCTCTTCCGATCACGTAACAACACTCGACGACGATGCCTACAATATTCTTCTAGACGTCGTCATTCGCGGAATAAGCCGAAGTTGATGTAACCGCCTCATGGCAAAATATAGATAACCATCCAGGTCAGAAACGGGGTGTGCGGGGCTCCCGACTAAGGCGATCGAGAGCCCCGCACGAGTAGATCGAAACTCGATCTACTTGCGGACGAGTTCCTCTTCTCGACCGCGTTGACCGAGGAACCTCCAGATCACCTCGGCCAGCTCCATATCGGAGTCCAGGACGGCCATCCGAAAACGACCACACTCATTCTCCTTGTCTGCGTTCGCCACGGCGGGACGGGAAAGCAGACGCAAGCCTTCTTCAGGAGAGTCGGCTGCCGCCAGGTGCAAGCTCGTCGACATTGATACCGATTCGCCATTCGACTTCTCATCATATGAGAGTACTGTGCCATAGACGCCCACGCTGTACCCAAACTTCCGACCTGACTGAGCAACAGTAGCTTGCTCACTCCAACCGGAGTCGTTTTGAGGAGTGGCCATCGTCTCGAGCACCCAACCAGCATTCGCCGAGTTACTGAATCCTCCGTCATGTTCGACCTCTGAAACAGTCTTCACCTCAACAACAGCCAAGACCTCCTCTGGATGCTTCCGCGCCCATTCAAGAGAACGCACGAGCATAACGGAAGCGTTACGGCCTTGAGAAGCCAAGCCTGCAGCTCGATGCACACGGGACCTCGACGCAAAAGCGGAACCCACGATCATCTGATCGCACTCCCCTGCATCAAGATAGCGAGCTGCGAGGTCAACAGACGCCGCAAACGATGCTTCTCCGGCATCCAAGACCATTGATGGCCCACGAACATCGAAGACATTAGCAAGACGGCCGGCAACAATGTTGTCCATATACCCCGGTAGAGACGCCTCTACTGTTGCAGGAATAGACGAGGAAATCTTTTCGACACCAGAGACTACGGCCTCGATGTCTCGACTGTCCACACTTTGAGTGGAACGCAGCGCTGAAACAACTTCAGGAAGTCTGATCTTGAACGACCGACGAGCGAGAACCTCAAGACCCGCAGGCTGCCCTAGCACTATCCCACAACGATCCGGATCAATCTGCCTTTCAGCAAGCAAGCGCCTTGTCGCCTCCAGGGCCAGACGCTGTGCGCCATCCATATGCGGGACCAGGACCGGAGGAACCTTAAAATAGCGCCAGTCGAAGTCAATGTCGTCATCAAGAAGTGTACCATTGTCCATGGCGGTCGCCTGACAGCGCCCGGTAGCGACAATAGCTACGGCTCGGCCGTTCCCGGATGGCCGCACAGCGTCAGACTCCGTTCTTACGAGATTGGCGTGGTACTGCTTATCAAACTGCTCAACGCAGACCGACGAGTTCACTCCACCAAAACCGAATGCATTGACCAGCGCTCTACGAGGCCGGGAGTCACTAACAGGCCACGTAGCAGGCTCTCGATGAAGAGCAAAAATGTCGGGATTCTCCCTGATGAGCTTGTGAGGCGTCTTCACGCCATGAACAGGCGCGAAGCACTCATGCTGCATGCATAGCAGAACCTTAACGAGATTGGCTATGCCTGCAGCCGGAAAACCATGCCCCGTAAGTGACTTAACCGACCCTAAAGATACTGGACCTGAGCAACGACCGGAAGCGATTTCCTTGACAGAAAGCAGCTCCTCCGTATCTCCCGCCTTTGTTCCAGTTGCATGCGTCTCGATATGATCGATATCATCAGCAACGAAGTTACCGCCCGCCATTGCATGCCTCATGGCCGACACCTGGCCTCGCATGTTAGGGGCATATATTGCCCTACCACGACCATCAGTACGAGTCGCGCTACCACGGATCACTCCATATACCGTCATCCCATGCTCTAGTGCATAGGCTAACGGGCACAGCAGCACGGCTCCAGCACCCTCACCGGGAACAAGCCCCGAAGCGTTCTCATCCAAGGGTGTCGAGTCAGTTTCCGAGAGACCACCAATTTTGGAGAAGCTGACGTTTCCTGTGATCGCCATGTTCGCCATTGCCCCAACGGCAAGAACAAAAGGAGACGTACGATCATGTAGATAACGAGCCGCCGCGTCAACGACCAGCAAACCGGATGCACAAGCTCCATCGACAACAAGAGCCCTATCTTGCAAACCAAGTAACGTGGCGACCGGATGCGCAAGAGCAGACGGGACCACTCCGGCAGAATCGGCATTAGCATCCACTACCGGAAATGAATGATCGAGGCTGGCCTCGTAGGGCCGACGTTCTTCAGGGTCCGGAACAGCCTCTTGGAGAGCGAGCCTGGCGATCTCGCCAAGAACCTCATGATCGTACGCCTCATCGGCAAGCATGTTTCCCACAATGAGAGAAATTTCCTTCAGCCTGCTGTCTCCCGGCGCCATCCCTGCCATGCCGAGTGCCTGAATCGCTGTATCTAGAATGAGCATTTGCGTGCGATTGAGTTTTTCAACCGCTGCGTAGGAGCACCACCTACCGGGACGTACAGTAAAGTCGTCTAACAGCCCCCCAAGTCCACAATACGTGCGCTCTGGTGCAGTGCGGTCGGCATCTAGATACCCACTGTAGTTCCATCGCTGATCGCGCGAGCTTTTAATGCCACTACGCCCCTGAATAATGGTGTCCCAGTACGACTCCGCACCATTAGAACCACCAGGGAGATTACAACCAAATCCAATAACGGCAAGAGAAGAGTACGACATAGACATAATCAGATCCTTGAAGAAATAGTGTTGCTAAGAATATTCGCAGGTTCAGGCATACTGCCGATCGCAGTCAGACGAATATGCTCGCCAGTGCAGAGCAGGTAGCCGTTTTCGTCAACGATATCGAGCCGCATGTCAAAACCATCCTCATAGTCTTCCAGAACAGTCATCTTTCCGAAGCAACGCTCGCGCACCTGAGGGCAGCGATACATTCGCGCACTCTTCATTTGCGTCGGAACAACATACTGGCCATTGCGCCACAGCTGCCGCATCAGGGCGAACCTTCCAACATTGTCAACGAGAATCGGGTTGCACCGGAAGTTCGGATCGGCGACATCAGAGAACAGTCCTGGGATCCCCGGAATCTGAAGTTCCCCGACCACTATGTTCTCATCGACAAGAAAGGCGCTATTCAGGTAGCGGAACGTTGGCCCGAATGATATGAAGCTATCAGTCAGAGCATAGTACTTATCAATGTCAAACTCACCGATCACATCGTCGAAGATATGCTCAATGTCAAGCACAGGCTCTTTAGCTGATACTGGCTCGTCAAGGAGACGGAATGTAGCCCTCGACTGTGGTCTTCTTGGATCGAGCACATAACCGCTCGGTGTACGGAACACAGATGTCAATTCCGTGTCGATCCGCTTTTCATCCACACGTTTAGCGTCAACATGGATCGTCACACGATCCCGATCTCTACATTTAAGGAATGTCTGGAGATCAAGTTGATCGAGTTCAATTCCGGCATACTGGTCGCCAGCAAGCAGGAGCGCGGTTTCAATCTGGGTCTCGAAATGCAGTACCCCAGGAAAGGTTGCGGTTCCTTTAACCAGGTGATCAGGGAGATAGCGATCACGCTCAGTCCACAGGACTCGAGTCGTTTGAAGCCCCGACTCAGTAGTCTCAGCATAATCAACCATGGGGAACGAGCTCCGGTTGACAATCATTCCAGACTTATCCATCAGCGCACTCAGCTGCGTACCACTCTTCGTCAGCTCCGGCACCTGAGCAGCAGGACGATTTTTTCCAAGCTCCCCAAAATAGAGCACTTCAGGATTCGCCGTCCCAAGCTCTATCTCATCGATGAAGTGGCGAACTCCATCGGCGACAGACATGTATGTCATACCACGCTCGTTGGCCTGAACTGAGACGACTTCAGGATTAGTCGCCATTCCTACCTCGTCCCAAGCGGTCCATTCCATGGTGATGAACGGGATGGTGCGAGGATTTTGCGACTGCGACCGAGACATGATGTGTGCCATCTGCGCCAGTAGCGAGGCGCCGGCAGTGTAATCCGACTGGCCGTCCATACCAAATCGCCCAGAAATAGATCCGAAGGATATAAAGGCGCTTAGATCATCCTCAGCTGTGGCCCTCAGGAGGTTCTGAAAACCTCGGGCTTTCACAGCAATAGCCTTGGCGGTCTTTTTGAGAGACTTACGAGGTATGGCACCGAATGACTCAAGGCCGGCTCCGTGCACAATGGCGCCGATCTTTCCGAACCTGCTACGAGCTTGGGCCATCGCCTTGTCAACCTGATCTGGATCAGACACGTCGCATACAAGGTAGTGAATCTTGTCAGTGCGAGAGTCAATGTCGGCCAGATTAGTGACAAGCTGACGAGTGTAAGTGATTCTCCTGTATTCGTCGGAGAGCTCGGCGACGCTTGCCTCCGGACGTCGAGTTCGCCCCTGACGCATCACTTCAGCACGGGCATTTGCCCAGTCCTCGTCACTGTAGGCCAACCATGGTTTCATCTCCGGATCGTCGGGGTCTGAGCGCCCAAGGAGGACAACTGGAATGTTTCGCTGCTCTGCCAAAGCCAGCGCGCACTCACGGACGATGCCACGGGAACCACCAGACATCACAACGCAAGAGTCTGTCGAAAGGGACTGCCGTACTGCGCGGTCAGAACTCGATACTGGCACGGGAAGAACGCGTACCGTATACCGATCTCCTTCGATATAGCCTATCTCGATTTCTTCATTCTCAGCCTCGTGAGTCAACTCGGTTCTGAGAGCACCAGCCAATGAGCTAGGCTCAACTACGTCAAAGTCGACAATTCGAGTATGCATCTGCCTCAGTTCGAGAGCCAAGGTCTTGACAAATCCTGCGGTCAGTCCGCCGATAGGATCGCCGACGGTTCGCAAGTCCATCCCTGACATACCACCACTGGACGTCACCGAGATCCATGACGCATGCTCTCCATGTGACTGCAGGGTCTCATAGGTTGCTTGAGCAACGCTGAATACGGTTGTGTACTGGCCTTCAACATCTTGCCACCAGGCGTCACCCTTGGACAGTACGTCGGCGTGCGGACGCAGGACGGATAGATCCACGACGGTAGACACTCGGCGAAGACGATCCGAGGAAGTCAGGCGTTTGATAGTCGCTTCCGACGCATCCCCGGGAATCTCGATGACTGTCAAGTTCAGTTCTTCAAGAACTTTCCTCACGGCATCATTGACAGACTGATCTGCCGCCGTTACTAGGATAGCGTCACCGGGGAGAATTGTACGCTCAGCTCCAAGAGACTTGATCCGAACCGACTGAGGAACGTATCGATGTGCAGTTCGGGAGGATTCGTCTTCGTACCTGATAGTGACTGAGTCCAGTTGGGCGTCGGATGCTCCGGCTTCCGTCCGCTGAGCATCAGCAACCTCGACGTTCTGGGAGCCGATCAGCACCTCAGCGATATCAGACACGCTCAAGGCCTGACTGAAGTCCAGCTCCTTGACGTCCACACCGAGCACCTCACCGACGTGCCCCACAACCTCAACACGCTTGACCGAGTCAATCCCCAGATCCGCCTCCAGATCCAGATCGGCCTCAATCAGCTCAAGCGGATACCCCGTACGCTCAGCAAAAGCCTCACGCAAGGCAGTACACACCGCATCCATATCAACACCGGCACCATCCCGAGTCTCCTCAACGACTCCAGACCCCGGCGCCTCAAACACCTCACCCTGAGCACCAGCAACCTCGACGTCTGTGGGCGCCACACTTCCAGAGCGGACCCAGGACAATGCTGTGAGAACATCTCGCGTGCGATCAGCATGAGCAGGCCCGTAGTCGAGATGCGTAACGGAGACATCACCAAGATTGATTTGAGAAGACACGAGTTTACTCAGCACAGAACGCGGGCCACAGTCAAGATACATGTCGACCCCGGCATCCTGAGCGACCTTGAGACTGTCACGGAAGTCAAATTGAGTGATCAGCTGAGCGGCAAGAAGACTCGGGAGCGCCTCAAGTGAATCAGAATCGACATATCCCCCGAATACCGATGAGACGACCGGCGTCATCGGAGCAGTCCAGGAGTACTGCTTAAGGCGTTCCTCAAAAGGAGCGACCGCCTCGGCAAGAACCGCGCTATGGAACCCAACACCGATAGGAAGCAGTGTTGAAGATACACCTGAGCGCTTTAATTCCTCACGGCAGGAGATGACCAACTCGTGCTCTCCGGATACGACGACCTGTCGGGGACTGTTGATCACTCCCACCGAAATCGCCCCACGAGACGCGTGCGCGGCAACAGCACGTCGCACGACGGCAATTTGCGAATCATCATCAAGAAGCACTGCCAACATGGCTCCACGGCGATCTTGAGGGATATCTGCCACGCATTCAGCGCGATCAATGACCATTCGAAGGCCCGTCTCCGCAGTCAGAACACCCGAACATACCAACGCCGCATACTCGCCAAGACTGTGCCCCACGAGAAGACTGGGATGCAGCGAGTACTCCTCCGCCATCAGAGCCCCACCTAAAGCGGCGGTGAAGATCGCCGGCTGAGTCACACAGGGATGCTCGATTGGAAAACGTGCATTGTCGCGCACTGCGTCGGTGAGCCGATAACCGCAGCGCTCATTAACGACCTCATCGGCCATTTCAATCAATTTTCCCGCGGAGGACGAGCCCTTCAGATAGGTGTCAAACATTGTAGATGAATGAGTCCCATGACCCGGGAAGAGGAATCCAAGCCCGCCGACAACGGATTGCGTGTCACTAACAAGCACTCCCGCCTGCCTTAATTCCCTGATCATGTCCTTTTCATATGCCTGGAGGTTGGCTTCCATGATACGCCCTTTCGCGCGTAGTACTGTTCTTCTATTCACTCACGCCGGACCTGGCGCGGCTCAACTGGGCGAGTCGAGGAATATTCGCCCATGAACACAAGTATGTTTCCCGATCTCCTTTCAGACGCTACTCTGACGACCCCTGGGCAGGGCAATTACTGCAATGAGTGCCCCAGCCCACGCCACACAAGCCACTACCCAGCCTGCCTGATGAACCGTATCCATAAAGGCGTTGACAGCAGCCTCTTTAAAGAGGCCTTGAACAGTTTCCGGCATGTACTTCGCTACTGTCATCGCAGCAGTGATCGAGTTGTCTGCCTGATCGAGAGCCTGTTGCGGCATCAACCCGGACACCGCCGAATTCAGGGAATCTGAGAACTGAGAGGCGACAATAGATCCCAGAACAGCCACTCCAAGAGTCCCCCCGATTTCCCGGGTGGTGTCATTCATGGCGGAAGCGGCCCCGACCTGATCCTTACGTACCACGCCCATGATTGCACTCGTCGCAGGCGCTTGGACTAGCGCAAGACCAGCAGCCATGATCACCATCGCAGGAACGATCATCTGCCAGTACGCAGAATCAGCCTCCAGGACTGTAACTCGCCAGAATCCCAGGCCCATAATTCCCAGACCAGCTCCGACGACCCATCCCGGACCCAGCCGACGTGAAAGAACTGAAGCGATCGGCGAAACGACTGCCATCACAATAGCAAACGGCAAGGTCGCCACACCGGCCATCAGAGCGCTGTAACCCCGCACGTCCTGGAAGTACTGCGTGATGATGAAGATGAATCCAAAGAGGGCGAAAAATGCTGCGGCGATCGACACGGCACCTGCGGAGAACTCCCTGCGGAAGAATAGACGGACATCAATCAGGGGGTGCGGCCAATGCAGTTCCCAAGCCACAAGTGCAGACACACAGATGGCGCCAACAATGAAGGCCGTTGTCACAGCCCCTGAGGTCCAGCCACGATGAGGCCCCTCGATGATTCCCCACACCAGCGCCCCTACTCCGATGGCGGACAGAATAGCGCCCACTACATCAAACCGGGCCTTTTCGCTGGAACGGGACTCGGGCACCGCCACAAGCACGGCAGGAACAGTGATGAGAGCCAGCGGCACATTAACCCAGAAGATAGACTCCCATGAAAAGTGCTCTAGCAGAAGACCGCCAAGGATTGGCCCCAGGGCGATGCCAAGCCCGGAAGTCGCCGCCCACAGTCCCACTGCCAGACCCTTTCGTGGAGAACCTTCGAAGGTAGTCATGATGAGTGAGAGCGTGGCGGGATAGATGAGTGCAGCGCATATGCCAAGTAGCGCACGGCACGTTGTCACCGCATCCAAGGTGGTGCACAGCGCCGTTGCGCCACTCACCACGCCGAACGCGGCCAGTCCAATGACCAGAACGCGCCGACGCCCTATGCGGTCACCCAGGTGGCCTGCAGGCAGGAGCAGGCAGGCGAAGGCCAAGGTGTAGGCATCAACGATCCACTGCAGCCCAGTGGTTGATGCATTGAGGTCACGCGCGAACGTAGGGATGGCGACATTGACGATGGTGTTGTCAATGACTACCAGCAGCTCGGCCAGGCACAGCGCAGCCAGAGCTGCTGCACGAAGACCACGCCCTCGACTCGGCGCCTGCGCACGCCTAACGGGCGTCTGCGACACAAGCGGAGCCTGAAGCATGCCCGTCGACTGGGGGGCAATAGGCGGAGGTGGAACGACTGAAGTCATGAGGCTCCTCGATTCGTAGAACGATGTTCCAGTAGGATGTAACAATGTTCTACACTAGTGGACACTTGCTCCACAACCCCAACCCACCGATCACCACATACTGAGACGAAAGTTGGACACATGGCCTCTGATCAGCACAAACGCCCTCACAAGCGCACGTCAACCCAGCTGCTGACATCCAAAGTGATTCATGCCACGACGGAGCTGCTGGAGGAGAACGGCCCGCAGGCTGTCACTATCCGCGCCGTTGCCGCCCGCGCTCAGGTCGCCCCGATGAGCGTCTATAACCACTTCGACGACAAGCAAGGACTGCTCCATGCCGTCGTCGAGGAACGCTTCGCCATCATGACGCGTGCCCTGCGCGACATCTCCGAGTACGATCCCCTTGCCCGGCTCAGGAAGGCCGGCACGATTGTTCACGAGCTCATGCAGGCCAACCCGCGCTGCTACCAGTTCATGTGGACTACCCAACCAGGCCCTGAGGCCCGCAACGCCTTCACCCAACTGATTGAGATCGTCAGATACGGTCAAGCCGCCGGCGCCGTCATTGATGTCGAGGCCCACTCCCTCGCCAATGCGATCTGGGCCTGCGTCCAAGGCGCGTTCTCAGTGGAATTCCTTTACGGGGCAAGGGATTCCACGTCCTCGGACCGGGTCACTCAGGTCAACTACGACGCTCTCCTGGACCTGATTGAACGAGGTGTCAGAACCTCGGACGATCACAGCACATGACGGCGACCACCGCGAGTACGAGCCCGTCACTGCGCCGCCACTTCCCGTTCATCGCCGGATACCCATCCCGTCCATGGACCACGAATCCACCTTTGTCAACGAATCGCACCGTAGAGAGACGGAAGTCCCGCGTGGGAGCCCCCATCGAGACGAAGGCCTTGGCGGCCGCCTCCTTGGCACACAGAAGCGCCACGAGTGCATGCGCATCATCCGGCAAGCGATCAGCGGGCATGACCAGTGCCCGAGCGACGTCGGCACTGAGCGCTCGATCGGGCTCCGCATCGATACCCAGCGCGCTCACCTGCGACCTCACCCCAACGGCTGCGGCACGCAGACCCGGACAGTGAGTAATAGAGCCGATCACGCCCTCGGGCCAGCACGGCTCTCCGTGAGCCCCGGAGAGTACAGGCCCAGAAAAACCAATCTGCTCCATCGCATCGTGTGCCAGTCGACGCCCTGTCGCGAACTCCGCGGCTCTCGTAGGGGACGAGCGCGCAACCCGAGCAGCTTCTCCGGGCAGAAGCGTCAATCGCGGATCGGATGGGAAGTCGTCGTCGCCCCGGGACTCGGCGCACGACACCCCTCGAGGGCACAGATCACCGAAGAGCAAGTCCCTATCTACCATCACTGATCTCTCGACGATCGCCCTGCGGAAACTCCGCCCCGTACCTGCGCCCCGACACCGCCAGTCCCCGCGCACCTGCGCCAGCGTAGCCGTAGCCGGGATCTCCACACCGGCGATTGTCGCGGGCCCGATCGGCGAGCTCATCGTGCGAACCTCTGGATGTCACCCAGCGACGCAGGGCAGTCACGCTCGGCCAGGTCATCATTCTCCCCAGCCTACGCCGGGCGGTAGGTGAAGCGGTCCCAGCCCAGGGCCTCGATGCGCTCAGCCATGCGTTCGCACATCCCGTCCCAGCCGGGCGCC
>ERZ773010.1944-NODE-1944-length-12493-cov-3.361473_pt1 | contig 12493 bp, 11 predicted proteins | sample MGYA00580842_ERZ773010 | MGnify/ENA primary metagenome ERZ773010 (study PRJEB29015, sample SAMEA2737982) | human oral metagenome | biome: human oral; feature: human-associated habitat; material: dental | place: China | collected 2107 ...
GCAAACTGTAAGATATAGATGCTGTAACTTATTTCGCCAAGAAACACGGGGATTTTCATATTGGCAAACTTGGTGATAAATCCGTTGTTTGCAGATAATAATAGTATGAATGGAACGAATATAAAAGCCAACAGACCGTTGTGAAGTATAAAGAAGGTGTTGTATTTGAATGTCAATATCAACAAAACGAGAAGTCCTATTATCGGTAAATCGTAGTTGCGTGTTTTTATCTTTTTTTCGATGAAAAAGAAACCTGCTATATTGCCTATGAGAAATTCATTTATATGCGTTATTGGCGAATACATAGCAAAACCTAAGAATTGCGTCGAAGCCTCGCCAAGAGGAGTTGGCTTGATGGCAATATGCAGTAATATCTGAGCAATGATGAAGAAAAATATTGTAATGTATATCAGGTATTTACGGTTGCCTTCGATACGATACAGGCGGTTGAAAATAAATGGGAACGACAGGTAGAAAAACATCTCTGTCGATAGCGACCAAGCAGGTACATTGAATGACAGAGCGAACCCCGGCACCCAACTTTGCAGCAGGGTAAGATTTAGTAGTAATCCCCGATAGTCGGAGCAAGGCGAATTCCTTGCAACAAAGCATACCAACAGCAATATTATTGCCAGAAAATGTACGGGATAAATCCTTGCAAAACGCCGTTTTACAAAGTCGCCAAAGTCGATACTCTGTCGGTTGCCGTAGGCAATAGCCATAACAAACCCCGAAAGAATGAAAAAATAACTGACACCCATATTGGCATTTACTACCAAGAAGTTAAGTGCCGGAGTGTTGAACGGGAAAATCTCTCTGCTATAATGAAACAATACTATCGGTATTGCAGCCAGAAATCTCGTAAAAGTCAGTTGTTCTATTCGCATTTTGTGTGGGATTTATTTTCGTTTTTATGACTATATACCGAGCGGTAATAAATAAAAAAATGGTTTTGCTTAGAGATTGTAATTCCAAAATTTTACTATGAAAGGATATTTGTTACGCATTGTCCGATAATTAATTAAGCAAAGATAATCTTTGCTTAATTAATATCACATGTAAATTACTTTATAAAAAAACATATTTATCTCCTACTTCTGTCGCCACCTCTCGAACTATCGTCTCTCGACGACGAACTACTCGAACTGCTCGACGATGGAGTACTGCTTCTGATACTTTCCGAGCCTGAACTGCCAATACTTCTCGAGCGTGATATTGGTGCGGAAGAACTCTGCGTACTGTTTGTAGACTCACGTGAAGATGAATACGACGAACTGCGGCGAGTATCGTTGTCGACGGTACGTCCTCTGTCGCTTCCACGACTATTACTATTGCTTTCGACTGTTGTGCGTCTGTCTGTCGTGCCTCCGTCGAGCCGTCTGCTCCGTTCGTTTGAGCGATTATCATTGTTACGGTCTTCTATTACCACACGTCTCCTTTCCGACGAATTATCGTTTGAGCGAGTGTTTGTATTGTTATCTCTATTTTCTATTACAACCCGTCTCCTTTCCGACGATTCGTCCGTCGTGCGTCGTGAACGATCGGCTGAGCGAGAGCTATTGTCGTTGTCTTCTATTACCACACGTCTTTCACGCGAATCGGCATCTGTACGGATGCTGCGGTCGGGTACGCGCACATCGTCTCTGCCTATGGTATTCGGTGTGTTTGAACGACTTCTACTGTTATCTGACGGAGAGCGAACCTCACTACGGCTACGGTCGATTGTGCGGGGAGTGGCAGTTCTCGAACGATTTATGTCGGGGGTACGAACATCGTTTGAGCGGTCGCGAAGATTAACCCCACTATGCCCTTCCGTATATGACGGAGTATAATTCACTCCACGACTTCTCTCTATATCTCGGCGGCTGTATACGTTTGAATAAGAGGCGTTACGACTCGAAAAACTTCTATTCGGATACCGTGTATCGTAGTCTCTACGCGACATATCTCTATACACTTGCGATTCGACATAATCGTAACGCGGGCGGTCTACGTATCGGTAGCTTACGTAATGATATTGGGAGTAATAGTCTCTCATATAGTAGAAATAGTCGTAGTAGGGCACACAGTAATAATGTCTGTAATACACAGGATAATATCCCCAATAGTATGGAGAATACCATCTTACATACGACGGACTCCAAAACCAACTGTAAATGACCGGAGTATAAATATATACAGGCTCGACAATATAACTTCTTCCGTAAATATATGGGTCGCCTACTATCTGTATTACAGGCTTATTGCGTTTTTTCGACACGATGATAGTAGCTACATCTTGGTATATATCTTCCGCTAAAACAGCCTGAATGACTATAATGTGATTTTTACGATCTCTCGACTCCAATACGCGGAGATAGTCTACTTCGCCGTCGTAGTTGAGGTCGAGGTTAGAGATAGGATTTTTCCAATCGTTTATCATTTGTTCGAACTCTTCGAGGTTTCTTGCCTTACCGAATATTATCCCTACCGCTTTGAGGTCAAGATTATCGCTGATATCGTCGGTAGTAGCCTCTACGGTAACGGTCTGCTGCGCAAACATCGATAGCGAAAGCACAGATGCCAATGCAAATAATAAAATACGAGGTTTCATAGCATAAAAAAATTAATTGTTATTAGTGTTTATCTTCTTAGAATACATCGGTCTAAAAAGGTTTAACTATCGTTTTTCCACCCTTTTAATAGACAGTATTATATGTGCGTCGGTTGCTGCTGAGTCTTTGATTTCAAGAAATCGACCAACTTCGCTACCGCACGGCTTCGGTGGCTTATACTGTTTTTCTCGTCGTCTGTCATTTGAGCGAAAGTGCGGTCGTAGCCTTCGGGGACAAATACCGAGTCGTAGCCGAATCCCTTGTCGCCATGCTGTTCGGTGGTGATAGTTCCTTTTACCGTCCCATCGAAAAAATGAGTTTGCCCATCGAGGATAAGGGCTATTACTGTCCTAAATGATGCATTGCGATTATCGATGTTTTTTAGCTTTTTCAGTAGTTTATCGATATTTTTCTGTGAGTTGACGGGAGTGCCGGCATATCGAGCCGAATATACTCCGGGTTCTCCGCCGAGAGCCTCTACCTCGAGCCCTGTATCGTCTGCGAAACAATTCTCTCCCAAGATATTGTATATATATTTGGCTTTCATCAAAGCATTGCCTTGCAGGGTCTCGGCTGTCTCGGGTATATCGCCCGAGAAATCGGTCTGGCTCAGACCCGTAATATCGAAAAGACCCGAAAGCATACTGCTAACTTCTTGTAACTTATGGCTATTGTTGGTGGCAAATATTAGTCTGTTCATAAAATTATTTTTCTACAAAGTTACTGCTTTTGCTATTATCAGATAAAAAAATTGTACTTTTGCACCGAATAGAATTTTATGTATTTATAAACAAACTCTTTATGACCGATATACGAGAAATAACCCTATTGGAATTGCTGATAATAATATGGCGAAAATTGAAAAAATGCCTTTGCGAGATTTTTCGCTTTATAAAGCTAACAGTATGCCTATCTGTAAAATACTTCTGGGTGCTGATGGCATCTATGGTGGTGTTTTTTGCTCTGGGATATGTCGCTACTCTGCCTATACTTACTAAATATAGAGTCGAAGGGGTGGCTACTTTCTTTACCGAAAACAGACTGGCGCTAGAAAACGAAATAAGGGTGCTCAATTCGCTAAAAGAGACAAATAGCGACCTTTTCAATAAGAAATTCAATATCACTCAACAACAAAATAATTACCTCAAAGAGATAATGTTACTGCCTGTTATCGACTTCTTGAACGACTCTGTACCCGACGTTATAGCGATGGAAAACAACGCTTACATAATGTCGGATACGGTAAATAGGGTAGTACCTTATATGTTTTCTGTCTGCTTTATATTCAGAGGTAATATGGATTATAAGCCATATATGGAGGGACTTGTATCTTATCTCGACCATGTAGAGAGTCTTCGTAAGACCGATTCGATAGCCAAAGCGACGACTATGAGTAAAATAGCTTTTTACGATAAAGAAATAGAACGCTTGGAACGCCTGTCGGAATACGATTACTTCCAAGCCGATAAGGGTGGATTGAGTCTGGATTACAGTAAAAAACAGGGTATTACTATCGAGTCGTCGTCTAAAAGGCTTTATTATGAAGATATAAAGAAACTCATAAAAGAGAGAGATTTCTTGTCGAATTACGCATCAAACAAAGACCACGTGATAAACTTTATGTCGCCCGATATGATGGTCTATTCTTTCTCTCGAATAAAGATATTAGCAGTATTTCTAATCGTCGGTCTGGCTGTCGGCATAGTATTAGCTCATTGCATATACAGATGCAGACGGTAGAGATAGTTACTCTTTTGGAGTATTAGGGAGCTGTTTTGGAGACGATAAAAATTAAGAGTTTCTTTAATCGTTTAAGTGAGAGAGGTACAGACAAACAAGTGACGAACACAAAAAATCAATTATGAATTACGACTAGCTGTGCAAAGCAAATTATGTGTAAGCGTTTAAATATTGAATGGTTTAAGTATTCAATCGTAAGAAGAATAAATAAAGGCGAAACGTAAGTTTCGCCTTTATCGTAATTTCTAATTGAAGAGTCAGCAGTTTCACTATCTTGGCTACCGTAAGGTCGGCTTTGACTGTGTAAACACCTGTGGATAGGTTGCCGAAAGTATTGTTAGTATATTACGATTGTTGTTTACCAGCATTATAAACTCGTCGTAATTGCGACAACTTACCACATAACTTTTATAACCGCCTGCGATTGCTACCTGTATCAGGACTGCTTCTTTGTAATCACCTACGAGTGCATTATAACGTCCTATCCTCGGGTTGGAGAATATCCCGAAAAAACCTCCGTACCCTCCGCTGCCGAAGATTCTGATGTCGCTTTTCGGATAGAACCGCTCGGCAACGATTATATCGCTGTAAAAGATGGTTTTGCTGCCCAATAATTTCTTGAGTAGAAGCCTGTCGTCCAACGTATATATCGATACAGGCATTGTGAATACAGGACTTACGATAGAGATAAGTAATAAGATAATCACAGATAAGTAGACGATATTAAAACCGCCTTCGAGCAATACCTGCGTCAATTTTATCAAAGCAAAAGACATAATGATAAAGCAGGCGACTGTGATTATTTTAGAGACTATCCCGAGCCTGACACTAAACTTCGTCATATCGAAAAACGCTTGTCATTCTGCCCTACTTGGCGTAGCTCACCGAGCGTGTCTCGCGGATAACGGTGATTTTCACCTGTCCCGGATAGGTCATCGTATCCTGTATCTTCTTTGCAATATCGTATGAGAGTTTTTCGATAGCCGTATCGTCTATCTTGTCTGCCCCTACTATTACCCGTAGCTCGCGACCTGCCTGTATGGCGTAGGTCTTCACCACGCCTTCGTAGCTCATAGCCAGATTTTCCAAGTCGTTGAGACGTTTTACATAAGCCTCTATGATTTCGCGACGAGCCCCCGGGCGAGCTCCCGAGATAGCATCGCAAACCTGTACTATCGGGGCAAGTAACGAGGTCATCTCCACTTCGTCGTGGTGAGCACCGATAGCATTGCATACATCGGGTTTCTCTTTGTACTTCTCGGCGAGGTTCATACCGAATACTGCGTGCGGCAGTTCGGGCTGGTCGTCGGGTACTTTGCCTATATCGTGCAGCAAGCCGGCACGCTTTGCTTTCTGCGGGTTCAGACCGAGCTCGGCAGCCATTATTGCGCAAAGGTTTGCTACCTCACGAGAGTGTTGTAGCAGGTTCTGTCCATACGACGAACGATATTTCATCTTACCTACCAGGCGGATAAGGTCGGGGTGCAGTCCGTGTATGCCGAGGTCGATAGTGGTACGTTTGCCCACTTCGGCTATCTCTTCTTCTATCTGCTTGCGTGTCTTGGCTACTACCTCTTCGATACGTGCGGGGTGTATCCTACCGTCGGTAACGAGCTGATGAAGCGACAGGCGTGCTACTTCGCGTCTTACGGGGTCGAATCCCGAAAGTACAATTGCCTCAGGTGTATCGTCTACTATGAACTCTACGCCTGTGGCTGCTTCCAAAGCACGTATATTCCTACCTTCTCGTCCGATGATGCGTCCCTTCAACTCGTCGGAGTCGATGTGGAAGACGGTGATGGAGTTTTCTATCGCCGTCTCGGTGGCAACACGCTGTATCGTCTGTATGACAATACGCTTCGCTTCTTTGTTTGCCGTCATCTTAGCCTCCTCCATCATCTCGGATACATAAGCCATAGCCTCTGTCTTAGCCTCGTCTCTGATAGACTCTACGAGTTGTGCCTTTGCCTGCTCTGCCGACAGACCCGATATGTGCGATAGTTTCTCTATCTCTTGGGCTTTGAGCTTGTCGAGTTCCTTGCGTTTGTTGTCGACCAATACGATTTGGTTGTTGAGGTTTTCGCGTACGGCATCGAGTTTCTTATTCTCGTTTTGCAGTTCCTGATTTCTGTGGTTTATCTCTTGGTATCTCTGCTTTATGGCTTGCTCTTTCTGGTTGTGCTGGTTTTCTATCTGCCTCAACTTCTGTTCTCGTTCGGCAACCTCTTTTTCATACTCGGCTTTGAGGTTTATAAATTTTTCTTTAGCCTCGAGCATCTTGGCTTTTTTGAGACTTTCTGCCTCGTCTTTTGCTTTTCTCAGTATGGTATTGCCTTTGCTTCGGGCGATAAGGTAGTTTACCAAAACACCTATGCCTATGCCTCCAATGAGCGCAATCGTAATAAATAATATACTCATCTTTCTATTAGATTCTTTGTTACTTTTACATCCTATTATACAATACTTTATCTACTGCATACCTCGAAGATATACAGCACGCTTCAAAAACAAACCGTATTGCTACCGTCTGTTTTGTCGGAGATCGAATGTCGTTTAAGATATTACTGCTTGCTTCGTCGCTCTGCAGAGCCGATTAAAAACGGGTATGGGAGTAGTCTCCTTATACGTCGTCCTTGCCGACAATGAGCTTTTCGAGTTCTCTGAGAGCTTGCGTATTGTCGATAGAGTCTATATACCTTAGAAAACATACCGTAATATCGTAACCAGCCATTGCAACGATAGCATTTCGGGGGCTTTCCGTATATTTCTTTTCGTAATATTCCATTTTATGCTTGAAAATACTTTCCGCTTTGCGGTAAAACTCTTCTTGCTCGCTTATTATCTCGAGCGGAAAGATATTACCTGCTACTTTTACCGTTATATTCTGACGTTCTGACTCGTCCATCGGAATAGTGATTTTAATCGTTGAGCATTTCCAAACACTTATCAATCTCCGTAATCATATTGGTCAATCGGCGATATGCCCTCTTCTTGTCGTCTTCCGATTGTCCGAAAGCTCGTGCCAACTTCAACCGTTCATAATTACCAAGCAAATCTTTGTATTGAGCCTCGACCTCCGATAAGCGGGCAATATCTCTTCTGAGCAGCTCATTGTCTGCCTTAAGCGACTCAATTTTCCGCATTGCCAACTCGAGTATCTGCTGAGGGTCGTTGCTCATTGTTCGAAAAATTTACTTTTTTGCAAAGGTACTATTTTTATTCCAATTATGGAAGTTTCGGTTAGCAAAAAACAATATATAAGCATTATAGCCCTAAACATAAATAACCTCGGGCATAAGGTCGATATCGAATTTTCGGCGAACACTCTGTCGAATCTCGTCGGCAAGAGTTATTATCTCTCTTGGTGTGGCTCCTCCGTAGTTTACTATTACCAACGGCTGCCGATCGTATATACCGACGTTGCCGATGTGTTTGCCTTTAAGCCCGCACTTTTCGATAAGGTATGCAGCAGGGATTTTCACTAAGTCGTCGGAAACGTCGTAGTGTGGCATATCGTCGTACTGCCGGCGTAGGCGCTCGAAATCGGCTCTGCTACAATAGGGGTTTTTGAAGAAACTGCCAGCATTGCCAAGCCGCTTAAGGTCGGGCAACTTCGATTGGCGTATAGATATGACAGCATCTCGTACCTCCTCTATGTTCGGAGTATAGTCGTGGTCGAAGAAATCTCTGAGTGCTGCATATTCGATATTCGGTTTCGGGTGTTTATCGAGGCGGAAGAGTACCGATACTACTACAAACTGCCCCTCGAGAGCGGTCTTGAATATACTGCTTCGATAGCCATACTTGCACTCTTCTACGCCGAATGTACGTCTCTTGCCTGTGGCAATCTCTATAGCGTCTACCTCTACGATAGTATCTTTTGCCTCAGCCCCGTATGCTCCTATATTCTGTATCGCAGCGGCACCTACTTGGCTCGGAATAAGCGATAGGTTTTCGACTCCTCCCCAATTGCATTCGACTGCCTGTCGGCAAAAGTTGTCGAAGACAACACCTGCCCCTACCCGAACAAATACGTTGTCGTCGGTCTCGCTCTCGATAGAGATATATTTTATCGAAGAATGAAGGACGGTGCCGCGGAAATCACCCGTAAAGAGAAGATTATTGCCGCCGCCTATGTGTAGCATACGAGTAGAAGGATCGTATTCGTAGCGGAGAAAGTCTTTGAGCTCGCTGTCGGTGGAGTAACCGAAAAAACGTTCGGCTACGACGTCGAGACCGAAACTATTGTATCGCAATAGGGGATAATTGTATTCTATCATAATTATTATATTTTACAGCTGAAACTGTTTGTGAACCATTTTTTTGTTGTAATATTTATCTCTTTTGCAGGAGAGATACTCCAAAGATAACAATCCCTTCAAAAAAAGCTCAAGATATTCTTTGCAAAAGAAATCGAGAGCTTTTCTTACTTGAAGGATAATACGGTTACGATTGACGATAAGCTAATTACTTACCTATAACGTTAAATATCGACGACAGAGCAGACGTAACGCTCGATGCCGTAGACGAATCGATAGTACCGTTTGTAGCCGATTCTACTATACCTCCGAGGTTGAGTCCGGTAAGGGTATCGATAATAGTGCCGATATTGCCCTCATTGACCTTCTGCTGCGAACCGAATACCGCTCCTTGCACGAAGCTCGGATAGAAATCTTTGTTTTTAAGATTGTCTTTTACCGTATTGGTAGTCATTGCCAACTGAGATATCTGTAGCAATGTGTTGGCGTTCGAAAGATCGATACGTCCGTTTTGTTTGTAATTAGAATACAAACTGAGTATAGAGCCACCAAACGACTGTCCGGCACTATAAGCCGGCGAAGAAGAACCACCGATACTACCTGTAGAACTGCCGCAAGCTCCTGCGACGATAAGACCTGCTATAACGATAGCAATTAAACTGATTTTTACTTTCATTTTTTTGATTACTTTTTTTGTATAACAATTAATATTAAATATATGTGTTTCTAATAGATGTTTTTTCTCTGCGATATGTAGTTGTATACCACTCTATAAACCTTCTACACGCTTGTATGCGGGTATCTCTTGAATCTGCTTCAGTAGTTCTTGGGAATCGAGGTCTTCGATGTATAAGGTCGAGCGGTCTTTTATCTTGGTATATTCGTTGTTTTTTATCATTACGTCGATAGGCTTTGGTACGACATTGTCGTCGGAGCAGGTGGCTATCAATGTGATTTTCACCTCATCGCCGAGCGAGTCGTCGAAGAAGGCTCCCCAGATAAAGTCGATATCTTTGTCGAGAGTTTCCATAAGCGACTTTATTTCAGACATTTCGATAGCCGTTATCTCATTGCTCGACGATGTATAGACGGCTATGAGCATCTTTTTAGTCTTCTCTACCTCATACTCGAATAACAATGGAGTATTCATTGCCTCTTTTATGGCATTTGTAACGCGGTGTTCGCCCGATGCTTGCCCGAAGTTGATTATGGTGCGCCCGCCGTTTTTGAGCGTGGTACACACATCGGCAAAGTCGACGTTGATGTATCCGTTTTTGGTGATTATCTCCACAATGCTTTTGGCTGCACTTGCGAGTATGCCGTCGGCGAGCCGCATGAACGACGAAAATTTACGTTCGGGGAATATCTTAGGTATCTGGTCGTTGCGTATTACAAGCAGCGAGTCGAGGAAAGGGCTCATTCGTGCTATGCCGTCGAGAGCCTGACGCATCTTTTTAGGCGGCTCGAAGTCGAACGGTATAGTTACTATTCCCACGGTAAGTATACCGAGTTGGTGGCACACTTCGGCAATGACCGGAGCCGCTCCCGTACCTGTACCGCCCCCCATTCCTGCGGTGATGAATGCCATTTTGGTATTTATCTTGAGGCTTCCGTCTTTGCCCGTAACGCCTTCGGCATTGTCTATGAGCATATCTCGTATTTCTGCCAGCGATGCTTGGGCAGCTTCGCGAGCTTTCTCGGGGTCGTTGCCGGCACCGAGTCCGGCGTCGCCGAGTAGTATCTGGTTCGGTATGGGCGAGTTTTGCAGGGCTTGGTCGTCGGTATTACATACTACGAAAGTTACTCCTTCTACATTGTCGTTGTACATATTGGCTACGGCATTGCATCCGCCGCCACCTACACCTATTACCTTTATTATATTGTGTTTGGCAGTCATAGTGTAATTGAGGTTTTCGAAATTTATATCTTTCAATAAGTCTTGGGCAGTCATTACTTTTTATCTAAATATCATATTGATAAAGCTGCAGTATAAACTATTCGCTATATCTTACTTTCATTGTCGTCGTCGAACATATTTCTCATCATCCATCCAAACCGAGATTCTTTCTTGTTTTTCTTCTCTTTTGGCGGCTTTGTTTCGTTTTTCTTATTTGCTACGGAGGCTGTAGGTATTGCAGGTTTCTCGGCTGCCGTACAATCGTCTTCGGCACGCTCAAGCATAGCAGTAAGTAAAGTATTGCTTATTTCTTTGTCGTTGTATCTGAGAGTACTATCGATGATATCTACCTGCTTGCCTGTCTGCTTTTCGAGCAATTCTTTGAATTTACGGAGTTTTGTGGCATTGCCCACCGCAACTATCGACTCATAAGACGACTTTAAGTCTCTAAAATCTATCTCTTTGAGAATAAAGTCTATAATTTCGCATTGCCTCGCTTCGATGGTTTCGGCAAGTTCGGTACGAGAAAACTCTATACTTACTGCCGATTTCGTGTCTAATTTAAACTTTTGTTCCTCTTTGACGAAAGCGGTCGATGAAAAACCTAATTGAATCTTGGCTTTTTCGGCAATATCGAAGTCGAAGTCGAATCGAGCCGAAATATCGTTCGTTATATGTCGGCCACCGAGAGGAAGTACCCCTACCAGACGCGGAAACTGGTCTTTGTACAGTGCAAACGACGTTACCTCGCCGCCGAAGTCTATAAACAGTACCCCTTCGCTCTTACGACTCTCTGCGACAAACGTATCGGCCTCTACAGTAGGAGCTATACGCAATATCGCTTTGCGTTCGGTAGATAGATTGGCAAATATTTTGTCGATTTGTGTTTTTACCTCGTCGGTGAGCGAGAGTATCAGGAAGTCGCCTTTTACTGTGGCTCCCAAATAGGTTTCTAAAGGATACGAGCAAAGAAACGAACGTTCGTCGTGTGAGTATGTGTTTTTCGCTTCTTCTGTAAGGCGATTGATGGTCTGCGATATGTCGTTACCTGCAGAAGTAGTCGAAAGTTGTTTCGTCTCGCTGCGGAGCGTATGTGGCTCTATGCCGAGATAATACCGCCCTATCTTTACGTTGAGATGGCGTTCGATGTCTTGCATACAATCGTTGAGCCGACTCAAAATATTATTCGGGTTGTGTATGATACCGTTGGAGGTGTCTATATCTATGGGTTGTCGCCGATAATCGACTATGTCGATACGACGGTCGGGATACTTATACGCTGCCGCCACAGATAAAGTATTATTGCTTACATCTACTGCTACTATTAGTTTCTTATCCATTATATATATTATTGAACAACGTAATATTTAGTTTTTTTTATCTCTTGCATACTATCTGCTTGTCGAATCGCAGGTCGATAGCAGTGTATTTGTCCCAACCGATGTGGTTGAGTGTTTTCGATAGATAGAAGCTTTTCAGCCGCCTCAAGCGAGCTTCGAAACCACTGTCTTTGCCGATACGCCCTACCTTTATCACCTGGTTTCCGAGAGCAGTAATAAGCTCGATATTCAGATTCTGCCCGACATATATCTGTTGTATGAGTTTCGACAGAAACTCGTCGGCTTGTATGTATGCCACGAAATCGAATAGCTCGTTCTGTGCGAAAGTCTTTGTAACAGCACCGCTTACGACAGGCAGATAGGTCGGTATCGCGATAGGATTCTCGAGCATTACTCGTCGGTTGTCGACGAAGTAGTTGTCGAAGTTTACTACTCGAAACATCGGCTGCCGCTCTTCGATATCGATATACAATTTATTTGCCTTCGAGACGTAACACCGCGCCGAGAGTATATATGGGTTTTTCTCTATTACCGATCGTATCTTATCGAGCTGTATATCTTCGATTCGTTGCCCTACCACTTGCAGCCCCGCTTTTTCGATTGCCTCCTTTACAGCCCGCTTCGAGACGAACGAATAGGGTTTCTCGTTTCGTATCTCGATTA
>ERZ773010.1946-NODE-1946-length-12485-cov-9.606677_pt1 | contig 12485 bp, 5 predicted proteins | sample MGYA00580842_ERZ773010 | MGnify/ENA primary metagenome ERZ773010 (study PRJEB29015, sample SAMEA2737982) | human oral metagenome | biome: human oral; feature: human-associated habitat; material: dental | place: China | collected 2107 ...
GATTACGAATATCGAGTCAATCTACAAAAGTAGAAATCTTACATATTTTCTAAACACATTTATGATTACGAATATCGAGTCAATCTACAAAAGTAGAAATCTTACATATTTTCTAAACACATTTATGATTACGAATATCGAGTCAATCTACAAAAGTAGAAATCTTACATATTTTCTAAACTGTGAATATATATAGATGACTCGTGCAATCTACAAAAGTAGAAATCTTACATATTTTCTAAACACTTTGATTGATCTTGGGAATATCTCTCATCTACAAAAGTAGAAATCTTACATATTTTCTAAACTCCAGACATCTTGATTATACCTGTAAATCTACAAAAGTAGAAATCTTACATATTTTCTAAACTCTGCGATTTTCTCTTTGTTTTGCACATCTACAAAAGTAGAAATCTTACATATTTTCTAAACCATTAAACTGATATTTATGGTTTTGTAAATCTACAAAAGTAGAAATCTTACATATTTTCTAAACAACAATATTCATCTCAGAGTTATTCAGATCTACAAAAGTAGAAATCTTACATATTTTCTAAACAAAAACATTTTATTCATAGCCAATTTATCTACAAAAGTAGAAATCTTACATATTTTCTAAACTTAGGGATTTCTCACTTGCACTGATTAATCTACAAAAGTAGAAATCTTACATATTTTCTAAACCTCTCAAAAAGACATAGGGATTCTTGTTGCATCTACAAAAGTAGAAATCTTACATATTTTCTAAACAGAATATCCTATCTGCAAAATGTTTAAGAATCTACAAAAGTAGAAATCTTACATATTTTCTAAACTGATTAGATTTCGTAGCACTATTAGAGTGATCTACAAAAGTAGAAATCTTACATATTTTCTAAACTCATACCTGTTCCATTGATGCCTCAAGATCTACAAAAGTAGAAATCTTACATATTTTCTAAACGAGAATGTGGTTCAACTCCACAGACCAGATCTACAAAAGTAGAAATCTTACATATTTTCTAAACTTTAATTCTTAAAAAATCTTACGATGAATCTACAAAAGTAGAAATCTTACATATTTTCTAAACCAAGACAATGATCAAAAAATTTTATCTATCTACAAAAGTAGAAATCTTACATATTTTCTAAACCCAAGTTGCAGACATGAAAGAAGTCCTGGTATCTACAAAAGTAGAAATCTTACATATTTTCTAAACTAGTAGATGGAAAATGTCAATAGAAAAATCTACAAAAGTAGAAATCTTACATATTTTCTAAACCATGCTACAGAAGAACTCCCTGAGGATCATCTACAAAAGTAGAAATCTTACATATTTTCTAAACAGGATTTACCTCAAGCTTTATTAAATCCAATCTACAAAAGTAGAAATCTTACATATTTTCTAAACATCTCAATTCCTGAGACTCCATCTTCCTATCTACAAAAGTAGAAATCTTACATATTTTCTAAACTCGACTTTTGGCTTATTTAAGCGTATTTGAAGCTATTGTTTTTTTTCAACCAACAGCTCCAAATCTGCTTAGTACCGTCTTACAATTTTATGAAGACGGTAGGTTTACATTTTTTTAGAACCTATGTCGTGATTTTTACTTATAGATTTTTTCTCTATATATATGTTAATGAACAGGTATCTGCAATACTCATCTCCGAAAGTAAGATAATCCAAACTTTCACTGCTTGAATGATAGTGATAATTTCTGTTTTTTCAAGCTTTTTTGTCTTTGCATGCCTTTCAGCTCAAAAGTCGGATTCTGAGATCGAAACATTACTCTCTTTCATCAATGAAAATCCCTACGATTACTGCAAGAGGGACAGAAAGGACAACTCCCCAAAAGCCCATTACTACTGCTCCTATTAAAGCGGAAACAAGTATTAAGATGGGGTTTATTCACAATTGCTTCTCCATAAGGAATGGAGTAATGACGTTATTTTGTAGCCACTGAACAAGGAGGAAGACGAAACCAACAATAAGCATCCCTCGAAGTCCATTATGAATAAGGGCGAGAATCACGATCGGAATAAAGGCAAAGAGCGGTCCAACATAAGGAACAATATCCAATAGTCCAGAAATCAGAGCGAGAGAAAAGATATTTGGAATTACAATTCCGAAAAGTTTTAAGATTCGAAAAGCGAGATACATAGCCAAGATCACAAAGAGCGAAAGAAGAATCCTTGCCTTTAGTCGGAGGGAAAGCTTTTCGTAGATATTATTCAGCTTTTTTCTAGTTTTTTCTTTTTGATCTTGATGAGATGCCTTTACAAAGAGGGAAATAAGGTAGTTTTTTTCGATAGAGAAGAAGACAGCAAGCGTAAAGACAATAATCACATTCGTCACCACACCAAAGAAACCACTAACGAAAGAAAAGAATCTTGATGAGAGATACTTAAGTGAAGTTGCAGAAGTATCAAGTAAGGTATTGAGACCTGAAAGAATTGTTGACTGGAAATCGCTATTTGATCGTGAAAATCCGCTTCGATTTTCTAAAAGATAGTTTTTAAAGAAGTCTGGGATTCGTGAGATTTGATTTATCGCTTCTGGTCGTTGGTTTTGCAAGATAAAGTTTTTTAGCTCGATAAGCGTTGTAGAAATTCGTTGTACCAAGAGCGAAATCTGCGAAATCAAGAATGGAATCACAAAGATGATCCCTGATAACACGAAAGCGAGAAGAAAGATATAGGCAATCGTAATCGCTCCTCATCTGGTTTTTAGCCTTTTTTCAAAGGAAAGAATCATTCCTTCCATTGAGATTGCGATAATAATCGCTGTAAAAATAATATAAATCATATCAAGTGACTGCATAAAGAGATAGCCCAAGAATGCAAACAGTCCTCAAATAAGCCAAAATTTGATCATTGATTTTGTTGAGATTCCAGAGAAATTATTATTGCAACGTGGGTTTTCTTTCTTTTGAAGCGGATTTTCTGATGCTTCTGTGGGAATTTCAGGCTGGAGGTTTAGCTTTTTTGGTGTGGAGTCTGTTTTTTTCATGATTGTGAAAGGAATGAGGTAAAACTACGTATGAATGTCGTCTGAAGAAAGTGTTGGAGTTGGGCATCATCTTTGTGATCCAGTAGCTCTAGTAGCGGCTTAATCTTCATCTTATGAAGCGTAATAAAGCATTTGAACCGTTTTCCTGAGGCAGGCTGAGATTGGGAAGCTGATTCAAAGGCTTGGATCAGAATTCTTTTTATTTTATGTCTGATAACTGCTCTTTTGGAGACTAGCAAGGGAATATGAAAAGAAAGCTGATGAAAGTGGCGGTTTGGATACTGTTCTACGTAAAAAAAGACGAAAATTGCATCAGAAAAAACTTGCCTCTTTTTGGTGAGGAATCTGACTTCTTTTCCTTGTAATCTCTGCTGTTTTTTTAACAAAGCACGTAAAATCAAGTAAAACAAGCGAAGTATAGGGAAGCTAGCACAAAAATCAAGTTTGAAGGCAAATTTTAGTGTTTTGGTTTTTTAAGGTTTACTTTCCTATGACTATTGAGCTCGCTGTCGACTCAAAGATTTTGATATTGCTCGAGAAGGACTGCATATTGCTTATCCCAGCTGAATTTTTTCTCAGGCAAAGGAGTGCATTTCTCGCTTTTTAAGTGAGCGACTGCTGCTATCAGTTCTTTTTTATCTCAGGGAGAGAAAAAGATTGTCTTGCCTCAGATAACTTCTGGAAGTGAAGCGACTTGAGTCGTAATGAGTGGAGTTCCCATCGCTAAAGTCTCGGTATGCACTGATCAAAATCCTTCGGACAAGGAAGGAGCAATTACTGCCTGCACATTTGCAACGAGAGCTCTCAATTCTTCTTTGGGCAATCCGTTCCAAATTTTCACTCTCCCCTTTTGTGAAGGAGGTAAATCAGCGAGAAAAGTCTGAATCTTTTCTTTGATAAAGGTATCTCTCTGAGCAGGTATGAAATTAAAGATCAGCTGAAGTTCAGGATCCTGCTCCAAAAGCTCAGGAATCGCCTCAACCAAGGTATCAATCCCCTTGGAAATGCCAGTATGCCCGAAGTAAAGCAAATTTCGTTTGCCTGTCAGTCAAAACTTCTTTTGCACTTCCAAACTCTCCTGCTTACTCACCTTTTCTCTAGACCAGAACTCATAATCTACCCCATTATAAGCGAGGAAAAGCTTTTTGTCTGGGATTCCATAGACTAGTCTCAAAGCATTCAAGGTATATAGCGAAACACAGTGATATTTTGCAAATGGGAGCTGGAAAATCATCCGTTCAAAAAGGCGATAGAGTCGGGCTGTTTTTCGTGATTTGTAGCGGGTTCGTAGCTTTCAAAAAATCTCATGGACTGTGAGCAAAACAGGCTTGCGGGAAAGGATTCCTAGCAAACTTGCGGGGATTGCGCCTCAATAGGTACTTGCATGGATAAGTTGAATGCTTGGGAATGACCTTAAAATCTGCATTCCTTTCCAAATTCCCCAGAAGATGAAAGCTAGTCTCCCTTTCCCAGTTCTGATGATTGTCAAGGATCAGGATTGTTCTTTTTGTGGCAATTCTGGGCTATAGTGCGAGGTCAGGACGATGACTTGGTAGCCCTCTTGCAAGGAGCGGCTGATGATCTGCTCAAAAACGGTTTCTACCCCTCCTTTGTGAGGAAGATAATAGTCTATGAGGTAAAGAAGCGTCTTTGGCATCAAGAATAAAAAGAATAAAAAATCTGACTCTAGTGTAAAGGTTTACTCGTGGCTTTCAAGAGGATATTTTGAGGGGAAGTAAAAACAGAAGATTCTCTAAGAAGATAGAAAAAACCCTCTCAATGAGAGGGCTCTTTCATCACTAAGCATAACTCCTAGTATACTCCAACGTAATATAATTGAGAATCTTCTGTATATGTACAATCTTGATGATCCGCATCAGCCACCTGAGTAGATGAACCTTTCGTTACTTTTTTGCAAAGGAAAAGCTTACTAGAGTCACCAATTTGTGCATTAGGACCAATTTGATTACCATTAGTACCAGACAGGTATACATAGTTTGCATTCCCCGCTCTTTCCATTTTAGCTGCAAATACGATTGCTCCATCATCTATTCCGTTCTTCTTAAGAATTGCATATGTGAATTTTCACTTTCCATTTGAATCTTTTATAACCTCGTTCTGAATGTTCTTTTGTGGTTCGTCAGGAAGTGAAGTAACACTACCATTTTCTATTAATTTTGCAAGCAAATCATTCGTTCCTCATTGCTTAGCATTAGTACCTGAAATTGGATAATCCCCCTTTTCTTGAAGGTAAGCTGCCGTAGCTGTTGCGATCTGCTGAAGAGCAGACATTCTTGCAGAGTCTCTTGCTGAAGCCTGAGCAGAGAGCAGTCTTGGTAATAATGCAGCTGCCAAGATACCGATGATCACTACCACGATCAGCATTTCCACTAAGGTAAAACCTTTCTTGAAGTTTTTCATTGAATGAATGAATAAAGAATAAAAAAACAAGTAAATTGTTCTGCTCTTTCGTTTATCTATATCATCCCTGTTTTCAAGGAGAACTATAGTAAAGAGGCTGAGTTTTGATTGACATTGATATTTTTATTAGGATAATTTTATTTTATTTTTGGTATTTATCAGATATTTTATTGTCAATTCAGCATTTTATGCAATTGGCATCAGCTTTCCTCATTAAGGAGGGAGAACACTGGTTTTATTCTGTATTCTCCCTGATTAAAAGTAGCTTACTCTCCAAACAAAAGTGTTGGAAAATCCATATCAATAAGACCAAATGCCTTGTCTATGAGTAATGATCAATTTTGTCAGCTCATTATCCTATCGTGTTGACTCAGTCCTTTACAATTTGTGCCATCGGTTCCTGTTCCGAGCACACAGGCCCATGAAAAGAGCTGATCTAATCCAATTTTTTCTTTATAAGGGGGTTTCCAGTTATTTCCCAATATTTCCATAACAGTACTTACTCTCTGATCTGTTGGCTTTTTAAAGGTATTGAAAGAAATCAATTTCCCATGGATATAAAGCTTATTGCTGATCTTATCCTCACCATTATTTCCAGCAAGGAACAGTCCATTAATAATAAAGTTTCCTTTTAAGAAGTTAGCCTTTGAATCTTGAGGTCCTTCTGCACCATCTTTGAGATATCCCCAAGGAGTAAAGGTAGCCATGTTTCCTGTATTTCCACCCTTAGGAAGGAAGAGGTTTCCTCTATCAATGAAGAGATTGATTGGTTTTGCACCCTGAGCACTCTGATATTCAGTAAGATTTACATTTTGACTTTTGATTATTACGGTTTTGCCTGCAAGATCTTCAGCTGTCACGTCTATTGGAGTGGTGTCTCAATTTTTGGTATTATCAATACAGATAACATCAGCATTTGGATCTCTATGTATCCACTCCTCCTTCCATTTTCCTCTACAGAGATTTTCAGCATTTTTACGAACCAAATTTACTACTTGAGAGATTGTGGTATCTGTTCTGAGAAGAAGTGTTGACTCAAGAGAGTTTCCTTCAAAGAATTTCTTTTCCTCGTTATTAATTTCATTAGAAAGCCCAATGATTCCCTTAATTCCGAGATTAAAGATCGTCGTTTTTGCACTTCCTGGGTCTACATCTAAGAATCAGTCTAATTCGGCAGCACCTCAGAAACCTGTGAGTGTTTTTTTATCGTTGAAGTTAAGCTCTCTTCCATTGTAATCAAATACTTTATTAATACAAACTCCCTCATCTAACAAGCTATTTAATGCAGAGTGGAAGTTATTAACCTTATTAGGATTTCCCATTCCAGATTTTGTAATTTTTGCTCCGATCATTCCTATATGTCCATACGTATCATAGTAATATCCGAATGGATAAGAGTTATTTAATCTCTGAAGATTACATCTCAGACCACCATTTTCTTGCATGGTATTGTTGGTAGAATTATAGGCAACTCCGGCAGTGAGATGAAGATCTTCGCCATTATAGGTATGTTGGATGTCTCCATAGATTCCATAGGTATCATTTTCTTCTGCATTTTCATTGATTCCTTCACAGTTCGTGTACCATCATCCTACTAATTGTAATTTTGCATAACTTGCATGATCAAAGGCTTGTAAGGCAACCTTAGACTCCTCATCAAGTGGCCACAACCTTTCTCCTCTCTGTGAATTATAGTAGAAACCTCTTACCTTGTAAAAACACTTCTTTTGTTCTAGTCCTCCTGGTCACTGGGTTTCTATAATTACTCCATCCTTTATCTCTTCATGAGGGAGCCAAAAGAATCCAGCTCAAAAATCGTTTCCTCTTACATTTAAGTGAGCAACTGAGAAGTATTCATCCAAAAATTTTGCAGACAACTCAAAATTTAATCCTGTTAATCCCTTACCTCGTAAGCTACTGTTATTTTTATTCCATTTTCCATTCGTTCCTGTAAGTCCTTGCCACTTATCTTTATCTTTATCATCAAGAGCCTTTTCTGACAATATTACTTTTGCTATTGTAGAGTCACTTTGAGGATTTACACCTTTCAGTTTTATCTGGAACACGCCTTGATCTATTCCACTGGTCAACTTAATCTTATAAGTTAGAGCATTCTGACTTACGACTGATATATTGTTTTTTTCTGGAGTTAAAAGTTCATCCTCCTGGATTGTTCCAGCAACGAATTTTCCATTTCAAGGGTTAAACATTTGCCTTGTAAGTCTGACTTCTACTTCTTCTCCTGGGTTTAATTTACCTTTTTTAGTGATAGCATCTCCCCTAGCATTTACAAAAATGATTCTTTGTTGTTTTTTATTTGTCGTAAGACTAGGAATCCACACAGAAATCTTGCTTGTCGCCAGCTCTTTGAGCGGTATATAGTTTTTGCTAATATCAAGCGTTTTATTTCCTCGTCCTGGCTTTCCCGCGATATAATCCAATGCACCCTCACCAAACAAATTCTCATCAACTTTTAGCACCTTTAAGTTTGGAAGATTATTTAATGATGCTGGCAACTTTCCTGTCAGATGATTATTGCTGAGAATAAGTTCTTCAATCTTCTTTTCTCATCCATTAAGCTGAGGAATAGTTTCTGATAATTTTGTATTTTTCAGGTTGATATTCTTGAGCGCTTTGTTTGCAGAAAAGAAATCTGACGGAATACTTTCATTTAATGGGTTATTTTCGAGGTTGAGAACCTGAAGTTTTTCATTTTTAATTTTTGCTAGTGAAGTTGTGAGTTCGTTATTTGCAAGGTTGAGCTTCTGAAGATTATTCAGGTTTTTAAAACTGTTTGGTAAAGTTCCTTTAAGTTTATTTCCTGGCAGTTCCAGTCCGATAACCTGCTTTTTGTCTGAGCTACACTCAACTCCTTTTCGACCACAGACATGCGAAACAGGATTCTTGTCATTCATTGTTGACCATCATTGCTGATTTGCCCAATTTGCACCATCAAGGTTTTTATAAAGATCTACTAGAGCTTCACATTCACCCCTTGAAATACCATACTTTCCATCAAAACGACGACAGTAGGTATCTTCGTAGATAAAGGTAATCTCTTTTGCCCAGTTCTCTGGTGGAACCTCTCCTGTAAAGGAAATAGCTTTTGCTTGCTCTCATGTAATTGTTGCTCCAATGATCTGCTTTCCTGTATAGGTATAAGACTGGTTTAGCTGGAAGTCTGCCCCTTGATACTTTCTGTGAACTTCCTGTGGAGCAGCAGTTTCCCCAAAAATATTTTTATACTGGATAGTTACCATTTTGGTGGTAGCAGCGATTTTATATTCTTCAAGAATTTCACTAGTGCTCAGTGCATAGTTCCATATCTTCAATTCATCGAGTTGGAAGTTACTTTGACTGCCATTTGTAGCACCAATGTTTGCTTGAAATAGACCAAGTTCTGGATAAGCATCTAGAGGCACAGTTCCTTTAACTTGACCATTAACAAAACAGGTAAACTGATGATTGGTCATATCGAAGACTCCTGCAATATGACTCCACTGTCCTTCTTGTATAGGAGAGCTTCCGCATTGAGCTTCTTTTGTTTTGTGACCATTTCAGATGAAGAACTTAATATACCCCTGATTATCAATTCAGAATTTAAACCCTTTATTATTTCCGCTTGTAGCATCAATTGTATAGGTCTGAGTTAATTTTTCTGGCTTAATCCGATGAGATACGGTAAAATATCTACCGCCATCTACTTCGATAGGCTTTGCTGTGGTAATTTTCGCAGTTCCTTCAAACTTAGCCGATTTACCTAATCTTCCTTCTAAAGCTGTCGCTCCATGATTAGCTCCTACCAGTCAATCTCAGGTAGCATTACGACCAAGATTTTGTGGATCATCAAAAGAATAATTCAGAATTTGTTTCTTCTTGTAGGTTGTGAAAAGCTGAATATTAGCATTATTTGCGACATTTACTGTTGTTGGCTCTTTGAAAATAAGCCCTTTTACTTTTCCGCCCAATTCCGAAAGTCCTACATTATTCGCAAAGGCTCCCTCTCCGATTTTATGCAGAGAATCTGGCAAATGTATTGATGTAAGTTTATTAGTAGCAAAAGCAGACTCCTCAATCTCTTCAAGAGCAATTGCTCCGGTCATATTCACAGAAGCAAGCTTATTATTCTTAAAACTTGATTCTCCAATGATTTTTAGAGAAGCTGGCAATACTAGCGAAGTAAGTTGGTTATCACGAAAAGCTTCGTTTCCGATTATCGCTACTCCGCTGAGAAGTTTTACTGAAGTGAGCGAGTTATTACGGAAAGCTGAATTTCCGATACGACTTATTCCAGCAGGGATTTCTATTTCTGTAAGTTGGTTTCCAGAGAAAGCGCTATCATCAATTCTTTTCGTGCCACTTGGGAGGAGAACTGTTTTTAGCTTATTATCTTGGAATGCACCAGTTCCAATGCCATTTAGAGCATTTGGAAGCTTTACTGATACCAACTTATTAGCTCTAAAAGCTCCTTCTCAGATGAATTTTACAGTATCAGGAATTTTAACTCATGAGAGATTATTCCCTTGGAATGCCTCTGCTTCGAGAGTAGTCAATCCGGTTGGAAGCTGAATTTCTGCTAGTTTATTGCCTCTAAAAGCAGCTTGTCCAATATGGGTTATCGTATTTGGAAAGCTTACGCTATTGATTTCTTTTCCCTTGAAAGCATTGGCTCAGATTTTTTTTACTGCTTGTCCATTGATTGTAGCTGGGATTGTTACGTTTCCATTACAACCAACTGCCCCCTTATTATAGTTTGTAATTGTGCCTGCATTAAAGGTGAAACAGCTCGCTGGAGTAACTAATTGGATCAAATGGATATTAGCATTTGAGGCTACGGAGACTTCATTAGGGTCTTTCACAATATATCCGGTTACTACTCCCGTTCAATTATTCCCTTCAAAAGCTCTTTCTCCGATAGAAAGGAGACTATTAGGGAGGGTAACTTCGGTAAGTCTATTCCAGATAAAAGCTCCTTCTTGAATTTTTGTAAGTGTTTCTGGGAAAGTTACGGATCCGATCATCCTTTCAGAGAATGCCCGCTGTCAAATTTCTTTTACGGTAATACCATTGATAATGGATGGAATTATCACTTCTCTGCTACATTCAGGTCTTCGTGTGTCATAACTTGTAATAACTCATCCTGTAGAGATTGTGAAGCAAGAATCCGGTGAAGGCTCCGTTCTCATTACAAGCTTAATCTTTGCATTTGGGTGGACTTCGACTCTTGAAGGATCTCCATTGATTGCTCCTTTTACTAGATTTCCTCAGAGGTCCGCACTTCATGGATTATTTGCAAAGGCATTCTGGTCAATTTTCTTGAGAGAAAGTGGAACATTTACCACAGTCAATTTATTATTTTCAAAAGCACTCTCACTGATATTTGTTAGTCCTGATGGAAGATAGAGAGAGCTAAGCTTATTATTAGCAAATACTGACTCCTCAAGTGTTTTAATTCCTTCTGGAACATATACTCAGGTAAGCTGATTATTTTGGAAGGCTCTCGCTCAGAGTTTTTCAGTATAGTGAGCGAGCTGGACAGAAGCAAGCTTATTATTTGCGAAGGCTTCTACTCCAACCTCTTTTGCTGAATAAGGGAGAGCAATAGTTGTCAGCTGATTATTCTGAAAAGCACGATCTCCAATAGTCGTCAATCACCATGCATTTATATTCATTGTCACAGAAGTCAGTCCTTTATTGGCAAAGGCGCCGTTTCAAATTGATTTTATTTGAACTCCTCTGATTGTAATAGGGAGGTTGACCTTATCGTTACATTCAGGCTTACTTCCTTTTTTGTAATTGGTGATTTCTCCTTTAGTCTGGTCAAAATCGAAACAGTCCTCTGGAGTTGGTGGCACAACAAGTTTGATATTTGCATCTGGAGCAACAGATACACTACTTATATCACCGTTAAAGAGGCCTTCTACCATTCGACCTGCTGAAGAAGTTCATCGATTACCATAAAAAGCTTGCGATCCAATACTTGTCACAGAAGTTGGGATCGTGAGTGAAGTCAATCTATTGTTCATAAAAGCTTTTTCTCCGACGGTCGTCACTGAAGTCGGAAGCTTTACGGAAGTGAGTTCTTTATTTGCAAAAGCACTCGTTCAGATAGTTTTGACGGCTTGACCGTTGATGGTCGCTGGGATCGTCACGTTAGTTCCACATTCAGGATAGGCTCCTTTCTTATAGTTCGTAATTGTTCCTGCACTAAAGTCGAAGCAGCGTTCTCCTTCTGGGAGAGAACCAGCAGAAGAGTTTTCTGTAGAGATACATCTTACCGCGTATCTTCCACTATTTCCCGCACATTGATATCCGTCATGACGGCAAGAAGTAATTGATGATCCTATTTTGGTCCAATATCTATATCCATGATTATGCGGATCTGTCCTTGGTCTTCAGTAATAGTTTATCAACTTAGGATTATTCCTATAAACTCGGTGAAGTTCACAAGTATCTCTCTGAGTACATCCCGATTCCATTTTCCAAGAGAATCCTGCTGTCGTGAGGTTAGTACAGTAATTAGCACTTTCTGCTTCGGTCATTAGTGTATCTGTGCTTCCTGGAGCAATTAAAAAGGATTCTACCCCACTTGCAGGTGTAGGATGAACTCTGAGGATACAATACTGAGTTGGATTATTCAGTCCTGGTGTATTACATCCCTGTGGATAACGACTATCATTATCATCAATGATATAATAAGGTAGTATTGAGCGGACAAGCTGGATATTTGCATCTCAAGCTACAGTTACTCTGCTTGGGTCTCCGTTAAAGCGTCCTTCTACCTTTCCACCGAGAGAAGCGAGTCCGGGATTATTAGAGAAAGCAGATGTTCCAATACTTGTCACTGAATTTGGGATCGTCACCGAGGTCAGTTGATTATAAGTGAAAGCGGCAAGTCCAATGCTCGTCACTGAATTTGGAATCGTCACTGAGGTCAGTTTATTATTAGCGAAAGCGGCAAGTCCAATGCTCGTCACTGAATTTGGAATCGTCACTGAGGTCAGTTTATTATTAGCGAAAGCGGCAAGTCCAATGCTCGTCACTGAATTTGGAATCGTCACTGAGGTCAGT
>ERZ773010.1949-NODE-1949-length-12475-cov-9.294605_pt1 | contig 12475 bp, 7 predicted proteins | sample MGYA00580842_ERZ773010 | MGnify/ENA primary metagenome ERZ773010 (study PRJEB29015, sample SAMEA2737982) | human oral metagenome | biome: human oral; feature: human-associated habitat; material: dental | place: China | collected 2107 ...
CTGAACTATTTCGTGGCGGTGTGTCTAGGAAGGAGATCATTTTTGATGTTTTGAAGATATATGGTGTATCAATCAATACTATATCCAAACTAAAAACTGGTACACTAAATCTTTCAAAAATACCCGGCGAATTTTTACGTAAAGATTTAGTTTATATTAAGTTTGCTGATGACTGCGAAGATATCCAAAGAATTGCTTTTGAGCTGAAACAATCTAATGGCACAGTTCGCTATCGACCAAAATTTATTATAGTATTGAGCAATACTAATTTAGCTGCGATAAATGTCAGGGAGCCTGATAAAACGCTTAGTTGTAAACTTGAAGATTTGGCTGACAATGCAGAATTTTTCTTTGAGCTGACTGGCCATAAGTTTGATAACACTATGCGTAAGGAGTCTCAGGCAGATCGTCGAGCAGCTCTAAAAATGATTGAACTGTATAATGAATTGCAGAAAAATAATATAGAAAAAGCAGCTGGAGAGAATAGCGTCCAATTCTTTCACGATTTGAACGTCTTTTTCAGTCGACTACTTTTTTGCCTGTTTGCTGAGGATACCGGGCTTTTTATTAAGAACCAATTTCATGATGCAATTAACTTGTATACAGAGAAAAACGGTGCGGGAGTAAGAGAGTTCTTTGAAAAACTCTTCAGCGTTCTGAATAGAGAGAATCGAGATAATCGAGATAATCTAATTAAGCCATACAAAGACTTTCCGTATGTCAATGGATCGATTTTTGATACATCAAAACATCAGATATTAATTCCAGAATTTAGTGCCGATGCGCGTTATATTTTACTGGAACTTGCAAATTCTAACTGGGCAGAAATTAACCCTGATATATTTGGTTCAATTTTTCAAAGTTCAGTTGATATGGCTAAGCGCGATGAGCGAGGAATGGACTATACTAGCCCGCTAAATATAATGAAGGTTATTCGTCCGCTTTTTCTTGATGAGCTTAAGGCGGATTTAGAAAAGATTATTGAGAGTGATCTACAAACGAAAACTAAAATTGATCGTTTACAAAAATTGTGGTCGCGAATTTCAAAAATAAAGGTCTTTGACCCAGCTTGCGGTTCGGGAAATTTTTTAATTATCACTTACAAACGACTTCGCGAGATTGAAAATGATATCGTTGAAGAATTAGATCAACTAATTCCTGGTGGAATCGTTACCAGCTTTAATAGCCAAATCAAACTTGAAAATTTTTATGGAATTGAAATAGATGATTTTGCGCGTGAACTTGCCGTGCTTTCACTCTATATAGCTGCTCATCAGATGAACCTCCAATTTGAAAAGCGCTTTAACAAGAAGCTGCTGCTTATTCCGCTCCAGGATAATCCAAATATTGTGTGCGCTAATGCTGCACGGATTGATTGGCAGGAAGTTTGCCCAAATGTTCCACGCAAGCCGGAAAAGAGAGTAGAACAATCTGTAATGTTTGATTTTGATGAGCCGAAGCAAAGTGATTTATTAGAGGACTTTGTTGAATGGGACGAAATTTATTTGATTGGTAATCCGCCGTATAAAGGATCTAAAAAACAAAGCAAAGATCAAAAAGCAGATTTTGTGAGTTATTTTAAAGATGAAAAATATTCAAAAAATCTTGATTATATCGCTATTTGGTTTATTAAAGGAGCTCGGTATATTTCAGACTCAAATGCTAAACTCGCATTTGTGTCAACAAATTCTGTGGTGCAAGGTGAGCATGTTTCAGCTATGTTTCCGAAGATTTTTGAAGAAGGTGTTGAAATTGGCTTTGCGTACACTTCGTTTAAATGGAGAAATAACGCAAAAGACAATGCTGGCGTGACTGTGGTAATTATAAATCTTCAAACTAAAAATAAAAGTCCAAAAAAGTTATTTATAGATAACACATCAAGTATTAAGGTAAAAAATATTAATGGCTATCTTTCTGATTCAAAAAATAATGTTATCGTCAAAAAAAGCTCAAAATCAATTTGCAATTTACCGAAATGTCAAAATGGTTCTCAGCCGCTAGGAAATGCGCTTATCTTATCGGAGCAAGATAGAGACTCTATATTAGTAAACTATCCAAACGCTAGGAAGTTTATCAGAAAGACAACTGGCGGGAAATATGCCTTACATGGAGAGAGTCGTTTTTGCCTGGTGATTGAGAACGAAGATTTAGAGGAGGCTCTCCCTATTAAGCCTATCGCAGAAGCCATAAAAGAAGTTAGAAAGACTCGAAAAGATTCGAGAAAGCCAGCACATAGATTTAATAGTTTTAGGCATAATAATCGACCGTCACTTGAAATAGCGAAAACCTCAAGTGAAAATTATCTATATATCCCGATGCAATTTTTTGACGAGGACACTATAATTCTTGAGAGCTCTTTCTTTATTGAAGATGCACCTCTCTGGCTCTTTGCGCTCCTTGAAAGTAAAATGCATATGGCATGGGTTTGTACAGTTTGTGGGCAACACGAAACTCGGATTCGCTACTCTTCAACTCTTGGCTATAACACTTTTCCTGTACCGCCGCTTAACTTAGAAATCAAGTTAGTGCTGGAAAATTCCGCTAAAGAAATTCTTTTTGCGCGTGAAAATCATACCGAAAAAACTTTAGCGCAAATGTATGATCCTGCTAAAATGCCAGATGATCTGCGAGCGGCACATCAGCAAAATGACGCACTGGTTGATAGCATGTATTCCCCAAATGGCTTTGAAAATGACGAACAACGCTTAACCAAGCTTTTTGAGCTTTATGAGCAAATGACATCAAAGGAGAAAAAATGAATTCAGAAACTATTAATTTAGTAAATGCTACTTATGCGCAAACTGGCGCCAGCGCCAAAACCGATAAATTAGGTATGCGGGAGATGCAGGCGCGAGCTTTCGAAAAACGCAATGCACCGAAGCTGCTAATTAAGGCACCGCCAGCCAGTGGAAAATCGCGCGCATTAATGTTTATAGCTTTAGATAAACTTTATAATCAAGATATTAAAAAAGCAATTATCGCTGTACCGGAAAAAGCGATTGGCGCGAGTTTTCGCAACACAGAACTTTCAAAATTTGGTTTTTTCATGGATTGGGAGATTGATGAAAAAAATAATCTTTGTAATGAAGATGGCTTAACTGATAGAAGCAAGATTGAGGCGTTTAAGAGATTTATGGAAAGTGATGGTCGGATTTTGCTCTGTACGCACGCAACTCTGCGCTTTGCTTTTGAAGAGATTACAATTGAAAAATTCAATGGTTGCTTGCTCGCGATTGACGAATTTCACCACGCCTCAACGTATAACAATCGTTTAGGTGAGCTTTTACGGGATGTGATTCATGATTCAAGTGCACACATCGTGGCGATGACAGGTTCGTACTTTCGCGGTGATAACGTACCGATTATTATGCCTGAGGATGAGAATGAATTTGATAAAGTAACTTACACATATTATGAACAATTAAATGGCTATAAGTATTTGAAATCACTTGGCATTGGTTATCATTTTTATACTGGTAGCTATTTAGATCGTGGCGCGCTGGATGCGGTCTTAGACTCAAATAAAAAGACAATTATCCATATTCCGAACGTTAATTCAAAAGAGTCAACTCAGAGAGGTAAACTCGAGGAGGTATCGCACATTTTTGAGATATTGGGAAATTGGGTTGAGAAAGATAAAAACGAGATTGATATAATTCAAACCAAAGACAGGAGGTTTTTACGTGTTGCTAATTTGGTAGATGACGAGCCAAAACATCGTGCAACGATTTCAAATTATCTAGCTAAAGCTGCACAGGATGATATTAATGCCGTGGATATAATTATTGCGTTGAATATGGCGAAAGAAGGCTTCGACTGGCCATTCTGCGAGCAGGCGTTGACAGTTGGTTACCGAAGCTCTCTAACGGAGATTGTTCAAATTATTGGGCGATGTACGCGTGATAGTTTTAATAAAACAAAGGCTCAGTTTACTAACTTGATCGTTCAACCAAATGGCGCAAAAGATGAGGTCGTGGTTGCTACTAATCAAATGCTAAAGGCAATAACAGCTTCGCTTCTAATGGAGCAGGTTTTAGCGCCAGAATTTAAATTCACACCACGGCCAATTGGTGATGACGAACCGTCTAAACCTGGGACGATAAAAATCCGCGGACTTAACCCTATCGACACATCTACGCTAGAGGGGCAAAAAGTCGATAAGATTATAAAGTCGGATCTTCAAGATCTCACTGCAAAAATTTTACAAGACGATAAAGTGCAGCAGGTTAGTGCAAAAGATGGCGATGACACGGACTATCTTCGAGCTATTGAGTCAACAATTATTCAGCGGCAATATCCAGATTTGAATAATGGCCAGATCGAAACAGTTCGTCAATATGTCCATGCGAATATCATCATGAAAACAAATCCGCCGATACAGAAAGGTAACGACTTGTTAGGCGATACTCAATTCTTGACGTTGGGTAATAAATTTGTGAATGTCAACGATTTAGATATTAACCTGATTGATTCTATCAATCCATTTAGCCACGCTTTTGAAGTTATTTCAAAGCGGGTAGATAAAAATATTTTTCAACAAATTCGGCTGGCATTAGAGGCTACGAGAGTAGAGATGACTGAAGAAGAAGCACTAGTGCTATACCCTGAATTCGTAGCATTTCGTGAAGCAAATGGACGTAACCCATCATTGAACGCAAAAGATAAAAGGGAAGTTTTACTGGCAAAATTTCAAGCATTTATGATTAAGAACCGTTCAAAATATATTTCTGAGGCTAAGCGATGACTCAAGTGTCAGAAAGTATGTTAGAGATATACAACGGCAAGTATGGTGACTTATTTAAGCCGACGCCTAAGAGTTTACCCAAGAGTGCCAATAGTAGATTGATTGAGTCATTTGAGAAGGTTAACAATTTCTATCGTAAAAATGGTTTTGCACCGCGTAAGGATTCGACTGACTTTAAGGAGCAGATACTCGGTCATCAATTATTGAGTTTGCGTAATAGTCCAGAAAAGCGCAAAATACTAAATGATTTTGACGAATTTAGCTTGTTGCAGTTGGTTGAGAAACCTAAAACGATGGCCGAACTATTTGCTATGGATGATGACGCCTTTGGGGGAGAAATATTTGATACTATATCGTTACCAAGATTAGAACGCCGGGTAAAAAATCATGCCGTTGTTGCCAAGAGGCGAGTAGCGGATGGATCGTCAAAAAATATATTCAAAGAGCAACAAGAATTACTGAATGAAGGTAAACGTAAGTTAAAGCCATTCAAAAGTATAGAGCAACTACAGGTTGGTAAGTTTTATGTTTATGATGGCATGATGTGCTACGTTAACGATCAGAAAGAGAAAGAGTATAAACCTGGTGGATATTCACAGCGCCGTTTACGGGTGTTGTTTGAAAATAGAACAGAATCAAACATGTATCGCCGAAGTCTTGCGCAGCGTTTATATGAGGGTGGTTTTGAGGTTGTCGACGAAGATCTACATCCGTCAGCGGGTTATATTTATGTTCTGGAGTCTCTAAGTCAAAAAGACGAAATACGTATGATTAAGAATTTCTACAAGATTGGATTCACAACAAATTCAGTGGAAAATCGTATCAAAAATGCTGAGTCTGATCCAACGTATCTGATGTCACCAGTAAAGATTGTAGCAAAATATACAGTTTCAAATGGTATAGTCCCACAAAAAATTGAGCATGTCATTCATACATTTTTCAGCAGCGCAAAAGTAGAACTGTTAATTATCGATAACTCTGGTAAAAAATATGCGCCAGATGAGTGGTATTCAGTATCGTTAGAGCAAATTGATAAAGCGATAGAAATGCTAAATTCTGGCGATATTATGAATTATTACTATGATCGTGGATCAGGTAAGATACAGAAAAGGTAATATATAGTATGTTGATCAAGGTAGATATTGGTTTAATTGTTGGATAGAATTTGTCTAATATATCAAATCAAGAATCTATCTATTTCTGTAATTCTATGCAAATATCCCGATAAGGCCGCGTAACAACTTCTGCCGACTCAAGTCCGAGTTTGACCTCAATCTCGCTGATCATCGCCAGCGCACCAGTCTCATCGTTCGACAAAACCTCAACTTCTACGAACGTCCCAGCGTCTTTGATTTCGTCTATGGCCACCGTTGCTTGCGGAAAATCAGGGGACTGGAACGAGCGACGGTATTTGTCAACCTCGACCAGCCGCACCATACCGAGATTTGTCAGTAGCTGCTTGGCGATTGCCGCGTCACCGGGCTGAATCGGTAGGTTTGTCTCGGGCTTAATGATCACATTGTTTTTCGTATGTGTCGCAGCGGTCGTCGCTGGCTTATATGTCACCTCAGCAAAACCATCGCGCTGGCGAATCCGCAAACATTCAACCGTCTGCATGAAATCAACATCAGGACGAGAATAATATGTATCAATTTCGTGGCGGCTACTCTGTAGCTCAAAACCGAGGTCTTGCAATCGCTTAATTAATTCTTTTGAGTCACTGGTTAATTGGCGTTTGCGTTCGATTTCTAATGGTATATCCATGTGGCTATTATACGGTAGGTTGGTATTATTTGTATTAGTTTTTGTCTCAAAAAAGCCAGCGATAAGACCTGGAAAGCAATTGTGCTGCCATCTGAGGAAGTCGAGCACTTGAAGTTTTGTAATTAAATGATATAATATAGTTTATGAATGAATATACTTTAGCCAACGGCCATGAAGTTACCTCGGATAAAGATCACGACCATGAGTCGGTGTCCCATCAAATCCGCGAAGTTTTCAAGAGTTATAATACTATGTCGCCAGAGGAGCAAACAGCATTAGATGTGCTGTGTGAGTCGGCGCAAGGTATTATGTTGCCACCTGATTTTTTTGATAGGATAAACCATGCTTATGATGACGGAAGTTTGATTGGTATCAAAATTGAGACAGGAAAAGCATGTCGCTCTACGGAAACATTAGAGTTTACTGACAATATGGATGGGTTTGTCAAGCATTGCCGTACAGGTAGTGCGAGTCTTGCTGATGTCATGGAATATACCCTGACGTTAGCTCACTGTGCGCCAGAAACCGTGAAGTATCTTGATGCATATTGGGATGATCTATTCGAAAAATCAAATTGGCCCACTCGTAAAACAACCGAGGAGCTTCGTGGTGACTGTCGCACATGGTTCGGAGAGCATGAACAGAAAGTGGCGGCGCTACTGCATGGGCCATTGACGAAAATAGTTACTAGTACTGAAATACTTGATAAGTATAGTGCATACACTTTGGTGAATGGTGCTGATGACGGGGCCGACATATTGCTATACGATGTTGAGCGAAGTATCAGGAGTTTACCATTTAGTGAAGCATGTCGCAATGATCTGCTTAAAAAGGTGAAAGATGAGATCCTAGCGACTCTGAACGACGAGGATAATCGTAATATTTGGCTTGGCGCGCTGGAAGACGGGTTACGGGATGAGATTAACTGGGGCGAAGAGGGCGGTGGCCTTTTATTAAAACATAGTGGTTGGCATAGCTACGAATACGTCATTCAGTGGCTTAACAAGAGGCGGGATGTACTGTCCGAGGGCTGGGAAGGTAAAGAACGTTTTAATCAGCACATCGCTAGACTTAAGCAGTGTGGTAAAGCGGTAGAGACTCTCGACGACATTGCCAATGCTCAGCTCGAGGAGCTTGGTATTAGACTGAGCGAGCCTGATCATCGGCTGCCAAAAAGATCATGGGAGTTTCCCGAGGGTTCGCCTAGACAGAAGATGGCTGAAGATTATGAAGAGAGGTTTGACGCCGTCAATTCACCAGAGGAGCTACGTCACGTAGTTGAGAATATCGACCCAGCATACAGTGGATATGTAAGAGAGCGGTTTGCTGATACGGTGAGAGCAGTGAGCGACCCGCAGGTGATAATTGACTGGTTACTTAATGAGGATCGGTACGATTTCTGGACGAGAATTAATTCTTTATGGATGCTGCGTGACACTCTTCAGACCTTATTACCAGAGGAGTCGAATGATCTTGTACAAGAGTTTGGTATCGAGCAGGAAGTGGAGAAGTTGCGACGACATAATCATGATGTCTATAGTCAACTTGGCGAAGAGGAGTACCAGCGATTATCAGATGACAGCTTGGCGGCTGAGATTGCGTGCAGGATAATTGACGATATGTGTGGTGATAACCATGAGTTATACGATGCGATAATGGCGCGCGTGGCAGCCCATACATATGAACGAATTCATAAGGAGCAGGGGGTTCCTGCGCGTAGTATGCTGGATCGCTTTGCGGTATTTATCAAGCACATCGATAAGGCCAATTTCCCTATAGACTTGCCTGGTGGTGAGGCGGTCTTGCGGGCAATATCCCCAGATGAGCTTACCTTTAGTCGTTGTATGCAGATCTAATGTTACCCGATTTAGCATAAGTTTGATATAATGGACGCATGAACCATACAATTTTCGACGACATCGTATCAGGCGCCGTAAAATCATGGAAGATTTGGGAGGACGAGCAGTTCCTGGCATTTCTCACGCCGTTTCCAAATACCCCGGGGGTGACAGTGGTCATTCCAAAGCATAATCCGGGTGATTATATTTTTGCGATTGACGAGACATTATACCTCGAGTTTATGCGGGCAGTGCGCCAGGTGGCACGGCTGCTGGAGTGCGCGTTTAATACACCGCGAGTAGCATTGGTATTCGAGGGGACGGGCGTAGCGCATGTACACGCCAAGCTGTATCCGCTACATGGCGACTTGGCAGGACGGACTGACGTCTGGGCGGAAAATGCAGAGTTTCATGAGAACTATCGCGGTTGGCTGACGACGACCGAGGGGCCAAAGATGGACGATGCGGAGCTGGACCGTATTCAGGCGCAGATCATTGCTGCTCAAGGGTAATATTTTAACTTTAACCAACGGGGCGAACTATGAAGTGGCTTGGAGTTGTCGGTACGCGTGAAGTAAATGACACAATTCGCCGTGACATTGAACAGTTTATCGGGCAAAAGATTGCTGAAGGCGGCGGGATTGTGTCGGGCGGCGCTACTGGCGCTGACCACGAGGCAGCACGCCTGGCATATGAACACGGGCTAGAAGCAGCACGGTTTCGGATATTTTTGCCAGTGGAGCTGGAGCTATATTGTCAAGCATTGTATGATCGTGCGGCCATCGGCAAATGCCGCCAGGATGATGCGATTGCGACGGTTGCTCTTTTGCGAGATATCGCTAAACATCGGCCAGGAGTGCTGCGCGCTACTACCGAATTTACCGAAGTTAATGCCGAGTCGTTTCATGCGCGTAACTGTCAGATCGTTGCTTTGGCAGATGAATTAGTGGCGTTTCGGGTCAATGATAGCCCTGGCACGACGTTTACGATTGATCAAGCCGGGGAAAAAGGTATTTCCACTAAGGTGTTTGACTACACCATTGATTAGAATGGTATACTGATATATATGAAAGTCAGCCTAAACATTATCAAACAATTGATTAATTTTGAATTGCCGCCGGTGGACGAGTTGGTGGCGCGGGTCAATCAGCAACTTGGCGGTGTCGAGGAGGTGGTCGACCTCAACGCTAAATATGCTGGCGCGCGAATTGTCCGGGTGGTTGAATGCGCCAAACATCCTGATGCTGATCGGCTGAGTGTGACCAAGATTGATGATGGTGGCGTAGTGGCGGATGTGCCGCGTGATGAGAATGGCCTGGTGCAAGTGGTCTGCGGCGCGCCGAATGTGCATGCTGATATGTGGGCGATTTGGTTGCCGCCAAAAAGCACGGTGCCAGCGAGTTTTGATGACGATGAGCCGTTCGTGTTGGATGCACAGCCACTGCGCGGTGTGCTCAGCCAAGGTATGTTGGCGGCAGCGGATGAGCTGGATATCGGCACGGATCACGAGGGAATTATTGAGATCCATGAACACGACGTGCCGGCGGGTGTTGAACTGCAGGCGGGCGCTGGTTTCGCGGAAACGTTTGGTTTGGACGACTGTGTGCTGGATATCGAAAATAAGATGTTTACGCACCGACCAGATTGCTTTGGGCAGCTCGGTGTGGCACGCGAGATTGCTGGGATTTTTCACCAGCAGTTTACCAGCCCCGAGTGGTACAATGTGATTCAAGAATTTGCCGGCGGTGACGGTCTTGAGCTCGAGATATTCAATGAGGCGACTGAAGTAGTGCCGGTGTTTTCAGCGGTAGCCATCAAAAATATTGAGGTGCAGCCAAGTCCGCTGTGGTTGCAATGCCAGTTGGTGGCGATGGGCGGTAAGCCGATTAACAACATTGTTGACGCGACAAATTACATGATGCTCATGACGGCGCAGCCGACGCACGCCTATGATTATGACAAATTGCGCGGGTCTACACTCGGGGCGCGTCTGGCTCGTGACGGCGAGAAAGTCAGTCTGCTTAATGGCAAGGAATATGAGCTGACGACGGACGACATCGTCATCGCTGATGGCGAGGGCGTGATAGGTCTCGCGGGAATTATGGGTGGTGCCGACACTGAGGTTTCGGGTGAAACCAAAAATATCGTTCTGGAATGCGCCAACTTTGACATGTATGCACTGCGCCGCACGGCCATGCGCCATGGTATTTTTACCGATGCGTTGACACGATTTAATAAGGGCCAGTCGCCGGCACAAACCGACCCCGTCCTCAAACAGTTGATGGATATGGTTGGTGGTGTGCAGGCCAGCCCCGTGTTATTTAAGAGCTGCCAATCTCTGCCCTCCGTATTGACTGGCGGTACGCACTGGTGCGGTGGGTTGTTGGTGCTAAGTGGATTTGTTGAAGAGCGGCTCGGCGTAAATTTTGCCGACGGTGAAATGAATGCGCTGCTAGGAAACGTTGAGTTTTTCGTTGATGAAGGGCATGAGTATGGTGAGGACGGCATGATGGTCTACAGCCCATTCTGGCGCACCGACCTTGAGCTACCGGAGGACATTGTCGAAGAAGTTGGGCGACTATATGGCTTTGATAAACTACCGCGCCAACTACCAATGCGCAGCATCAAATCAGCGCCGAAAAACCTGCGCCGAGAATTGAAAAACGCCGTTCGTCAAAGTCTATCACGAGCTGGCGCCAACGAAGTCTTGACCTACAGTTTCGTTCACGAGCGCATCCTAAAAAACGCCGAGCAAGACGTTGCTCAGGCATACAAATTATCAAATGCCCTCAGTCCTGATTTGCAATATTACCGCTTGACGGTGTTACCAAGTTTGCTCGACAAAGTTCACGCCAACATCAAGGCCGGTCATGATGAATTTGCCTTGTTTGAGATGGGCAAGGGTCATATCAAAATGCATGGTTTGGGTGAAGATGGTTTGCCAGAAGCCAGCCAGTTCACCGACATTGTCTACGCCGCTAAAAAGCCGGGAGCGGGCGCGCCATTTTACAAAATTCGTCGCTTGGTTGAGCAGCTAGCACACGACCTTGGTGCCGAGTTAGTATTTAAGCCGATTGAACAAGAGCGTAATTTCCCAGTCACGGCACCGTTTGACCAATCGCGCAGCGCGCTGGTCGAGACAACTGACGGAACGTTCATCGGTCTGGTTGGCGAATTGAAACAGTCAGTCATCAAGAATTTCAAATTGCCAGCGTACGTAGCGGCGGCCAGCCTGGACACAGCTGGTTTGGAGGCCGTTTACGCCAAGCGAGATAGTCATTACCAACCGCTCAGCCGTTACCCATCGACGACGCGCGATGTCTCGCTCAAAATACCATCCACTGTCAGGTATCAGCAGCTACTGCAGACACTGGATGAGGTTATACAGACCACCGATATGAATGTACGGATCGAGCCACTCACCATTTATCAGTCTGAGGATGATGTGGCGCAGAAAACGATGACATGGCGACTGACGTTCACCTCGCATGAGCGGACGTTAGTAGATAAGGATATCGCGCCGGTAATGCAGCAGATTGAACGGGCGGCCAAAGACGCGTGGGGCGCTGAAATAGTCTAATGAAGCCGCTGATCCACATGCTCCGATATGCGCGCGGCATGGGCAGATACTACGTCGGAGTTAGTATTAGCTCAGTTGTCGTGGCGCTGACCGGCATCGCGGTGCCGTTCGTGATTTCGCGGGCGACCAGCTTGATGGTTGAAGTGGTCGAGGGTGGCAATGTGGGAATTGAGCAGGCGATTTTCTTGGCACTGGTGCTGCTGGCGCTTGACGTGACGAATACGATGGTGCGAAACCTTGGCGGTTACTGGGGTGATGTGATGGCCACGCGGCTCAAGCAGCAGCTGTCGACGCGGTACTATCATCACTTGCTTGGCTTGCCACAAAGTTATTTTGATGGCGAGCTGACCGGGACGATTATCAATCGCCTCAACCGGGCGATTACCGAAACGACGAATTTCCTGAATATGTTTGCCAATAACTTTTTCCAGATGCTGCTCACGACAGGTATCACCATTGGCATCGTTTTGGTGTACAGTCTAGAGCTGGCGATCATGGTGGTCATTATGTACCCGCTATTTATGTGGCTGACGGCGCTGACCAGCAAGA
>ERZ773010.1951-NODE-1951-length-12459-cov-3.930748_pt1 | contig 12459 bp, 11 predicted proteins | sample MGYA00580842_ERZ773010 | MGnify/ENA primary metagenome ERZ773010 (study PRJEB29015, sample SAMEA2737982) | human oral metagenome | biome: human oral; feature: human-associated habitat; material: dental | place: China | collected 2107 ...
AAGCCCTCAACAATTGCTATTATGTAATAATTGGATATATAAAGCTTAAGTATGTTGCTAAGAGCCATGGGCAGTAGCATAAATACTCCTATAGCTACTGCAAAAGAAAAAATCATAGATAAGGTCATAATAATATTATCTATTTTTTCTCCAAAAACCTTTTTTAAAAAAGCTTCAAATTTGCTTTCCTTACTGTCTTCATCATCTTCAAAAAAACTTGCTGAAAATCTTAAACTTCTACTGCCTACCACCATGGAATCTATAAATACAAAAATCCCTCTTACAAATGGTATCTTAAGCACTTTACATTTCTTTGCAAACCCTTCGTATGTATCTTTTTCAACAGCTATTGTACCGTCAGGCTTTCTTACCGCCGTTGCATAAGTATCGGCATTTTTCATCATAATGCCTTCTATAACCGCCTGTCCGCCTATACCGGAATACTTCAATATACTTACCTCTCTTATTTTGATATTTACTAAAGTTACAGTTTAATCGGGAGCATTACCGTGCTCCTGTAAATCGAGTAGGGTGGCTTTAGCCCAATACTCGCCCACGGAGCGGTGATTGCCACAAGGCGATAATTTTCTTACACCGCTCCTTCGATAATAAAAAAGGTTGAGCATTGCCCAACCTTTATACATCTTATTCTGCTTTCACTGCGTATTTACGATTGAACTTATCGATACGTCCACGAGCCATAGCTGTTTTTTGCTGTCCTGTATAGAATGAATGACACTTAGAACATACTTCCACGTGTATATCCTCTTTTGTAGAACCTGTTACAAATGTATTCCCACAGTTGCAAGTAACTGTAGCCTGATGGTAGTTTGGATGTATTCCTGCTTTCATTATCTCACCTCTTTTACATATATTAGTTTAATAAAACTCAAGGCACAGTCTTAAAAAAGTTACGTTTTCACTTGATATTTAAACTGTCTCTCTATCAACTAAGAAAGTATAGCACACATCTTAGCTATATGCAAGTGCCTATTTTAAGACCGCAGCCCTATCTAAAGCGATATGACTGCGGTCGATAATTTTGATACGGTTTGAACAGTTTAGATATATATGTATAATAATTTTAACTCTTATTCAAAAACCGGTTCTGTAGGATTGGTATATGTATTCTTGATTCCTTCAGTACTTCCGTTAATATGTGTGAGTACTCCTGAAGAGTCGGTCTTATACTCTACTTTGTCTCCGTTCTTTACTGTAAGAGATCTTACAATCTTTCCAGATGTATTGACAACATAGTTGGTAATCGCATTGGCTCCTTCTTCCTTAAGACTTATAACTACGTATTTTGCATCACTATCAGCCTTTTGCAATCTTCCTTTGTAGTAAAGAGATGAATCCCTTACTCCGGTAAAGCCCTTACCGCTTCCTTCCTGGAAATAATAAGTCTCGGTATTGCCGTCCGATTGTTTAACATTTTGCTTTCCGGTATGCACATAAGCCTCATCCGAACCGCCGAAGTAGTAAGCACTGTAATTGCCGGCATCATCTGTATAAACCTTCTTAAGCCCGGTCATAGGATTACCATTTTTTCCGAATAAGTAATACTTTTCTGATATCTTAATCATCTTTGATGCCTTAAGTTCATTACTGTCGGAAGCCTGCGGTACTCCTTGATTATTAAAATAAAACCACTCTACTTCATCATCATACTGAGAAGACAAAGCATCAGGCGGCTGTATTGAATACCAGCCTGTTCTTATGGTACCGTCGCTGTTGTAATATCTGTAATCCGTTATAGTATCATTTGTAGAATCTACCACATTGACCCAACCTACTACCATAGCACCGCTTGAGTCAAATGCATACTTGCGGTCGCCTATTTTCTTTTCTCCGAATGATGAATCCGGCACAAACTTTTTACCGTTGTTTCCGAAATAATACCATCTTTTATCATCATCAAGCCCCCTATCACCCGGTGAAGCCGGTCTGTCCGAATCGGAATTCGGATCCGGCGGCAAAAGCTTATGCCAACCTGTATACATAGCACCGTCTGCTCCAAGGTAGTAGGTATTATTATCCACCCAACCGGTTACCATACTTCCCTCATCATTAAAATAGTACCATATATCGGAAATCTTCTTCCAACTGTTTTTTACTATCTTACCCTTATTATCAAAGTACGCCCAAAATTTCTTACCTTCGGACTCTATTTCCTTCCAATTGTTCATAATGGCAGCTCCGTCACTTCCGACATAATAGTTGCCGTCATCTACAAAGCTGTTTTTTAACATAACTCCCTCTGAATTAAGCCAATAATATTTTGAATCAGCTCCCTGTCTCCACTCATTTCTTACTCTGCCGTTGTTTGAATCTATATAAACCCAGTCAGACCCTGACTGTTCCCAACCTTTAGCATATGAACTAAATGCAGCAGCTGCCACGAAACAAGATGCTAAAGCAATGCTTTTCAATATATACTTTCTCATAGGCATCTCCTTTATTATATTTTACTCAAGTAATATCATGATATAGCTGTTTTGTGAATCCGACACCGGTCGTCTAAGCCTTCTATGTAATATCTACATTTAACATTGTACCACATACTTTATATATAGCAATTGAGGCTTCATGTCGATTTGCTTACGCTTTCCTAAAACTCACATCTTGCAGCCGCACCGCAAGGAAGAAATATATCAGACTGCTTTAGCGGTATTCCCAGTTCATCGGCATTTGCCTTTACATTAGGAAATTTTTCATTTAATGCCAGCTTTAACATGGTATTTAACACTCCCGCCTGTAAACCGGTAGTATATGAATTGATTAATATAAATAAAGGATTGGCACTAAGTAGCTTAGTGCATTTTTCTATAAAGGGATATATGCTTTCTTCTATTTTCCAAATCTCTCCCTTAGTTCCTCTTCCATAGGAAGGAGGATCCATTATTATGGCATCATAGGTATTGCCTCTTCTTATTTCTCTTTCTACAAATTTTACACAATCGTCAACAAGCCATCTTACCGGAGCGTCTTTAAGACCTGAAGAAGCGGCATTCTCCTTTGCCCAAGTCACTATTCCCTTACTTGCATCTACATGAGTTACATTAGCCCCTGCTGCAAGCGCCGCCAATGTTGCAGCTCCGGTATAGGCAAAGAGATTTAACACATTTACTTTTGATGAACTTTTTAATCTTTTAGCAATTAAGTCGGCTGACCAGTCCCAATTGGCAGCCTGCTCGGGGAAAAGTCCCGTATGCTTAAAATTAAAAGGCTTTAAGTTAAATGTAAGAGTTTTATTAACGGCACTTAATTCATAATTTATCTGCCACTGATCAGGCAAATCAAAAAACTCCCATTCACCGCCACCTTTTGAGCTTCTGTGGTAATGAGCATTTGCACTTTTCCACAAGCTTTTATTTAGATATTTGCTCCATATTACTTGTGGGTCAGGTCTTATCAGAATATAATCTCCCCACTTTTCAAGTTTTTCACCGTTGGCACAGTCAAGCACCTCATAATCCGACCAGTTGAAAGATGTATACATCTGTCCTCTCCTTTTAATTTGTTTTTATAGGCTATGTGAAAAATAATTAAAAACATCATTTGCCTATTATATAGGTATATGGCAACAGGGTTATATCTCTTTGTGATTACACTCTTGCCACTCCCGACTCTACTGCCGCCTTTGCCACTGCCTTGGCTACGGACTCGGCTACCCTCTTATCAAAAGCATCCGGAATTATGTATTCAGGGCTTAAGTCCTTATCATCCACCAAGCCGGCTATAGCGTAAGCGGCGGCTAATTTCATTTCGTCATTGATATCCGCCGCCCTTACATCCAAAGCTCCTCTAAATATTCCCGGAAATGCCAAAACATTGTTGATTTGGTTCGGAAAATCGCTTCTTCCGGTTCCGATTACCGCAGCACCGGCTGCCTTTGCCTCATCCGGCATGATCTCGGGTATGGGATTAGCCATAGTAAAAAGTATAGGGTCTTTTGCCATACTCCTAATCATATCCTGTGTAAGCATATCGGGTGCGGATACTCCTATAAATACATCCGCTCCCTTAATCACCTCGGCAAGGCTTCCCTTTTTATTTTCCGCATTGGAGATCTCGGCTATCTTTTTCTTTTCATCATTTAAGCCTTCTCTTCCTTTATATATAGCTCCCTTTCTGTCGCACATAACCACATCTTTAAGTCCCATACTTATAAGAAGTTTGATGATGGCTATACCTGCCGCACCTGCACCAAGTGTAACCACTTTTACATCTTCCAGCCTTCTTTTGGTTATTTTAAGAGCATTAAGCATGGCAGCTGCAGTTACCACTGCAGTTCCGTGCTGGTCATCATGAAAGATAGGTATATCACATATTTTTTTAAGTTTTTCTTCTATTTCAAAGCATCTTGGAGCAGATATGTCCTCAAGGTTTACTCCGCCGAAACTTCCGGCAAGTAAAGCCACCGTATTTACGATATCATCTACCTCATTGCTTCTTATACATAAAGGAAAGGCATCTACATCCGCAAATTCTTTAAATAAGGCACACTTACCCTCCATAACCGGCATACCTGCCTCAGGTCCTATATCTCCAAGACCGAGCACTGCGGAACCGTCAGTTACAACTGCTACCAGATTAGCCCTTCTTGTATACTTATATGATAAGTCCTTATCCTTTGAAATCTCAAGACAAGGTGCCGCTACCCCGGGAGTATAACAAACCGCAAGATCCTCTTTGTTTCTTACACTTGCTCTGCTTATTACCTCTATCTTGCCCTTCCACTTTTCATGTGCAATTAAAGCCTTTTCCTTTATATCCATAACTTATCCTTCTTTCTGTTATATTTTAATAATCTACATTCCTAAACCACATCTTATCATAGTCTATCATATAATTACCAAAATATAATATATCATTAATTACTAAAATCTTATAAGCCTAAGATTGATTTTTAAAAACTATGTCGGTCAATCCGTGTCTGCTAAGACTTAAATATAAAACGCAGTCTTTTATAAAGAAGTAGTGTAACTACTGAAACCATCACTCCCTTTAATAAGTTAAACGGTACCACAGAGAAAAGCACAAAGGTTGAAACGGAATTTATTGCCGGATTTATTGCATTTCCCATGTTTACAAATTCCTGTATCGGAAGTCCGAACATTTGTGCATACTTCGGCAATAAATATATTGCATTAAATGCAGAACCGAAGGCTGTCATACACAAAGTTCCTATAGCACAGGCAATCAATGCATTTTTCTTACCCTTATTAAATAGATAGAAAAAGCTTGCCGGCAGTATAAGGCTGCAACCTACAGTAAAATTCGCAAGCTCACCTACAAAAGCCGTACTTGAAGAACGGAATACAAGCTTAAGAAGTATTTTACAAAATTCGGTCAAAACTCCGGCTGTAGGTCCCAAAGTAAAGGTTATAATAAGTACAGGAATTTCCGATAAATCTATCTTATAAAAAGACGGTGCGAAAAATAAAGGAATCTCAAAAAGCATAAGTACCGTACTTAATGCTGAGAAAAGACCTATGAATACTATAGACTTGGTATTTAATATTCTTTCTTTAACACCTGACGAAATTAAGACTCTTTTTTCTACTATATAAGCCAGTAAAAAAATAGCAAATACGATGAATAAAAACTGAACAACAAATATTACATTTTCCATAACCAATTTTACAAAATCAGACATATTATGGCTCCTTAGAATTTATTCAGCCTACGGAAAAATATTAAAAGATTGTAGAATATTTTATGTCTAAGATTTATGACATAAAAAAATAATCCTCCTCCCATCCGGACTATACCGTCGGTTTTGGAATTACACCAAATCAACTGCCTAAAGCAGCTCGCAGACTTTAACTGCCGGTGGGGACTTGCACCCCGCCCCGAAGAACTGTACCTCAATTATAATACTTATGTATGAAATATACAAGTTTTTATTTGTTGTAAGCTATTATTTTACACTTCATACAGTTAACCTATGTACTTTTATAATGAGAACGACATTGCCAAATCTCCAAACAATCATCCCTAATTCTAAAAACAAGTCTATTTTGATAATCGATTCTAACACTCCAATATCCTGATAAGTCGGCTTTAAGCGGCTCCAGTTTTCCAATGCTGTTATAACCGTTTCTTTCAATGTCTTTGATTAATTGATTTATCCGCTTTAGCGTCTTCTTGTCTTGAGTTTGCCAATATAAATAATCTTCCCATGCTTCCTCACTCCAAACTTTTCGCATAAATCTACCCCTCAATCAATTCATGCTCTGTTAAAGTTTTTTCTCCGGTTTCAACTTTCCTAATAGACTCTCTTAATCTTTCTATATTTGTTTCGGAATAGAAAGGATCTGCTGACAGTTCATTGTAAAGCTTCTGCTATACATCTGCTTTTTATTTAAAATAAAAGATGTATGGAATATCTTTTATCAAAAATACCCATACATCTTTTAAAACAACTAACCGATGATTCTATTACCTGTTACGAGTGAGTATATACCGCCTACAAATAATATAAACCAAATAAGTAGCCACAGCGGCCTTATATATATGGTCCAGCCGAATTTGCGCCCCAGCCATATATATAATATCTGTAAAGCCATGACAACTCCTGAAACTACGGTAATAAGTACTGTTGAATCCATAATGTCCCCCCTAAAATATTTACATTCTCAATTTTATATTAATGCTTTCTAAAGCCTTAATTATATCTTCCATTATGGCAACAACTTCTTTGTCTTCCAAAGTTCTTGTCTTGTCTCTGAATACTATATTATAAGCAACTGACTTGTATCCTGCCTCTATCTGCTCACCCTCATAGATATCAAAAAGCTCATAGGACTCAAGTAACTTTCCTGAATTTTTCTCTATTATCTTTTCTATTTCGGCAACAGGTATATTCTTAGGTACTACCATGCTTATATCCCTGCTTATTGCCGGATATTTTGCTATACCTTCATACTTCACATCGAAGGAAGTGAACGGATTTATACTTGGCATATCCAACACTGCCACATAGGCTCTTGCCTTGATGTCATAATTTTCCAAAACCTCAGGATGTACCTCTCCTATGTAGCCTAAACTTACATCCTTGTATATAATCTCCGCTTTTCTTCCCGGATGCAGATAAGGTCTGTCGCAGTTTGGATCATAGTTTATTCTGTCAAATAAACCTGCTGTAGTAAGCATTTCCTCCACCACAGCCTTCATTGAAAAGAAATCACCCTCTCCGTAAAAACCTAAGCTAAACTGCATTCTCTCATCCGGCAGCTCCTTTAACGGAAGCTCCTTAGGCAAATAAATATTGGCAAGTTCATACAGTTTTACATTCTTATTTCTTCTGTTGATATTGGTTGATAAAGAAGTAAGTAAACCGTTAAGAGGGCTTGTTCTCATGATAGAGTAGTCCTCGCCTAAAGGATTGCTTATCCCTATTGCAAGCCTTTCCTTGGAATCTTTAGGTATACATAACTTATCATACACCTTGGGGCTTTCAAAAGAATAGCTCATAGCCTCTGAATATCCTAAAAATCTGGCTACATATCTGAAAGTTTCTTCAACCTTAAGTTTATAAGATATTCCTCCTACAGTAGATTCTCCTACAGGTAAGGTAGTAGGAATCTTATCATATCCGTAAAATCTTGCAACCTCTTCCGCTATATCCGCCATATAATGAAGGTCGGTTCTAAAATCAGGAATGATAAGCTTATTGCCGACCTCATCATACTTTATTTCTATTCTGCTTAAGTACTCAAGCATATCTTCCCTCGAGATATCGGTTCCAAGCAGCTTATTAATTCTCTCAAACTCAAAGTCTATTCTTACTTTCTCCTGTTTTACCGGATAAACATCTATGATTCCATCCACTATATCTCCGGCATCAAGCTCCTTTACCAAATTGCAGGCTCTTTCAATGGCTAAAAGTGCAGTTTGAGGGCTTAAGTCCTTTTCAAATTTTGCGGAAGAGTCGGTTCTAAGTCCAAGCTTCTTAGATGAAAGTCTTACATTGGTTCCGTCAAAGCAAGCCGCCTCAAATACCATATTAGAGATATCATCTGAAACTTTAGAATTTTCTCCACCCATAATTCCTGCGATTGCAACCGCCTTTTCACCGTCATTGATCATAAGTATGCTTTCATCAAGCTTTCTTATCTGTCCGTCAAGGGTGGTAAACTCTTCCGAGTCTTTAGCGGTATCAACCACTATCTTAGCCTTTGCTATCTTTTCATAGTCAAAAGCGTGCATGGGCTGACCATACTCAAGCATAACATAGTTGGTGATATCCACTATATTATTAATAGGTCTTACTCCGCTTGATATAAGTCTTTGTCTAAGCCACGCAGGGGAGGGTTTTAACCTTATATTTTTTATCATCTTGGCTATGTATCTTTTACAAAGCGGACTTTTTATCTCCACCTGAAGATATTTATTTATATCATCCTCACCCTTTATTTCTTCAAGTACCGGAGGATTGAATTTCTTTGCAAATGTAGCCGCCGCCTCTCTGGCTATACCGAGTACACTGTAGCAGTCCACTCTGTTGGAGGTTATCTCGTACTCAAATACTGTATCATTAAGCCCCAAAAGATCCGTAACCGACTCGCCAAGTTTTGCATCAGTCGGCAATATATATATACCATGCTCAGGAGCATCGGGATAAAAATTCTTATCAAGTCCCAGTTCTTCTATGGAACACATCATACCGAAAGACTCAACCCCTCTAAGCTTGCCGCTTTTTATCTTGACACCGCCTTCGGGTCTGCTAAGATCATGTGCCACAGCTACCTTGCCGCCGTCAAGTACCAAGGGTACCTTATCTCCTACGGCTACATTACTTGCTCCGGTTACTATTTGCAAAGTTTCTGTTCCCGTATCACACTTGCATACTATTAATTTATCCGCATCCGGATGCTTTTCTATTGAAAGTATTTGTGCCACTACTATTTTTTCTAAATTTGCATCCAATCTTTTGTAAAATTCCACCTTAGTACCCGATAAAGTCATGGCATCGGCAAATTCCTGATCCCCTACATTTAAGTCCGGTACATATTCTTTGATCCAAGAAAGTGTTGTATTCATAATCAAAATCCCTTTCAGTTCCTATACATTAATTTCTAAAACTGTTTTAAGAAGCGTATATCATTTTCGTATAATAATCTCATATCGTCTATCTCATACTTAAGAAGTGCTATTCTTTCAAGTCCCACTCCAAAAGCAAAACCTTGATATACTGACTTGTCCACGCCACACATATCAAAAACATGAGGATGTACCATACCGCAGCCCAGTATCTCTATCCAACCGCTGCTCTTGCACATCCTGCAACCTTTTCCTTTACACTTAAAACAGCTTACATCCATTTCTGCACTTGGTTCTGTAAATGGAAAATGATGTGGTCTGAATTTGACCTTGGTATCTTCTCCGAAAAGCCTTTTTGCAAACTCTGCAAGCGTTCCCTTTAAATCTGAAAATGTTATATTCTTATCTATAACCAAACCCTCTACCTGATGGAAACTCGGTGAATGTGTTGCATCCACTTCATCTGAACGGAATACTCTTCCGGGTGAAATCATTCTTATAGGAACCTTGCCTGTTTCCATAACTCTTGCCTGTACGGGAGAGGTCTGGGTTCTGAGCACTATATCCTTATTTATATAAAAAGTATCCTGCTCGTCCTTAGCCGGATGGTTTGCCGGAATGTTAAGTTTGGTAAAGTTGTATTCATCATACTCTATCTCCGGACCTTCTACCACTTCATAACCCATGGCAATAAATATTTTCTCTATTTCCGCAAGGGCTATGGTATTGGGATGTAAATGCCCCAAAGATACGGTCTTTGCCGGCAAGGTTACATCTATGGTCTCAGAGGCTATTTTCTCATCCCTTATCCTTTTATTTAATTTGTCTTTTACCTGATTTAAGTTTTCCTCTATAATTTCCCTTGTTTGGTTGACCATCTGACCTATCTTAGGTCTTTCCTCATCAGATACATCCTTCATCGCCTTTAATATCTGTGTAAGCTCACCTTTTTTACCAAGATAAGCTATCCTAAGTTCATTTAATGCATCAAGCTCTTCTATGGACTTGATCTTTTCTAAGGCTCTTTGTCTTAACTCTTCCAGTTTTTCCTTCATTAAAACCTCTCCTAACTTCTTTTGTAGCTGCATAAAACTATTAAACTATTATGTTATATACCATATAGCCTAATTTATCAATCAGTAAAATATCCAAATTGCCTAATTATTGACCGTTAAAACTACCATCTATGGCATTAAACATATCTACAGAAACATCTTTAGCATTCGGATCGCTACTTTGCATGACTATAAGTATTGAAGTTTCAAATTTATTATCATCCTTATCATATAATTCTTCCATAATTAAAAAAGTTCCGTTTTCATAAGTAAACCTATATACCTTTTTAGCAATCCCGAGAGCATAGGATTTTGTATTTATATCATTTAATACAAACTCGGCTGCAAACTCATCATATTGGGCTTTATTATTGATTTTTGAACTTATTGAATGTATATCAACATCTTTTATTTTTTCCGCATTACTCTCAAATTCGTACATATCGGTTTCAGGTAAATATTTAATATCAAATCCCTCCTCCAAAGCGGCGTAAATCAAACTGAGGTAACTTGGATATGAAGATGTTAATAAAGTAGAGCCGTTCAATCTTTCCTTTTCCTCTGCCGGTCCCCAATTTTTTGTATCATAACTTATATAGGCTCTATTAGTATCTGTCATGGTATAAAGGCGTTTGGAAGGATCGTCTTCATTGGCAGACAAGAAATATATTTTCCTATCCCCATCTAGATATCTTCCAAGTGTTATTTTACCGTCAATACCGTTACCTATACCCTCCCACATTATTATAAGTGCTTCAGAAGCAAGCATAGTATCTAAAATTTCCACAGTTTGAGCTTTTAATTCTTCTCTTTTAGTATCGTCAATATTTCCTTCAGAGTCTTCATCCTTTTTAAGTTTGTTTGACAGGTTTTCCTTACTTTCTTCACTTTCTTTTTCAGTGTCTTCTTTAGACTTTTTATCGTCTTTGTCCTTACTCTTTTTTGACTTCTTCTTATCCTTCTTTTCGCTGCTTTGCTCGGTTTCTTCCTTTGTTGTAGAGATGCAGGCACTTAGCACTGTACAACAAGCCAATACATATATCAAAACTGCAAATAACTTTTTCCTTATCATGGGTGATTTTCTCCTTTAATTATAAAAAATTAACCTTATACAGATATTTTTATATGAATTCTACTATATTTTTTTCTAAACTAACTATATCACATTTTCTATTTTTTATCCAACATATTGACTGTTGTATAATTTTTTATAAAAACTCTTTCGTTTTAGTAATTCTTCATGATTTCCTCTTTCTATATTTTCCCATTATTCTAAGCATAAAAAAAGCTGCTGCATTAATTTATACGAATACAACAGCTTATAAATCTTTCGCTTATTTTTTTATCTATTGATTAGGAACTTCTCCTTTTAATTCTTTAAAGGTTTTAACTACAAACTCTTCTTCTATAGAACTTGCCTCTTTTCCTTTAATACGTGTAACTGTTGATTTGTCTACTTCAACCTTAGAATTATTATATAAAGTTTCTACAATATAAAACACATTGTCTTCTACATAAAATTCATAATTCTTACTTGCTATACCGGATACATCAGAATAGGATATTAGATTGGTTTTATTTTTATCCCAAAACATATCATACTCTTTCAACTTGTCAGAATTTTTAACTTTTGACCTAATTGCATCTGTATTAATATCAGCCACTTTTGAGGCATCACTTTGAATAAGGTAGCTTTTGTTTTTAGCATCATAGCTATATTCCAAGCCTGCATCTAAAGCAGCATATATAAAGCCTATATAACTGACATAGCTGCTGCTTATCAATGCACCGCTGCTTAAGTTTGATTCATGTTCTGATTTTTGCCAGTTTGCACCGCCATCCTGACTTATATATGCTTCCTTCCCATCAGTCAATATATAGACAGCAGTTTCCATGCCTTCTTCCTGCATTGATAACATATAAAGTATATCTTCATTATACCTGACTTTATCAACTACCAAAGTCGAGTCTAAACTACTTCCTGCTGTCTTTAGCACAATTTCAGCAGAATCAGCAGATAAAAAGTCATCTAAAGAATCAATCAATGCCTTTTTCACTTCTTCTGCATTCTGTGTATTAGCATGAGTTTCTTCTATTTCGATTTCTTCTGTTTTACTTTCTTTCTCTGTTGTAGACTCAGACACTTTCTTTTTATTTTTTTTCTTATGCTTTTTTTCTGTGCTTTGCTCGGTTTCCTCCTTAGCAGTAAAACTACATCCGCTTACAACACTGCAACAAGCTAATATAGATATCATAAATACTAAAAGCTTTTTCTTTAACATAATTTACTGTCTCCTTTACTTATAAAAATTATCACCTTAGTAACATTTTAATACTTTAAGAATTGAAAATC
>ERZ773010.1956-NODE-1956-length-12444-cov-28.689886_pt1 | contig 12444 bp, 7 predicted proteins | sample MGYA00580842_ERZ773010 | MGnify/ENA primary metagenome ERZ773010 (study PRJEB29015, sample SAMEA2737982) | human oral metagenome | biome: human oral; feature: human-associated habitat; material: dental | place: China | collected 2107 ...
CGGTGAACTTCTGCCGTGAGCATGAGATTTTACTGGAAGCTTGGGGACCATTTGGTCAAGGTGAGCTCTTCCAAAATCCAGCCGTACAGGCTGTGGCAGATAAGTATAGCAAGACTATTGCCCAAGTCGCTCTAGCTTGGAGCTTGCAGGAAGGCTTCCTGCCCCTGCCTAAGTCGGTCACTCCGAGCCGGATTGCCAGCAATCTAGACTGCTTTGACATCGAGTTAGATGCAGCAGACTTAGAAGTCCTCAAAAATATCAGTGGCCTGGCGGGTGGCGCACCAAATCCTGATGAAATGGATTTTTAGATGAAAATCCGATTCTATCGAAGTTCAGATAGAGAAGCCTTGCAGTCCTACCGTTTAACCGACTTGAGATTTACTAGTCATCCTAGCCAGGCTGTCGCTGACTTAGAAAATCGCTATGCTATCTTGGGCTTTGCAGAACATCAAATCGTAACCTTTCTGATCTTGGATGCTGGAGAAAAGAAGTTTACTTATGGCGGTCAGCCGGATGGCCTGTTCCTTCGTAGCTTTTCAACGGATGAAGACTTTCAGATGCGAGGGTACGGTAGTCAGACTCTGAAGCTCTTGCCTGATTTCATAAGAGAACATTTGCCCATGTATAAAAGTATTATCCTAGGTGTCAATGAGAGAAATCAAGTCGCTTCCTATCTCTACCGAGAGGCCGGTTTTAGCAAACAGTCCCAGCGGATATTAGGACCAGCCGGCTGGCAGGAAGTGTATGAATTAAAAATATAAAAGTATCCCCAGTTTGAAAAGAGCTGGGGATTTTTATCTCTACCACCAGAAGAAACTATAAAAGAAGATGTTTCAGTGCAATAATAAGAGGTGTAAAATGCGACTGATATCCAACGAAACACTAAGATAGAAGAGTTAGATGAAGAAGACCTAAGAATTGGAAATTACACCCAACTGATTGAAGAAGGTATCAAGCCTTGAGAGTGGGGAGATAGGAGAGAAAGGTAATTATCAAAACTTCGAAGAGTAAACTCTGGCTAAATATCTAATCAATCTAAAAGTTGAACACGAGTATTTACTCAAATATTTAGATAAGCTAGGTTTCGAATAGTCCTGTTTGTGAAAAAATCCATGCTTTCTATTTGTCGTATGTTGTAGTTTGCTATAATTTCCAAGCGTTCTAAAGCTCGAATACTAGCGTTTGTTAAAATTTTAAAGCATTCTAAGCGTGAAATGCTCTGATAATCCATTTTTTAAGAGAAATAATCCCTATCTGAAGTTGAATAAATCATCAGGTGGGGATATTTTATGTCTTTGATTTTGAAAAAGTGTTATTTCAGGGATAAAAAATGACATTTCAGGGCAGCCTTGCAAAAGATTTATCGCCACGTGCTATACTTAGTTCATCAAATTATTGGAGAGGTTTTATTATGACTACTAACTACACCATTCGTCCCCTGACCTATAGCAACTTTACTCACCGCGAGTTTGAAAGTTTGATGACAGATTCTCGTCAAATCATCACCGACTTTGTTAAGGCCAACAAGAACGAAGATATGTATGGTACGCACTTGGAGCCCTTTACAAGAAAGCTAGAAGAGTTCCAAAAACAGCTAGCTAGCGTGGAAAAGAAACAGACTACAAGTCTGGCAGAGGTAGATAAGGAGCGAGATAGTGCTCTGGTCGGGCTCTTTACCCTGCATAGGGGATTTGCTAAGATAAAGGAAGCAAAGTTCAAGGAAGCCCATGAGACGCTGGCTCCAGTCCTGATCAAGTACAAGGATATCACCAAGCATAATAACGATGTCGCCACTGCTGAGATTAAGAGTCTCCTCAAAACCCTCAAGGAAGAGCCCTACAATGCGGCAGTAACTACGCTGGGACTCTCACCGGTGATTAGCGCAGTGACGACTGCTCAGGAAGACTATGATAAGGCCGAAGCCCTAGCGCGGACAGCCAAGTCCAGCAAGGAAGTCGGTAAGACCAAGCAGCTGCGTACGGAAATCTCCCGCACTTATGATCTTTTTATGCGCTATACCGCTGCCTCCGCAGAAGCCTACCCAGAGAAAGCCCACTTTGCCAAACTCCTCAAGGATCTCAATACTATCCGAGACAGCAAGCGCCGCCTGGCTGGCCCAAATAAGAAAACAAAACCGGAACAAGCACCGGAAGCAGCAGGATAAAGAATAATCCCTTAGAATTGTAAGTTCTAGGGGATTTTTGGTGTTTAATAGACATTGGGTAGGGAATGTGAAGGCGGAAGCCGATAAAAAAATATTGGATTTTTGCATAAATACTTTATAGAATGAGGAGGAGTTGATATAATGATAGATGTAAAAAATTAATTTTGCTTGTATGTTTTATCGTATCCGATTAGAAAAAGAAATGAAAAAAGCTTACACCTGACTAATCAAGGAGTTTACAGATTCACTGAGGTTAAGGAAGTGGGTTAGTTGAAGCTTTTATCATTTATTTGGAGTGCTGTTTAACGTTAGGAGGTTCTATGACTTTACTCAAAAATACATTTATACCGATTTCAAACTATGTAAAAAATCAAGTGTCTAGTCAAAGCGGAAATACTGTTGAAATTGTTTTTGTAGATATACCGAGATTAACATCATCTGAAAAAAAATTTATTGAAAAAAATTTAGTTGAGATTTCAAAGGGAGTTGGATGTTCATATTCAGTTGAAAAAATGGCTAGAAAGATATATTCAACTCTTGGAAAATTTGATAAAACTACAAATTCAGTCATTGAACCAGTTGACCCAAATAGAAATTCTGGATTTGCTGCTGAGTTCTTTTTGATTTGTATTTTACGAGATAATGATTTCGAACAACATTTTTGCTATAGAAATTTAGAGGAAAATTCACCCAAAAAAGGATTTGATGGACTTTATATCAAAAATGGAGAAAAATGGCTTGTTGAGAGCAAATCTACACATACAAGCAAAACACATAGAACGACAATTAAGCGCGCTTACGATAGTATTAATAATCAACTTGAAGGAAGAACAAATAATGATCCATGGGAAAATGCTGCTTCTCATGCCGGTTTATCAAGGAAAAATCGATCTTTAGTACGTGAATTGGAAAATCTTAGTGAGGAATATATGGATGGAAACTATAAATTGTTATCCGATTGTAATTTAATTATTGGATCTACAGTTATTGATCAGCAGATTAGTGGAATTCCTAGTGATATTCAAAAGATAAGCGAAGAAGTTGGCTCACATAAAGCATATAACGAGAAGATTGTAACAATGAACCTAGATAATCAACATATTTTTATTGATGTAATGGAGGAAATAGCCAATGGAGAATAAATCAGACGGCGGAAAAGGATTACTGACCAGAATAAAAAATAATAAGAATATATCAGATAATATCATTAATTTACTGTATCTTAAGCAGTCACTAACATCTAAAGATGCAGAATTTCTTTTTGCAGCAGCATTAATGATGATTGATGAATATGAAAGGACAAGGGAACAGAGTAAGTATTTATTGATAGATTATGCTTATTTGATAATTGCAAAAACTTGTTTTAAAATCAAAGATTTTAGAGCTTTGTATGATTTCTCAATTAATTATGGTTATTATCCAATATCTAGAAAAATTTTATTAGATGGATTATTGAATAACAATATTAGCGTTCAACATTTAATTTCTAATAGTGAGTTAGATGATTATTCTGAAGAAGGAAAAATTAAGACTTATGAGCAAAATAGAATTTTTAAGGAGGTTTTAGATTCTAAAAGTGAGAAATTATTATTTACAGCACCGACATCTTATGGAAAGAGCGAATTAATTTTTAAACACCTAGCTAAAAATAATGATAAATCCAAAGTTGCCATCATTGTTCCAACTAAAGCATTAATAGATCAGACTTTTCGTGAAGCTAAGAAAAAAGTTCGAGATAGAAAAATTATTATTCATGATCAAAACTTTAATTCAGAAAGAGATAAAAGAGTTTTAGCAGTTGTTACTCAAGAACGTGCTCTTCGACTAATTGAAGAAGGAATAGTTTTTGATATAGTATATATTGATGAGGCTCATGAACTTTTAGATTTTAGCTTTCGAGTTCCGCTAGCTAACAGAAGCCTGTTATTAGCAAGAGTTATAAATCTTGCTATCAACTTAAATCCTAATGTTAATTTAATATATCTTTCACCAACTATTCAGAGTTCAGATAGTTTATTACTAGCAGGTCAAAGTTCAATCAGTGACTATAGGATAGAGAAAAATTTAAAAATTTTGGCAATTAAGTACCTAAATAAAGTTGGTCAAGAATTTATTTATGATTTATATTTGAATGAATTTATTTCTGTTTCTGAAGATAATAATCCTTGGGAATATATTATTGGAATCATAAGTAGTGGGAAATTCAAGAAGAATTTACATTTTATTTTTCGACCTAAAAAAATAGAGGAATATTCTGAATATATATTTAATCGTTTACCCAATTTAGATGTTCCAAATGATATTATGGAATTACAGGAGGAATTGTCTCGTATTGTTCATCCTAAATTTAAGCTAATAAACTATCTATCTAAAGGAGTAGTCTATCTTCATGGAAGACTTCCGTTGATGATTAGAAATTATCTGCTTAAGTATATTAAAGAGTCAAGTTTTTTAAATAACTTTATTGCTAACTCTGTTGTTTTAGCTGGGATGAATTTACCTATAGACAATTTAATGTATATTTCAGGTTTTAATAGTCCAAGTGATTTAAAAAATCTAATTGGTAGAGTTAATAGATTGAATGAAATTTTTAAACAGGGAACTTCTTTATCAAGGATATTTATTCCAATTCACTTTGTTGAACTTGAAGATTATCCACAGTTTCAAGGTGGAAAACTACAGAAAAAAATAGGCTTATTAAGAGGAAATCACAAAGATGATGTAGAAAACCCAGTTTTAGAAAAATATAAGAATACTGATAGCAGGGGAGAGGATATTAGGCGATATGAGGAGCAGATTGTTTCAAATTATGATAGCTCGGATTTTCGTATTCGCCTTTCAAAATCAGGTGCTCAACAGATTTTGAATTATACTGACGAAGGATTAAAAAAATTAGAAAATATTATTTCTAAAACGAATAAAATTGAGGGCTATGATAATCTAATTCAAAAAGTGTTAGAAAAAATAAGATTAATCTTTTTTAAACCATTTATAAATAAGTCTTACCTAATAAACGAACGTTACTTTCAACCAACTAAAAATGTTAGTCGACTTAAATATTCTGAGACTTGTGATTATTATAAAAGATTTTTAGAAAATACATTTCGTCCGTTACCGAATAGAGTAGATAGTCTAGTTAGTTATTGGAATTCTATTTTAAAACAAGGGCCAAGCATACAAATAAGTTATTATGTTTATGTTGGTACGCAATTTGGGGAGGTTTCTTATGCGACGGATATCTATGAAGGGAGTCAGGAAGTTTACATTGATTTAAGGGAGCATAAAAATGACTCTAATTTTTTGTATAATACTGCAATTATTAAGCTTCAAACTGATGAAGACTTTATTTCTCACGAGGTGACTCTCTTGTTGACTGCACTAAAGGAATTTGAGATTATATCTGAAACCCAATTTGATTTTTTTTTATATGGCACATTGGAGCAAACAGAACTTTCTATTCTTAGGTTAGGTATTAGCAAAAATATGTATCAAACTTTAAGAGATGAAAATCAAATTTCAAATATAGAATTTGATAAATTTGGTAACGTTAGAGCGAACAGAATACTAAAAGATTATATTAATTCTAAAAAAGGCATTGAAAAGTTTGAATTAGAGCAATTTTTCCTCTGACTTTTTACTATAGAGTAAAGGCGTTTATCAAAAAGTGATTCAACAATTGGAAAACAACTCTCGCCCTATTTATGTCAGATAGAGCAATTAAAGGTTACAATTCTTTCTCTAAAAAGAGCGATATCCCATAGAATCTTTCTTTTCCAATCTAGACACTTTTATCACCTAGTCCCAATAACAGCTTTTCTCAGCTGGAAACTTTGAAAAAAACTTTTGCAGAATATGTTTATTTAAAAGGAAAAATTATGAAAAATGCAAATACAAAACACCATATTGTTCCACAGAGTTATTTGAAAAGATTTGCTAGACGGAATACGAATAATGATGGTTATAATATTGGCGTTAATCAACTTGGTTCCAATAAAAAATTTATCGATGCAATAAAAAATGTTGCTTTTAAGAATGACTATTACGCTGTAACAAATAGAGAAGATAGTAAATACTGGGAAAAATATTTTGCTGATAAAATTGAAATTCTATATGGAGTTAATCTAACAAATATAATTGCAACTATAATGCTTTCAAATGAGAGAGAAAATGTTTTATCAGATATGCAACGCAAATGTTTAGCAAAAATGGCTGTATTTCAAATTTTGAGAGTTCCTGGATTCCTAGAGCGTAGATTTGAACATGGGAAACAATTATTTGATGAAGCAATAGAAGAAACTCTTCAATTATTCAATGAGGTGGATCGTATAACAATACAAAGTACATTGGCGGAATTGATAAGGGATAAGGAAATTTTTATTAAAGATGCTCATATACCATTGATAGCTGAGGAAGAAAGTTTAGATTTCCTTTCTCGAGTTTTAAATAATAAAGTGTGGCTTATATATTTTAATGATTCTAGTATCCCTTTTATTACAAGTGATTCACCGGTTGTTATGTATAATATTGAAAGCAAATCGTTTTCATATGCTGATAATGGTATTGGAAAAAAAGAGACATTTACATATTACCCTTTGACTAGTAAAATACTTCTTCAGATGATTCCAAAAAATTATGATTTTGCAAAGTTTAAAAATAAGGATAATAGTCTCATAATTCTTTCAAATGAACATATTCCTTTTATCAACTCTGTAAATCGTTTTCAATTGAATCATGCGGAAAATCAAATATTTGTCCATCCTAATTATATAAATTATTTAGAAAGATTATGATTGAAACTACCTTAAAAAGAAACCTATAACACAAGAAACAACTCGTCCCAGAGGGTATCAGCCACTCTGGAACTCGGCGGATGTGCTCCACTAACATAGATTGTCGCCAATATCAATCGTACTAATAAGGAGATTGAAAGTAAAACAGCTGAACTTTTAGATATACTGGGCCAGTTCAGAGGCACAACGTCTGAAGCTCAGGAAGAACTGGAGAAGTTTTTAGCTAAGTTTGAGAAATAGTATCTTAATAAACATCCCATCACAAACCAATCAAACTGGTACATTCTGCGCTAGTTCTGATTGGTTTTTTCTTATTTCCGAATTTTAAAATGTATTTGTTCTAAATTTCAAATAAATAGAGACTTGAAACTTTATCATATAGCTTTTCTTGGCTAGAACATTCGTCATTATTACATTTTTGTTACATTTGTTATATGTGTATGAATTGTCAGAAAATTTTTATTATAATATGGTTTATAAATAAAGTAAGGAGACTTCTATGCAAAGACAACGTTTTTCACTCCGTAAATACAAGTTTGGTTTGGCTTCTGTTCTGCTGGGGACTGCTCTGGTTTTTGGTGCTGGACAGGCTCGGGCAGATGAGCAGGCAACAGCTAGTTCGTCAGGGCAAGGTCAGCCGATTGCCGCTGTGGTATCAGCGACTGAGTCTGCTTCTCAAGCAGCTACACCTGAGAGTCAGCCGGTAACTCCAGCTGCTGTGGAGAAAGCAGCACCAGCTTCTTCTGAATCGGTAGCTTCAAGTACAGAGCAGACAAGACAGCCTTCTACGGCAGAGGCTAAGGAAGCATCTGCAACTCCTGTAGAGAAAGGAGCGACTTCTTCATCAGAAGAGGCTTCTTCAAGTGTTGAGAAAGTAACTCAGCCATCTGCCACAGAGACCAAGTCAACAGCTCCAGCTGGTCCAACTGCAGAGTCTCCGGCAGCCGCAAACTCAGAAAAGCCTGCTGCTAATCCTGATGCAGTAGCAGAGTCACCAACTTCTCGGGATGCTAAACCAAGCAGCATCAGTACCAATGAGATTATCAAGGTTCCTCAGACCTGGTCTCAAGGCTATAAAGGTCAAGGCCGAGTGGTAGCCATTATCGATTCAGGTCTGGATGTCCACCATGAGGTTTTGAAGATTTCTGACCCGTCAAAGGCCAAGTATCAGACAGAGGCAGCTCTGGAAGAAGCTAAGAAAAAGGCTGGTATTGACTACGGGAAATGGTATAACAGCAAGGTTGTCTATGCCTATAACTATATCGACGGTGATGACAATATCAAGGAAAAGAACAGTTACTCACATGGTATGCACGTAACAGGGATTACAGCGGGAAATCCCAACAAGAAAGCTCCTAATGATGAGTATGTCTATGGTGTTGCGCCAGAAGCACAAGTTATGTTTATGCGGGTCTTCTCAGACCGTCAACGCACAACTAGCGACGCTATCTATATCAAAGCTATTGATGATGCGGTGGCTTTGGGGGCTGATACCATCAATATGAGTCTAGGTTCAGCAACAGGTTCAACGGTTGATGTCAGCCCTAGTCTGCAGGCCGCTATTGAGCGCGCTCGGGCCAAGGGGGTGAGCGTGATCATTGCGGCGGGTAATGACAACACCTTCGGAAGTGAATACTCTAAACCGCTGGTTGAAAATCCAGACTATGGTCTAGTTGGCAGTCCTTCAACAGTAGAAAGCTCTATCTCAGTCGCCTCTGTCAATAACACTGTTCTGACAGAGGAAGTCATGGAAGTGCGTGGTCTGGAAAAGAATGATAAGCTTTTGAACGGTCATTTCAGCTACTCCATGGGTGAGACAAATGCAACCTTTGAAAAGGGCAAGGAATATGAGTATGTCCATGTTGGTCTTGGCCGTGAAGAGGACTTTGCTGGTAAGGATCTGACAGGTAAGCTGGCTCTTATCCAGCGTGGTTCCTTTACCTTTGCTGAAAAAGTTAGAAATGCCATTAGCCATGGTGCTGTTGGTGCTCTGATCTACAATAATGTCGACGGAGCTAACCTAACGATGAGCCTAGACAGTGAATCTAAAAAGGTTCCGTCAGCCTTTATCAGTAAGAAATATGGAGAGGCTTTAGCAGCTGGTAACTACAAGGTGGCCTTTAATGGACTTAAGGTCAATCGGCCGCATCCAGGAGCAGGTAGTCTGTCTGACTTCTCTAGCTGGGGTGTGACGACAGATGGCTTGCTCAAGCCAGATGTGACAGCACCAGGTGGCGATATTTACTCTTCACTTAACGACAATACCTATGGCAATATGCAGGGAACCAGTATGGCTACCCCTCATGTGGCTGGTGTAGCGGCTCTGGTCAAGGAATATCTCCTTCAGCACTATCCAGACCTGACACCTGCCCAGAATGCCGATTTGGTCAAAGCTCTGATCATGTCCACAGCCAAGCTCCATGTCAATAAGGAAACAGGTGTCTATACTTCTCCGCGTCAGCAGGGAGCTGGTATCGTAGATACAGCAGCTGCTATTTCTACTGGCCTCTATGTGACAGGGGATAACCAATATCCTAGCGTTTCCTTGGGCAATGTTCAAGACAGCTTCACCTTTGATGTTACGGTTCATAATATCACTGATAAGGACCGGACGCTGAAGATGATTGTTAATACCAATACGGATGCGGTCAAGGATGGCTACTTTACCCTGACACCTCGCAAACTAACTGAAACGGTTTGGCCAGAAGTTACCGTCAAGGCTCACAGCAGCCAGAAAGTGACGGTCAAGGTAAATACTGCTAAGTTTACGGAAGAGCTGCTTAAGCAGATGCCGAATGGCTATTTCCTAGAAGGCTTTGTCCGCTTTGTCGATCCAGCGGATGACGGCGATGTGGTTAGTCTGCCATTCATGGGCTTCCGTGGGCAATTCCAAGATCTGCCAGCTGTAGAAAGACCAATCTATGATCTGGTCCAAGAAGGCAAGTCAGGCTTCTATTACCCAGTGCCAGAGGACAAGAGTATCCTATCTGATGACAATGTATCTTCCCTTGTGACAGAGTCAAATGATACACTCTACTCTACCGGTCGAACAGCTGCTCGCAGCTCAATTGTACTGGGAACTGCAGAAAATGCTGATGGTAAGCATGTGCTGCAGCTAGGGGCGGATGGAAAGATTCGTCTAGCCTTCTCACCGAATGGAGATGGCAATCAAGACAGCATCCAGTATCGGACAGTTCTCTATCGCAATATCAATAATCTGACAGCTAGTGTCTATACGGCAGATGATAAGGACTATCGCTTTCCAATCTGGCAGAGCAGCACGATTAGAGAAAGCCGCAAGAACTATTATAGTGGTCAGTCAGACAATCCTAAGTCCTACCTACTAGAAGATACATACTGGGATGGTCGTGATAGCAAGGGTGAGAAGCTGGAAGATGGCCTCTATACCTATGTGGTTCGCTATACGCCAGATGTACCAGGTGCTAAAGAGCAGCAGATTAGCTTTAACCTGCAGATTGATAATCAGAAGCCTTTGATTAGCTCAGGCTATATCAGTACCAAGGATGGTGCGGAAACCTTTACGGCTCGTAAGCCAAAAGATGTCGGCAACGGCGGTATTTTGAGAGAGCAGGTTTTCTATCTGCAAGCAGATGAAAAAGGGAAAGAGACCTATAAAGCCGTAGATGATTTTGGCATTGAGCGTGATTACGAGCGTCGAGTTTACATCTCAGCCAATGCGGATGGCAGCTACACCTTGCCAAAAGGAGTGGACAAGTCCAAGATTTTCTATGTGGTAGAGGACTATGCAGGCAACCGTGATGCCATAGCTCTGTCAGATCTAGTCAGTGCTGAAAATGATGGTCGTATCCGTGTTGCTCTGGTAGATGCTAATACGCATCAGGATGTATCGTCAACCTTTGTCTATCGAATCAAGGACAGCAAGGGCAAGTATGTCGAACTGGACAAGGGCAAGAAAATTAATGCTCTGCCGTTTGGACGCTACACAGCTGAGATCTTTACTTATGATAAGGATGAGCTTCGTTTCTACAGCGCTTTGACTCAGGAGTTTGAGCTGACAGCCCAAGATAGCTTTAAGACGATTGAGTTTCTAGTCAAGAAGCTAGTCTTTGCACCGGTCAGCGTTGCCTTTGATCAAGCTGTTCCGAAGAATACCCAAGTGGTTCTCAAGAATAATAATGGCGATGCTTATACGCTTCCAGCAGAACTGTTTGGCAAGCAAGCCTTCGGAAGATCAGTAGCAGCTGGATTCTACTCTGTCTTTGTCAACCTGCCGACTGGTTATGAGCTCTGGGAAAGTGAGCCGACTGTTGAGGTCAAAGAAGGTAAGAATAACCTGCTGAAGCTGGGAGTTATCGTCAAGTCAGGCTTGCTGGCAGCTGTTAATCAGCAGTCTAGTCTAGTCGGCACTGCTCAGTATTACAATGCTTCTGCAGCGAAGCGCACAGCCTATGACCAAGCGTATCAAGCAGCCAAGGACGCTTTGACAAGCAAACTGACCCAAGCGCAAGTTGATGCCGTAAGAAGTAAGCTTGAAACAGCATCTGCTGATCTAGACGGCAAGGACTCTGATATCGCTGCAGTTAAGGCGGCTGTGGAAGCTTATGCAGCTACTACTAAGACAGGAGCTTATGCCAATGCTAAGGATAGGACTCGCCGCGCTTATGACAAGGCCTTCCAAGCAGTGGCTCTGCTCTTGGTGCAGGACAAGGTGACCCAGGAGCAAATCGATACTGCCCTAGCTCAGCTGACTATAGCAGAGAAGAAGCTGGATGGCAAGGCGACCAACTTTGCCAACCTCAAGAAATTAGTTGAGGATGAGGTGCATTACCAAGCCATCAGCAATAAGTTTATCTATGCGACTGATGCAGTCAAAGCAGCTTATCTAGAGGCTTATGAACAAGCTAAGGCAGTTTTGGCTAATCCAGGTGCCAGCCAGGAAGATGTCAAAGAAGCTATCGCCAATCTCAGAGAAGCCAAGAGAAAACTTGATGGCAGAAAGCCAAGAGTAGTAAAACCGAAAAAACCTAAACAAGTCTAATTGATTTTCAAGTCAGTTAAAAATCCCTTAAGTTGAAACTTGAGGGATTTTTCGATAAGTATTTTACATTGGCCCTATTTTCTGCTATAATCTTTTTTAGAAAGAATTCTCATTGTCTACTTTTTAGCGAGTTCGGGATAGTGTGAGCCGGATAGGGAAGCAGTGCAGGTGGCGCTTTCAGTTAAAATTTTTAAAGTAATGAAGTAATAAATTAGGGTGGAACCGCGTCTTGACGCCCCTAGGTGAATAGCCTAGGAGTGTCGGATGTGGTTCTTTTGCGTACTGAGTCTATTGTTCGAAAGAAAGGAGATTCATGGAGAACCTTTATCTTGTAAAAGATGAGAATCAATTAGTAGCTTTTCGAGATTTCGTTTCAAAGAATGCCGCAAAGTTGCAGGATTATCTAGCTTTTTTAAAAGACGAGTTTGCGGTTTATGACTTGCCGCAAGCCATCATTTGGTCCGATTTTG
>ERZ773010.1959-NODE-1959-length-12434-cov-42.245496_pt1 | contig 12434 bp, 7 predicted proteins | sample MGYA00580842_ERZ773010 | MGnify/ENA primary metagenome ERZ773010 (study PRJEB29015, sample SAMEA2737982) | human oral metagenome | biome: human oral; feature: human-associated habitat; material: dental | place: China | collected 2107 ...
CCGACCGGCTCTTCCTGCCCGCCCAGGCCGAGGAGCTGGCCGGCGGCATCCCGGGAGCGAGGCGCGAGACGATCACCTCCCTGCACGGGCACGACGGCTTCCTCATCGAGGCCGAGCAGATGGACACGATCCTGCGCGACTTCCTGGCCGGGGCATAGACATCAACATTTTCTTCACAGACGACGTGGCTCCGGGTCGTCTCTGAAGGTTTTGTCGGTGAGTGAAGATTCGGTGGGTGAGAAAACCGTCTTGGCCCCTCCTCCCGGCTCGCGGCCCTGGCGCTATTGGGCCGGGCCGGCCGGGCAGAGCCGTTGGCGAGCGGATACCATCGACTCGTGGCTAACGATCGTTCGCTCTCGACGCGGAAACGCCCCGGACTGGATCCGGAGGCGACCAGCGTAGAGACCGGATTATGAGAGGCACGGCATGAGACGCGCACTGCCCGCCGTTGGACTCATCGGCGCCGGAATCGCCATCTACGGCGCAGCTCAGGCCCTCGGCCTCAGACGAGCCCGCGCTGCGGCCCGCGCGCGACTGGTCACCCTGCCGGTACGAAGAACCGCGCTCAGTCACGGCGACGTCGCCTACATCGACTGCGGACCCGAGCCCATTGGAGGCAGCAGCAGTCCCGGCCGCGGCTCCGACTACGAGACGATCCTGTCGGTTCACGGGCTGTACGGCGGATACGACCAGGCCCTCGACAACGTCGGGAGCCTGTCCAAGCACTGCAGGATCATCGCGCCGTCGCGCTTCGGCTACCCCGGCAGCACCGTGCGGGGCGATGGCTCACCGGCCGACCAGGCGGCTGCTTTCAACGAGCTGCTCGACCTCCTGGGGATCGAGCGGGTATTCGTCCTGGGAGCGTCAGCCGGCGGAACCTCCGCCATCCGCTTCGCCCTGGACCATCCCGACCGCGTCAAAGGACTCATTCTCCTGAGCTCGGCCGCACCCTGGCCGTCCCGGCCCGCTACGCCGCCCGGTCGTATGGGGCCGCCAGCGATCATGAACCACGACTGGATCATGTGGCTGCTCTCGCCACTCTTCGGGCCCATCCTGGGCATGGCCCCCGAGACCGTCAACGGCATGCTCCCGCTCACCGAGCGCAGGACGGGAGCGGACATCGACACCTCGATCACCAACCGGGACATGGCGGTGCACTTCGAGGACTATCCGATCGAGGAGCTCGAGCCGCCCGTCCTGCTCCTGCACGCCCTGGACGACAGGATGGTGACCTTCGCTCCCCCAGCGGGGCACGTGCAGTCATCCATGCACCGGTACCCGGACCTGACGACGGCGATCTTCCGCACCGGCGGGCACCTCATCGTCGGTCACGGCCGCCAGGTCGAGGACACGATCCTCCGCTTCATCGACAAGCACGCCGACTAACACCGGCCGTCGGGAACGCCAGCGCCTCACATCAACATTTTCTTCACACACGACGCGGCTCCGAGTCGTCTCTGAAGTTTTTGTCGGTGAGTGAAGATTCGGTGGGTGAGAAAACCGTCTTGGCGTCCCCTTCCGGCTCGCGGTGGGATCATAGGGACGTGAACGCAACGACCGAGCACGCGCCGGTGGACGCCTGGGGACCGGACTTCCTGGGCCCGGGCTTCGAGGCCCGCACCCTGGAGCTGCTGCCCGACGACGAGGACGACGGCGCCGTCGCCACCCTGGTGCGCCACCTGCCGGCCCTGGACCCGGGCGCCCTGCCGGGCACCCCCACCACCCCCACCTTCATCTACCTCTACCTGCACGGCTGGAACGACTACTTCTTCCAGACCCACCTGGCCCGCGAGATCTCCCGCCTGGGCGGCGCCTTCTACGCCCTGGACCTGCGCCGCTACGGCCGCTCCTGGCGCGAGGGCCAGATGTTGGGCTGGTGCACCTCGCTGGCCGAGTACGACGAGGACCTGGGGCTGGCCCTGTCCGCCATCCGCGCCGACCAGGGCTGGGAGACCGAGCTCGTCCTGTCCGGCCACTCCACGGGCGGGCTCGTCGCCTCACTGTGGGCGGACCGCCACCCGGGGGCCCTGCGCGCCCTGGTCCTGAACTCCGCCTGGCTTTCGCTCCAGGGCTCCGAGATCGTACGCACCGTCGGCGACCCGGTCCTGCGCACCTTGGCGCTGCGCGATCCGCGCATGTCGATCCTCGACGGCTGGGTCGACCCGGCGCGCGCCTTCTCCATTACCGACGGCTGGGACCCCGAGCGCGACGGCGAGCTGCCCGATCCCTCCTGGGCCGACGACCCCTACGTCACCGGCTGGGACATCAATCCCGCCTGGTCCATCAAGCCCTCCGCACCTGTGCGCGTCGGCTGGCTCCAGGCCGTTATGGAGGGCCACAACCGAGTCGCCCAGGGCCTGGACATCCGTTGCCCGGTGCTGTCCATGGGCGCGGCCACCACCCGGCTCGGAGTGACGTGGATGCCGGAGTCGAGGAGCGCGGACACGATCATCGATGCCGACGCCACCGCCCGGCGCGCCGTCATGCTCGGCAAGCTGGTGACCATCGCGCGCTTCCCCGGAGGGGTCCACGACCTCACCCTGTCCGAGCCGCCCGTGCGCGAGCAGGTCTTCTCCGCCCTGCGCCGCTGGATGTCCGCCTACGTGCTGCGCTGAGCCCTGCCCGGCAGGCGGCTCAGGCCAGCCCGTTGCGGTAGGCCCATACGACGGCCTGGACCCGATCGCGGGCGCCGATCTTGGGCAGGATCCGCGTCAGGTGCGACTTGACCGTGCTGGTCTCGACGATGAGCTCGGCGGCGATCTCCGCGTTCGACATGCCGCTGGCCAGGAGCTGGACGACCTCACGCTCCCGCTCGGTGAGCACGCCGAGCGCCTCCCGGTTCTCGACTTTGCCCTGGCGACGGGCGAACTCGGCGATCACCCGGCGGGTGACGCTCTGGTCCACCAGGCCGTAGCCCAGGGCCAGGCGGCGCACGGCATCGACCAGCTCCTCCGGCTCGCAGTCCTTGAGGATGAAGCCGTCCGCCCCGGCCTCCAGAGCGCCGAAGACGTCGGCGTCCATGTCGAAGGTGGTGACGACCAGGACCGACGGGGTGCCGCCCTCCCGCTCGGCGACGATCTGGCGCGTGGCCGTCAGGCCGTCCCCCTCGGACATCCTCAGATCCATGCACACGACGTCGGGACGGGTCGCGCGCACCACGCGCACCGCCTCCCTGCCGCCGGAGGCCTCTCCCACCACCGTGATGTCGTCGTTCTCCTCCAGCAGGATGCGGAAGCCGGCGCGGATCACCGCCTGGTCATCCACCAGAACCACCCTGATCACGCGTCCTCCTCCCGGTCCAACGGCAGGACCAACCGTACCCGCCAGCCGCCGCCCTCCACCGGGCCGGCCTGGAGCGCACCGCCGACGGCGTCGGCCCGTTCCCGCATGACAGTCAGGCCGGTGCCGCCACCACCGGGGTCGGTCGGCAGTCGGCGGGCCGGGCCATTGAGCACGCTCAGCTCAAGGGCGGCCTCAAGGCGTGTCACTTTCACCGTGATCGGGGCTCCGGGAGCGTGCTGCAGGGCGTTGCTGATCGCCTGCTGCACCACCCGGAAGACGGCGACGTCGGCCCGCTGCGACAAGACCGACATACAAGCGGCGGCGTCTCCGGAGGGCACACCGCCGGAGGTGCTGTGGGTGGTCACGTCACCCGGCTCGTCACCCAGAAGGCCACCGTCAAGCAGCTCGATGTCGACGCCGAGCGCCCGGGTGGAGGCGACCAGCTCGGGCAGGTCGCGCAGCCCGGGCGAGGACTCCTCGGCCTCCTCGTCACTGCGTAGCAGCCCCACCACGGAGCGGAGCCCGGAGAGAGTCTCCTTGGCCTGCCGGCGCAGCTGCTGAACCGCGTCCCTGGCCGTCTGCGGGTCGCGGTCAATCAGTCGCTCGAGCGCGGCCGCCTGCACGACGATCCCGGCCAGATGGTGGGCGGCGACGTCGTGCAGCTCACCAGCCAGGCGGCGGCGCTCCTCGATGAGGGCCACCTCCAGCTGCCGCTCGTGCTCACGTCTGAGAAGCTCCTGGCGGGAGTGCTCGTACCTGCGGCTGCTGGCCAGCGCCGCCCCGCCCAGCAGTGGCAGCAGGCAGGCCGCCAGCGTCACCAGTGCTCTCGTCATGGCCAGCTGCCACTGCTCGGGCGGGTCTCGCCAGTTGTCGACCGCCGAATAGGCCAGGGACAGCGCGGTCAGGAAGATCACCGTCCGGCGCAGGGAGAACCGCATCCCCATGCCGAAGGACACCACGAGCTGGCCGTATCCGCTGGCGACGTAACCTGCGGGAAGCAGCAATGATGTCGCCACCTCCGCCGACCACACCAGCGCCTGGCAGAGCAGCGGGCGACTGCGCCACATCACGAGGGCCAGCCCCTCGGCCGCAAGCGGAACAGCTGTCGCGGCGAACCACGGCCAAGGGCGGGCCGGCACCGAGCTACTCGCGAGAAGCACCACCGTTGGCTGAACCACCGCGAAAGCGAGGGCCAACAGCACATCGTTGCGCCGGATCGAGACCGGGCTGGTGGGATCGGACAGGCTCATAGCTGCATTGTCATCGACGGACACCGACCTCGACGTCCCCCGGTCACATCCCGAGGCTGGGTGCCAGGGCGTTGCCGGCCCAGGCCCACCAGGCCAGCGCCACCAGCGCCGCCAGGAGAACGGCCGACATGGTGACTCGTCGCCACCCCGCCCGACGCCTCAGGGACACTACGAAGTCAGCCGCAGCGGGGATGACGGCCACCACCCCCAGGGCCTGAAGGACCTGGGCACATCGTGCCACCGGGATCAGCCAGGTGAAGGAACCGTCGGTGATGGTCGATGAATTGGTCATAATGACGACGAGCAGACTGATCCAGGTGAGCTGGGCGGCCAGCGCCAGGACCCCGCCGCCCCGAGCCACACGAGTCAACCACGGCACCGGGGCGCCGACCTCCTGGCCCCGTTTGAGGGCCCGACGGCGTCGCAGCGCCCCGACCGGCCAGGCCACCGTCACCACCAGCAGCAGAACCAGGCAGACACCGAACACGGGAACGAGCGCCTGCTGAAGCAGCGTGGTGGGAAGCAAAGTGAAGGCCGGTTCCTGGCTCAGGCTGACGACCTTGCCGTCCTTGACCTGGGCGGCAATGGCGCCCCGCCCGTCGACCTGCCGCCAGACCCACGGCTCGACCTCAACATACTGGGTCTTATCGACCTTGAGCTTGCCATCACCTGTGTGCTCAATCGACACCGAGGAGTAAGCAGGCATCCAAGCGGACAGGAAGGTGGTCCAGAAGGTCCTGCTGGGTACGTAGGAGCCGGCCACCTGGCGGGCGCGGTCGGCGGAGTCCTTGCCACCGGAGGCCTTGACCGCGTCTGCGGGGAAGTAGCGGTCGGCGAAGCCCTGAGCCAGGTCCTCGCGCAGGCTGCTCGAGGCCTCATTGCCGTCGCCGTTGTAGGAGATGAAGATGCCGGTCTTCTCCTCGGGGTAGAGCTCGAACTTGGAGTGCCAGCCCGGAATGTCGCCACTGTGCTCCACAATGCGCTGGCCGTGACGGCTGAGCTCGAAGTAGCCCAGGCCCATCTCCCCGGCCTTGGCCCGGTTGCCGAGCTTGTCCTCCCCCAGCCCGGGCGACCACATCTGCTCCCAGGTCTCCTCACGCAACAGCTTCGGCGAGCGACTCAGCTGAGCATTCATGAAGGCCGCGAAGTCCGGAGCCGAGACAGTCAGCGAATCGGCCGGGAAGTCACCCATGAGATCGAAAGGAACCTCCTCACCCGTGGAGGTGTGGCCCGGACCCAGGGAACCGGCCAGCCCCGCGGGCAGAGGCTGCTCATAGGTGGAGGAAGTCATCCCCGCCGGCTCCAGGACGTGCTCACGCACATAGGCCTCAAAAGGCTGACCACTCACCCGCTGCACAATGTAACCAGCCAAGGCGATCCCGTAGTTGGAGTATGCCGGGGTAGTGCCCGGCGCGAAGACCTGCACCGGCGGGTCACTCTTGACGGAAGCCTCCAGGTCCGTCATCGGGGCAACTTTCCACCTCTCCTCGAAGCCCGCTGAGTGGGTCAGCAGGTGGCGCAGGGTCAGGGGCTCATCGAAGCGCCGCTCGATCTCGAAGTCCAGGTAGGCGCTGATGTCGGTGTCGAGGTCCACCTTGCCCTGCTCCACCAGCTGCATCGCCGCGATGGAGGTCGGGATCTTGGAGACTGAAGCCACCCGGAACAAGGACGTCTGCGGGTCCACGGCCACCGGCTGACCGCCCGAGGCACCGGTGTCGGCCCAGCCGTAGCCGCGGGTGGTCACCACCTGCCCGTCCTTGACCACGGTCACCACGGCGCCGGGGATGTCGCCGTTCTTGAGGGCATCGGGCAGCTTCCCGTCCAACCAGGCATTGACGTCCTCAGCCGTCAGCTGATGATTCCCCGCAGGCGGCTCACGCGGCGGCAAACTGCCCGACGACGACGTCGAGCCACAAGCGGTCAGCAGGGACAGCGAGGCCAACAAAGCCACCACAACCAGGGCCACACCCCTGCGCGTCACGTTACGCGTCATATTGCGCGTCGCGTTCATGTTCATCTCCCCGGCCCGCGTGATCGGGAAAGCCGCGAGCCACCTCCAGCCTCGCGGCACCGGGCGGCTCTCCTCTACGAGCGCAGGACGTCAGGGGGCTTACGACCTACGACGTAAGGGACCGACCACACGAACGAGGCAGCAGAGACAGCAAGGGCGCGATCCTGCTAGCTCGCCGACCGCGCGGCTCAGGAGCTGCGGTCGGCGAGGTCGTCGCGCAGGTCCCCCAGGTGGGCGCCGCGCACCCCCACGCGCCATACGCGCCAGCCGTCGGCGTCGGTGACGTCCTGGGCGGCGTTGGCTGCCGAGGTCGGGTCGGTGAAGGAGCGACCGTCGGACAGGGTGATGACGCCCTCCACCGACAGGATGGCCTCGTGGTAGATGCCCCGGCGCAGCCGCTGCCAGATGAGCTGGGTCGGCTCCCCGAGCGTGGCCGCGACGGCCGCCAGCTCCGCGGTCTCCTGGACCAGGAGGGACTTCGAGGGATCCCCTCCCAGCGCCTCGGCCACCGGGTCGAGCGCGTCGGCCGACCCGCGCAGAGGCTCCCACGACACGAGCGGCACCGCGCCAGTGGGCGCCTCCGGGCGGGCCTCGTTGGGGGCCACGGTGGACCACGCCTCAGCGGCCCTCGCCGAGTGCCCGCCGGCCTCGGGAGCGCCCGAGGCTTCGGCAGGCGCCGCTGCGGCATGCGAGGTGGGAGACGCTGATGACGCATCCTCCTGGGACGGGACCTGGGCAGCCCGTGAACGCCTTCCCATGCGGGTGTGGGAACCGACGTCGCGCGATGTACCGGAAGCCTCCGGGGCCGGCCTCGCACCGAGCGCACCATCGACTGCGGCCCCCAACGGCTCGTCCGAGCGAGCGGAAGCGGCTGAGGCCGCTGATCCGCCGCCCCCGGACAGGCTGCTCCCGCCGAGAATGTCAACGCCACCGGCCAGGGCCGCAATCGCCCGAGCCTCGGCGGCGTCGGAAGCATCAGATGCCTCGGGGACCTCAGCGGCCTCCGGCCGGCTCGACTCGACTGCCTCCGCGTTCTCAGGGTTCTCGTCTACAGCACCGGCCACGGCGTCCGCATCGAGCGCGGGCAGGTTGCCCGTCGCCTCACGCTCGTCGGCTTCGGGGAGGTAGGAAACGGTGTCGCTTGCAGCATGACCAGTGCCGTCACCGGCGGCGTCGCCCGCGGTGTCCTCGGGCGGGCTCTCCTCGGGGCCGACGGAGACCTCGGCGCCAGAGGCGTCAGCGGATTCCTGGGAGGCGTCGTCGGCCGGTCGGGACGCCGGGTCACCGCCCTCAGGCCGAGTGGTATCCGGGCCCTCGGCCGAATCCGCGGGTCCATCCTCGGACCGGGCCTCGGCCCCGTCCTGATCGGCCAGGGCGGGCACCTGGGGCTGCTCGGCGGTCACGGCTACCGGCTCGAACAGCTCGGAGAGCGCATCGGCGGCACCCGTCGCGGCGAAGGCGCCCGCGGGAGTCGCGGTAAACGCGCCCACAGGAATGGCGACGTCACCGTCGCCGGCATCCGCCTCAGGCTCATCCACCGGCTCCGGCGGCAGGACGATCTCGATGGGGCCGGTCACAGGGCTCATCTGCTCGGCCTGCTCGGAGGCGTCGAGGGCACGCGAGCCGGCCGCGCCGGTAGAGGCCCCGCCGGCAGAACCGGCAAGGGCCGGGCGGGGCGCACGGGCCACGAGCAGCGGTCCTCCAGCAGCCACGTCCGTCCCGGAGAGCTTCTCCACCACGACGACGATGCGGGACTCGTCCACGATCCGCACGTCCACCTCGTGGATCTCCAGCCCGGAGGAGGCCAGCACGCCCAGTCCCCCGACGACGTCGGGCTCCAGGGAGGCGCTGAGGATCGTCAACCGCGGGCCGGGCTCGACCTGGGCGGGCATGGCCTCGCGGAACTCGTTCCAGTCCTGGCTGAAGGCCCCCAGCCCTCCTGCGTACCGGCTGGCGATCTCGCGGCGCCCCGCGGCAGCGGCCTGGGTCAGGCGTGACATGGCGGACAGCAACCCGGCGGAGTCGACACTCTCCAGGACCTCGACGACGACGACCTGCCCGGTGGCGTCCAGGGCGGTCAGGCTCGCTCCGCCATCGAGCTCGTCCCAGGCCAGGGGAAAAAGCGGGCGGCGCAGGACATCGACGATCTGCCGTTGGATGGCGACCAGACTGTGGGACAGGGTAATGGCGTCAGCGGAGCGTCCCAGGCGCACGGGCAGGAGGTGGTTGCCGTCGAGCTCGTACATGGCCATGGATGGGGCCGCCTTTCCCTCGTCGTCCTGCTCCGCGATGGCCTCCAGTAGACTCAGGCACACGCGTGGGCAACTCAGGATCGAGTCGCCCACTGCCGCAGTGCCCGGCCGCCCTGTCACGACCGCCAGCACACGGCAGCGTATCTCATCACGGCAACGTAGGGCGGGCCGCCGCCTCATGACATCTGCCCACGCGCTGTGAGAAAACCGCCGGCGGACGCGCATGTCGTGGTTTTCTCTCAGGGTTATCCCTGATTCTTGGGAGAGACGGGTCTCATGGCTTCATCCGCCTCCGGGGGGATGAGGATGCCCACGAAGTGGATAAGAATATCGGCTGGCTGGCACCTCCCGGCCCCTTCCTCACCGATGCCATCGGGCCTCCCATGAGCCCGCGGCTCTCCGCCGGCCCCTTGCGGGCCTCTTGTCAGACTCCGGCTCCTCCCGGGGAGCCGACCGGTCTTTATCCATCGTCAACCTCCCACCACCTACTGTTTGAGGAGTGTTCATGCCGTCGGCCTCGTCCACCACAACTCCCCCGGACGTACCCCAGAACGTGCCCTCTCAGGCATCCTCCGTCTCCTCGCAGTCGGCCTCGGCGAGGCCCTCCACAGAGCCAACCGCCCCCGCAGCCCAGCCCTCCCGCCTGAAGGCGCACGCGCACCGCGCCTGGCGGACCACCCGCGCCTGGCTGGCCCCGGCGCCGGCAGCAACGGCCTCCGCGGCACTCATCGTCCTCGTCAACCTCGCCCTCGCCCCCTGGGGCCACCGGGGTGAGATCGCTCTATCCGCCTTCATCAACCAGCCCCAGCGCGTGTGGACCCTGCTGACCGCGTGGGCGGCCCCCGGCCTCCTGGTGCCGGTGGCAAGCGCCATCATGCTGCTGTCCGTCGGCGTCCTGCTGGAGCGTCTCCTGGGGACGCGGCGCTGGTTGGTCACGGGCGTCGTCTCCACCGCCGGGGGCATCGCCCTGGCGCAGGCTCTCTACCCTTTCATCGGGCAGGTGTGGGAGACATGGTCCCCCTACCTCGTCCACGCCCCGATCCGGGGCGTCACCCTGCCCATCACCGGCCTGGTGGCGGCCTCCACCAGCGTCATGCGCCCGTCCTGGCGGCGACGCGTGCGCCTGGCCATGTTCGCCGTCCTCATCGTCTCGGCCGCCGTAACCGGCACCGTGGGCGCCCTGGCCCGCCTGGGGACCGGCATCATCGGCCTCATCGTGGGCGTCGTCCTGGAACGCGGGCAGCAGACCGCCCCCTCCCAGGAGCTGCCCCGGCGTGTGGAGCGCGAGCTCGTCGCCTTCCTGGTGGCCTGCTGGGCGGTGAGCTGTGCCCTGGCGGTGGTGAGTAACGCCGCTGGCCCCCTGGCCGACGCCCGCTTCGGGCTGACCCCTGCGATCCTGCCTAAGGGCGCCGCCGTCTCCCCGGTTGAGCTGCTCCTGCTGTGCATGCCCGCGCTTCTTCAGCTGGTTCTGGCCGATGGCCTGCGCCGCGGACGCCGCTCGGCGGCCCTGGGCACCATCGCGCTCCAGATCTTCCTGGGGGCCTGTGCGGCCGTGTTCGCTTTCGTGGACAAGATCGACGCTCAGCACCCCGAGCCAGCTCCCGAGACGCCCCAGCCCCTGCTCGGCTGGGCGCTGTCCGGGCATCTGCTGATACCACTCCTGCTCAACATCGTGGTCATCAGCCTCGTGGTGTGGAAGCGAGGCTGCTTCACCCTGGGATCGTGCCCCGGCGTCATCCGCCGCGCCGTCACCGCCTGGGTCCTGACCGTCGTGGGCGGGGCGGCCGTCACTGTCCTCGGCGGCATGCTCATCCCCCGAGACTTCGCCCCCTACGCGAGCTGGCCCGACCTGCTGGAGACCTATGTGTCCTATCTGCTACCCGTGAGCACCGGCGGCATCCTGGGACTCATCGTGGCCCCCCTGACCCCCTTGGCCCACCTCCTCATCAAGGCGACACCGATCCTGGTGTGGCTCCTGACGATCCTGTGGGTCTGGCTCGCCCAGTCGGCGCCCGCCCGTACCCGAGTCTCCAGCCGCGAGGAGCTGACCGAGCTGGTACGCGCCCGCGGCGCAGGAACCCTGGGCTGGATGCTCACCTGGGAGGGCAACGAGGCCTGGGTCAACGAGACGGGCACGGCCGGCTTCTCCTACCGCCCCAGCCGCGACGTCGCCCTGACGGTCGGAGACCCCGCCGCCGACGACGCCGACGTGGCCCAGGCTGTGCGTGACTTCGCCGGTTTCGCCACCGACGCCGGACTCATCCCCGCCCTCTACTCGGTGCACGCCCCGGCGATGGAGGCCGCCCGTGCCATGGGCTGGACGATCCTGCAGGTGGCTGAGGAGGCCGTCCTGGACCTGCCGGACCTGGCCTTCCGCGGTAAGGCCTACCAGGACGTTCGCACCGCCCTCAACCACGCCCGCAAGGAGGGCGTCGAGGCCGTGTGGACCACCTTCCGCGACTGCCCGGCCGGCCGACGCGACCAGATCCGCGCCATCTCCCAGGCCTGGGCCAGTGACAAGCCGCTGCCGGAGATGGGATTCACCCTCGGCGGCCTGGCCGAGCTCGATGACTCCGAGACGCGGCTGCTGCTGGCCGTCGACGCCGACGGCACCGTCCAGGGCGTCACCTCCTGGCTGCCGGTCTACCGCGACGGGAGGATCGTCGGCCTGACCCTGGACTTCATGCGCCGCCGCGAGGGCGGCTTCCGCCCCGTCATGGAGTTCCTCATCGGACGCGCCGCCCAGGACGCCCAGGCCGAGGGCCTGGAGATCCTGTCCCTGTCCGGGGCGCCACTGTCCCGCTCCGCCCCGGCCGACGGCGGCGCCTCCTCACGCTTCGACCCGCTCCTCAATCTCCTGGCCTCAGTGCTGGAGCCGGCCTACGGATTCGGCTCCCTGCACGCCTACAAGCGCAAGTTCAAGCCGCGGTCAGTGCCGATGTACCTGGCGGTTCCCGATCTGGTGGACCTGCCCACGGTGGGGATCGCGATCGCCCGGGCCTACCTGCCCGGTCTCAAGCCCTCTCAGACGGCGCGCTTCGCCCAGGTGCTGATGAACCGTGACTGAGATCGGCGGTGCTGGTGCGGCCACCGCCGACACCGCCACCGCTGGCAGCACCGCCGGCAGCACTGCCGACGTGCAGGCCTCGGGCGGCGTCGTGGGCGTCCTCAAGGCCGTCCACATCCTCCAGCCCTGGCTGGGGACGGCCTGCGCGGTCGTTGCCATGGCGGTCATCACCTGGCTGTGGTGGCGGCGCACCCGCCACCTGCCCTGGCCCCGCCAGCTCGTCGTGCCCGCCGCCGGAGCCGCGAGCGCGGTGACCTTCTGGCTGGTCGTGGACGTCATCTGGCATCCCATCGCCGACGGCGTCGGCTGGTTCGTGTGGACCTGGGTGGGAGTCGTCGGCCTCGTCATCGCCCAGCTGGTCACCGGCAACCGCACCGAGGGACGTCACCAGGCGGTGCGTTCACGCAACCGCCGCCTGGTGCGAGCCACCGAGTCCGCCTCCAGCCTCGTGGCCGTTGTGGCCTCCTCCCTGCTTGCGGTCAACACCTTCTTCGCCTCCTACCCGACCCTGGCATCCGTCCTGGGCTACGGGGTGGCGACCACGCCACTCAACCGTCTGCAGGGCGCCGCGG
>ERZ773010.1967-NODE-1967-length-12396-cov-7.039543_pt1 | contig 12396 bp, 10 predicted proteins | sample MGYA00580842_ERZ773010 | MGnify/ENA primary metagenome ERZ773010 (study PRJEB29015, sample SAMEA2737982) | human oral metagenome | biome: human oral; feature: human-associated habitat; material: dental | place: China | collected 2107 ...
GATTTATTCTATCAGAAAGTAATCTGAAAAATTGCACTTGATGGTGGAATGGGCGGTGTGTAAGAAATAATCAAAAAACTTGTTTTGTATAAAATAATGTTTTATCTTTGCCATCGAATAATATATAATATAAAACTGACTACTTCATTATTATTAACTTTTAATTCGCTGACATATGAATATAATATTCAACTCAAAAGTATTAAAAAAACTGAACAAACTTTGCTTTAAAGCTTGGTTTGTTTGCTTGCTATTTTTCTTTGGTATGAGTTATGCTCAACGGGAAGACTTTAAGACTTTGGTAGAGAAAGCCACAAAGGGTGATATGGAAGCTCAAGTGCGTTTGGCAACTAATTATGAAAAAGGTATTGGAGTACCTCAGTCTTTTCCTAAAGCTGTTGCTTGGTATGAAAAAGCAGCAGAACAGGGTGATGTAAAATCACAGACGAAATTAGGACTTTGTTATTACTATCGGAAAGGAGTTGTACAGTCTTATGAAAAAGCAGCTTATTGGTTTCAGAAAGCAGCTGAACAGGGGTATGCTGAGGCTCAATCGAAATTAGGTGTGTGCTATCACAAAGGGCAAGGAGTAAAACAATCGGATGAGCAAGCTGTATTGTGGTTTCAGAAAGCAGCTGATCAAGATTTTGCAGAGGCACAGAGTTTTTTAGGATATTGTTACTACAAAGGTTTAGGAGTGGTACAATCAGATAGTGATGCGGTACTTTGGTATGAGAAAGCTGCTAATCAAGGTGATGTTGAGGCGCAACGCAATTTAGGTTCTTATTATTTCAAGGGGCAGGGAATACCTCAGTCGTATACTAAGGCTATCTTTTGGTTTGAAAAAGCAGCTAACCAAGGAGACAAGGAAGCTCAAACTATTTTAGGATTTTGCTATTATGCTGGTACTGGTGTGGATAAATCACAAAAAAGGGCTATTTACTGGTTTGAGAAGGGGTGTAGGAATAATAGCCCTAAAGCTTGTGAGTATTTAAATGCTATTCAGCAGTAATAACTATAAAGTTAGGAATAAGAAAGATAAGGTAATTATAAAATTAGTGATATATGTTTAAGAATATCTTTCTTTTTGAAGGACGTATTAGGCGAACAGAGTTTGGACTATCTATTATTATAGATTATTTTGCTCTTATATTTTTGGGTGTAATAGATGCCGTAGTAACTCTAGGAATAGTGATAAAGTTTTTATTCTTTACATTATTGTTTTGGTTTATTTTAGCTCAATCAGTGAAACGCTTACACGACTTGGGGCAAAGTGGCTGGTATGTGCTTTTACCTTTCTATAATCCTTTCTTTTTACTTTTTTCAGAAGGTGTATTGGGAAAAAATGAATACGGAGAAGATCCTAAAAAGAGAGTAAATTTTTTCAATGCATCAACCTCTTCTTCATCTATTTTACAACCGCCCTTAGTTAGAGCATATCAACCCATAGTAGAAGATATTTCTGAGGGTAGTACTTCTTGTAGGTATCATTTTGTAGTTACAAAAGATGATACTGTTTTGAAGAAATGGCTTGATACTGAGGTAGAGTCTATCAATATGCTTGCTGACCCAATACTTAATAAAGTGAGTATTATTATAGGAAGAGATGTATTTTATGGTTGCAATAAGCTTATTTATATTATTTTCTCAGAACATCTTAACTTTATTAGTGATTTTGCTCTTGACGATTGTGAGCATTTGCATTCGGTGACTTTCCTTAGTAAATGTTTACAGATAGGTAATTGTATTTTTGGGAAGAATTGTCCAGAAAGTATAACACTTGAGGCTGAAGAACCTCCTATATTGGATGGTTATTTGGCATATAATGATGAGAAATTGAAAGCTATTTATGTGCCTATTGAATTTGTAGAAAAATATAGGATAGCTAGAGCTTGGGATAAATATGCAGATATTATTCAAGGACATTAATCAAACAACAATAAAGATTATGAAACGAGTTTTATTATATTTATGTATATTTTACTTTTGGGAAGTAAACGCACAAAAGACAAGAGAGGTTTATAAGGACTTAGATTCGTTATATTTGTTAATTCAAACAGAGTACGATTTAATTACCAAAGATTATGAAGAACACATTGCTGAGTTCGACTTCAATAGAGTGATGAGAATAAGAGAACAAATAGCTTATTATCTCTCTCATATTGATAAAAGGGCAGATTTAAGTAGGATAAAATTATTGAGTGATTCATTGAAATCATATCCTGATACTGAAGAAATATTTTTAAGTATTCGCTCTCAAAAAGCAAAACAACATCAGCTGACCACTTTGAAGCAGGCTTTTGACGCATTACAATTTGAAAAGGTATTAAACTTAGTAGCAATATATAGTGAAAATGGTTATATACCTTCTTATGAATTGGCGTATTATAAGGTTATGTCAGAATATAGATTGTTTTTAAAATCTTCTAATAATAAGCAAGAGAAAGAAGCACTAATACAAAACTTGACTACTTATCAAAAGGAACATTTGGGTAAGAGTAAAATCTATGACAGAGTGATAGATGATACTATAAAAAATGTGAAGAGAAGAAGATAACCTCTACTCTTAAATTTTACATTCCTAAATAACGAGTTACTTTGTTACTACGGCGAGTAGAGAATTTGATTTGCTTTATGTATGTAAGTTTAAAATTCGCAGTATTGATACCCAGTAAATCAACATCTTTAAAGTACAAATTCTTGTTGTTGTAAAGAATTGAAAAGGCAAGCGACCAGTCTTTTTGTGTATAAGACAAAGAAGTATTAAGCCTAAAGTTTACGTACTGATTAAACTTCATTTTGCTTAGTGGATTAACTTCACCTCCAAAATAGAATCCCATACCAGCTAAAGCTGTAAAGGTAAAGCGTGGCAATATTTCAATACCTCCTGAAACGCCTCCACTGAAGCCTCCTTGTATATGTCTAAAAGTATCCTCATCAAGTGAAATAGCAGGAATTGCTACTTTGTGATAATAGACCCCAGCTCCTGCGTACCAAGTAAAAGTAGGTTGCAATGGGTCTCCATCGGGGTTGAAAATATTCTTTACTGAAAAGTTTTTTAAGTTGAAGAAATATAACATTTCAGAGCCTATTTGTTGTATACGAGTATCTGCCAATATCTGAATATTATTCTTACCTTCTTCATAGTAAAAACCCTTATAACTTTGATAATAGAAATCAAGTAAAATCTTTTGACTTACAAATGAATGTAATTGAAAATCGAAATATCTTGTTTTTCCGTATTTACTCTCATTGCGCAAAGGGGCAACACTCTGAGCATAATCAAGGTTGATATAAGTGTTGTGAATACCAAATCCTAAGCCGACCGTAAGTGGGTAGTTTGGCAATAACGACTTGTTTTTCAAAGCAGGATTTAATGGTTCATCTTCTATATCTATCGATAGATAATTGATACTCAAAGAGGGTTTAATCCACATTTTATAATGATACCTCTTAGTAGAAGTGGTATCTTGTGCCCATAAAGTAGTGATTGATAAGAAAAATAATATTATGTATTTCATTTTGTTAGATATTAGATTTTAAGAATTAGGAATTAGAAGTTATATGTTTAGGTATTATTAGAAATACTTTGTCAAAGTCTTACGACTTTGACAAAGTATATACTACATTTTAGTAGCCCAAAATCTTTAGCATTTCGTCAGCCTTTTGTTGCTCCATAAAGAGACGAGAGGTAAGGTTACCATTTTTATCTTTATCAATAAGTACAATTTTAGGTTGTGGAATCAAACAGTGTTGTAAGCCTCCTACTCCTCCAATACTATCCTGATAAGCCCCTGTGTTGAAGAAACCTATATACAGCGGTTTATTTTTGTTGTATTTTGGTAAATAGATAGCGTTCATATTCTGTTCGCTGTTGTAATAATCGTCACCATCACAAGTGAGTCCACCGAGCAGCACGCGTTCGTATTCATCGTTCCAACGGTTAATAGGCAATAGTACAAAACGCTTGTTGATAGCCCAAGAGTCAGGTAAGGTAGTAATGAAAGAGGAGTTTATCATATCCCATTTTTCACGATCGTTTTGTTGCTTTTGATACATTATCTCATAAATAGCCCCCCCAGCTTCGCCTACTGTAAAACTACCAAATTCAGTAAAGATATTCGGTACAGGCACTTTTTCTTGGTCACAAGTGATTTTTATCTGACGGATAATCTCGTCTACCATATAAGCATAATCAAATTCAAAAGCCAAGGAGCTCTTAATAGGGAAGCCACCGCCTATATTAAGGCTGTCGAGTTCAGGAGCCACTTTTTTGAGTTGGATATACACACGCAAACACTTGAGGAGCTCATTCCAATAGTAGGCATTGTCTTTAATCCCCGTATTGATAAAGAAGTGCAACATTTTGAGTTGTACTTTTGGATTGTCTTTAAGCTCACGGTTGTAGAAAGGAACAATATTTTTATAACCAATTCCTAAACGACTGGTATAAAACTCTGAACGAGGGTCTTCTTCAGAAGCAATACGAATACCTATACTGTATGAACCTTTTATTTTTTCTTCAAATAAATTAATTTCCTCATAGTTATCAATGATAGGAATACAATTTTGAAAGCCACGATTGATAAGGTCAGCGATACCATCAATATAAGCATCGCGCTTGAAACCGTTGCATAGAATGTGAGTCTCTTTACTGATAAGTCCATCATTGATAAGGTTATTGATGATATTGATATCAAAAGCCGAAGAGGTTTCCATATGAATGTCGTTCTTCAATGCCTCTACCATTACGTGTTTGAAATGCGAACTTTTGGTGCAATAACAATAGTTGTATGATCCTTTGTACTTGTGCTTCTTGATAGCCTTTTCAAACCATCTTTTAGCACGCTGAATATTCTCAGATATTCTAGGGAGATACATAAATTTGAGAGGTGCTCCATACTTGCGTACGAGCTCCATTAAATCGATATTGTGAAAGCGAAGTTCATCACCATCTAAGGTAAATTCGTCTTGTGGGAAGTAATAGGTTTGGTCAATTAGGTCGATATATTTATTTTTCATTTGTACAGTGTAATTTAAATAATGAGTAATTTTTTAGTAAAAAAATATTCAGATAACATCTTGGCTATCTATTCATATTACCTAATTACACCTGATTCAAATACGAAGCGGTGAAAGGCTCTTAGCCTTAAACTTAATTTGCAAGGAATGAGTACGTGCAGAGTGAAAATAACTTAAAAATAAGATGTTCATTTTCAGCAACCAAAGGTTTTTAGTAATTATATTATTTTATAGTTCAGTGATAGTGTATCATTACTTATCAGAATGCAAAAGTAATTATTATTTTTAAATTACAAATACATTCGATGGAAAAAAGTATTGTGACCCCATTCCAGAACCGATTCCTATTTTTCTATTTTTATATATCCTTCATCCGTATAAAAAACATTTTACCATAGTTTACGCTTCTCTACCATTGATTTTATACTCCAAACTGTCTCAAGTGGTGGTCGAAGTGTTTCCATTGAAGAATACCCCATTCGTCAGGAGAAAGTTTTCCAAAAAAAGAATGTGGGTGAGTGCTACATTTTTCTTTTCCGTTGGTGTAGAAAAGGGTGATGAGCTCTTTAGTTTTTTGCTTTTCCTTGTCAAAATCATCAATAGAAATATCGGTAACGACATACATTTTATCGGTTGGAGCGTTTTTTGCCATTGGTTGGTCGTTTAGAAACTTTTTCTTCATCAATTTTCCTATGATTCTACCAATGAACATTCTCTTCGGAAAGTTCTTGCCTAAGGGTGTTTCTATAGAGGCGTTCAAATGGGCTAACATCTGTACAATGTTCATTTTTCCCCATTCACGCTCAGCATCTACTTTTAAATTTTCTAAACGATGTAGTATTTCGTTTTTGTCGGCTTCGTTATATAAGTTTTTCATTACTGAGAGTTGTTTTAAAAAGCTCTGCCAAAGATACGAATTGTCTATGCGACTCGTTCCTTTGGCAAAGTGTATAGTCTAATTATTTGTTATTTTACCAAATCTACTATCTCATTTACTATTTGCAATTCTTCATTAGTAGGGATGATAAGTATCTTCACGCGACTATCGCTAGCTTGTATCTCTACGGGTTTAGTAGGATGATTGAGCTCTTCGTTTTTCTTCTCATCGAGCTTGATACCAAAGAAATCTAAGTGCTTACAAGCAAATGAACGTGTAAGAGCATCGTTTTCGCCCAAACCTGCGGTAAACACAATGCTGTCTAAACCGTTAAGTGCTGCTGTATAAGCGCCTATAAACTTCTGAATACGGTAGCCATACATCTCATAGCAAAGGGCTGCATTCGTATCACCTGAACGATATAGAGCTGCTACATCGCGAGCATCAGAGTGTCCTGTAAGTCCAAGCATACCACTCTTCTTGTTGAATAGTGTTTTCACTTCTTCATAACTCATACCCAGTTCTTGCCCCAAAAAGAAAACTACTGAGGCATCTATCTGTCCGGTGCGTGTGCCCATAATAAGCCCATCGAGTGGGGTAAGTCCCATAGAGGTGTCTACACATTGTCCTTTCTCATTTACAGCAGCCATACTCGCCCCATTGCCCAAGTGAATGGTAATGTTCTTGATATGTGGATTATTGAGGTGTTTACGAGCCTGTGCATCTACATACTTATGACTAGTGCCGTGGAATCCATAAGCGCGCAATCCGTATTTTTCATAGTATTCATTAGGAATTGCATAGCGGAAAGCTTTGGCGGGCATTGTTTGGTGGAAAGCAGTGTCAAAAACCGCTACGTGAGTAGCTTTATTAAAGAGTTTTTGTGCTACGCGTATTCCTTCTAAATGTCCTGGGTTGTGCAAAGGTGATAGCGGAATAAGACGTTTAATTTCGGCTACTACCTCATCGGTAATCACGGTAGGTTGTACAAACTTTTCGCCACCGTGTACTACGCGGTGTCCTACCCCTTTAATATCGCTAGGGTTGTGGATAACGCCTACTTCGGGGTCTGTAAGAAGTTCAGCTACCAAATTCATACCCACTTCGTGAGTAGGGATAGGTTGTTCTTTCTTCACTTCTATCTCTTTGCCGTTTTTTACAGCCACATATTTCACGTAGCTACCGTCAATATTGATGCGGTCTACAATTCCTTTTGCTTTTGATTCTCCTGTTTTAGAGTCGATAAGCTGATATTTGAGAGATGAACTCCCTGAATTAATGATTAATATTTCCATTTTAGTCTTTTGTTATTAGTCGTTAGTTTTCCCCTCCTTTGGAGAAGGGGTAAGGGAGGATACTAAAACTCTGATTGTATCGCAGTGATAAGTACAGTGTTGTAAATATCAGGGATAAGAGCCCCACGACTGAGGTCGTTTACGGGTTTCTTTAATCCTTGTAGCATAGGACCTATGGCTAAACCGCCTGTTTCGCGTTGCACCGCCTTATAGGTGTTATTGCCGGTGTTAAGGTCAGGGAAAATAAGCACATTGGCTTGTCCTGCCACAGGTGAATTTGGCATCTTTTGTTTCCCTACTTTTGGGTCTACCGCAGCGTCATATTGTATAGGTCCTTCTACGAGTAACTCGGGGCGACGCTCTTTTACAAGTGCTGTTGCTTCACGCACTTTGTCTACATCGGCACCACTACCAGAATTACCAGAAGAGTAGGAGAGGAGTGCTACCTTAGGTTCAATACCGAAAGCAATAGCTGAGTCGGCAGAGCTAATAGCGATATCGGCTAATTGTTCAGCGGTAGGGTTAGGCACTACGGCGCAGTCACCATATACTAGTACGCGGTCGTGCAAGAGCATAAAGAATACTGATGATACCGTGTTTACCCCTGGTTTGGTCTTTACAAATTGCAAAGACGGACGGATAGTGTGAGCAGTAGTATTTACAGCCCCTGATACCATACCATCAGCATCGCCTAAGAATACCATCATTGTACCGAAATAAGACGAATCAAGCATTAAGTCTTTGGCTTGCGAAAGCTCCAATCCTTTGCTCTTGCGCAATTCGTATAGTTTTTCAGCATAAGCCTCATATTTATCACTCTCAGCGGGATTGATAATACTGATACGCTCTTCGTTCCATTTCAAGCCCAAAATGTTCTTAGCTCGTGTTTTAATTGCTTCGGGTTCTCCCAAGATAGTGAGGTAAACGAGTTCGTCCTCTGCCAATTGGGAAGCCGCAGTAAGAATACGGTCGTCAGTACCTTCTGGTAACACAATGCGTTTTTGTCCTGCACGTGCTTTTTGTACCATATTGTATTGAAACATACGAGGGGTAATAGTTTCCGATTTGAAAGAGGCTATACTGCTGTTGAGTTTCTCAGCATCTACATTTTCATCAAATAGTTGAAGAAGCATTTTTACCTTTTCAGTATTTTCAGGATAGATGCTTGATTTTGTATTCCCAATGATATTAGCAGTTTCAAAAGTATCTGTTTTAGCTATCATTATAGGAATGTTTTTTTGGATACCATCTAAAATCTTACTCATTGAAGGGTCTGGGGTTAAGTCGCCGTATAGTACTACCCCTTTGATATTAGAGAAATTGGAATAGTTAGCCACCAAAGAACCTGCTATGAGGTCAATACGGTCAGTAGGGAGTACAGCTAAAGTATCTTCGTTTAGTTTGGCTAAATAGTTAGAAAGTTGCATAGCTCCCACAATGGTATGTTTGGTGGTAACGTCTATATTGTCGCCTTTGTAAAGAAATTCAACGTTGAGTGCATTGGCTATCTCGCGGATAGTAGGACGTGAAAGCTCTTCTTTACGCGGAATCAAAGTGAAGGTTATATCTTTAAAGCGTTGTTCTAATTTGCTGAGCGTATCAGCAGTGGCATTAGTAGCCTTGTTTACAAATACGCTAAGTACGCGCAAATCTTTTTCCAAGAAGTTGTTAAGATCTTCCTGTACTTGGTTCACCAATTCAACTTCTGATGAAAAGTTGTCTTTAAGCACTATCAAAGCAGGAATGTTGAGACTTTGTGCTACCGAAGCGTTGAAGTTCGTGTCGAAATAGCTATCGTCTATAGTACTTGAACTATCCACTAAAACAAAGTCGAATTTGCTTTCTAAGGCTTTGTATTTTTTGATGATAGTATCATATACTTCCCCTATATTGCCTTCGTTTTTAAGAGCGATAACCTCCTGACGTGTGTAAGCATAGGCTTCATCGTAACTCATATCGAGCTGAAAGTGCTCCAAGACAGTCTCGATGAAAGTATCTTTTTTAGATTTACTTTCTACAATAGGTCTAAAATAACCTACTTTGGCAGTGTTGCGCATAATCATTTGCAACACACCCAAACTCACCACCGACTTACCGCTGTGTGCATTGGTAGCGATGATATAAACAGATTTATTCATTTTTTTATTTACTTTTTAGTGTTTATATATTAAGTTGCAAAGGTAACAATATAATTTAAGAAAGCAACATAAAAAAAATATTTTTATTTTTAATACCTCAATAATCAATATCTATTCTTCTTTATACTCCTTGCCGTTATATTTCAAGAATACAGTTTTAGTGCTTTTCTCCACTACTTTATCATCGCAATTTTTATCTGTAGCCTTTTTAATAAAAGTCTGTTTATCCTTAATGTTGAAATAGCCATTTGTTTTTTTACTATCCATTATAAACATAGAATTACTCTCATCTGACCAACTTCCTTCACAGTTATAGCTCCATTCCCCGTTATATGTACTTAATTGATATTGATGCAGTATTTTTTTAAGAGAGGTATTTTCTGGTAAAAACAAACTAAATGTTTCTTCAGAATAAGGATTTACTTTGCTACCATTTTTATAGAAAGCCCGAATGCCAAAAGCACGTATTTCTTCGGTAAGTATAAACTTAGCCGTATCAATAGAAAGCTCTTGTAATTCAACAGCATCCGAATAATACTCATCAATTCCCTTATACGACTGTGTTATTCGTTGTTGTAAGAAGTCATACACCACCACATAAAGGTCAAATGTAGCCTCGTTTTCATCTCCTTTTTTTATAAGAAATACCATAACCTTTTTATCTGTGTCATAAGGCAATACCTTTTCGGTATACAAGTCTTTATCTATCTTATCTTTAGGTATTCCTAAAGTCTTGATAACTTGATTGTAAACTTGTACGTTCTCTTGAGCTTTTACCACATAAGAGCAAAGCAAAAAAATAAATGTGAAAAATAGTTGTTTCATTGTGAAATATTTTTTAGGGGAAAGGTAAGAAAAATCACAAAATAAAAAAGTAAAATACTTATTCATAAATAGAAGGGATATGTTCAGCTCCTTCTAAAATAAAATCGGTGAGACGCTGCAAATAGATACTAATTTGTGGGTCGGTTACGTTGAAGAGCATTACTATTACAACTTCTTCATTAGGATATACTGATAACCATCCAAATCCTCCTACGCCCATACCTGTATGACCAAAATAATCACGTCCATTCCAATCGCGTTGCACTTGCCAGCCAATACCATAACTTATTTCAGTATCGTCTATGGTACATTGTTTTTTAAGCATTTCGTTTTCGATAGGTTGAGAAAGAAAGTTATGGCGTTCTATAGCTGTACCCATTTTTGCTATATCATTGGATGTAGAAAGAAAACCACCGCCCGCAAGCTTGAAATAGTTATTCACATCGGTAGCTTTATCCAATCCTTTTTTGCTACGCGTGTAAGGAATAGCTTCATCTTGAATAATTTTACCTCTATCGGGGAAAGTACGCCACATATTTAGAGGTTTAAAAACTTCTTCTTTGGCTACATCTTCAAACTTTTTGTTGAGACATTTTTCAATAGCTAATGAAATAAGGTTGATGCCATAACTGCTATACAAGAACTTTGTGCCAGGGGCAGATTGTAAGATATCATCCTTAAACAAATCAACTCCTTGTGCTATAGTATAAGGCTTGTTGAGTGTATATTCATTAGCTTTGTAGGAGCGAATTCCTGCTAAGTGTCCTGCTAATTGTTTTATAGTAAAATCAAAAGGCTTTTTAGGAAAATCAGGAATGTATTCATAGAGAGACATATTCCAATCAAACTTTTTCTGCTCTTGCAAACGTGCTAAAATTACCCCAGTAATAGCTTTAGACATACTTGCTACCCTGAAGATTGTAGTTTTAGGGTCGATAGGCGTTTTTTTAGAAATATCAGCATAGCCATATCCACCTTGCCATATTGTTTTTCCTTGTTTGGTAACTGTAATAGAAGCTCCAGGGATTAATTCTTCTTGGATGAGATACTGCAATATTTTTTCAGCTTCTTTTTGAGCTTCTTCAAAAGAAGTTACCTCAGAAGGGTTTTTTCGGAATACATCAGTATCAAGTAGTTTTTTTTGACCAAAAAGGTTGTTGAAGAAAGATATAATTGTAGAAATCAAAACAATAGATATTAGTTTTTTCATTGTAATGTAATGTTTTACTTTTCGGGGCGCAAAAGTACAAATATTGAATGAGTTAATCAAAAATAGCACAAAAAAACTGTCTAAAAAGTGTATATAGGAAACCTTTTTAGACAGTTATTAAACAGTTTGAGTATTTCTATTTTTTGAGTATTTCAGCTACTTTTTCACCTATTTTAGCAGGTGAATCGACTACGTGGATACCGCATTCTCTCAAGATACGTTTTTTAGCTTCGGCAGTATCATCGGCACCACCTACAATAGCTCCAGCGTGACCCATAGTACGCCCTTTAGGAGCTGTTTCGCCTGCAATGAAGCTCACTACAGGTTTTTTGTTACCATTAGCTTTAATCCAACGGGCTGCTTCGGGCTCTAATTGCCCTCCTATTTCGCCAATCATTACAATACAATGAGTTTCAGGGTCGTTCATTAGTAGTTCTACAGCTTCTTTAGTAGTAGTTCCAATGATAGGATCGCCCCCTATACCGATGGCTGTAGTAATACCTAAACCTTGACGAACGATTTGATCGGCAGCCTCATAAGTGAGTGTTCCCGATTTAGAAACAATTCCTACATTTCCTTTTTTAAAGATAAAACCAGGCATAATACCTACTTTAGCTTCCTCAGGAGTAATAACTCCAGGACAATTGGGACCTACCAAACGGCAATCACGGTTTTTGATATAGGCAGCTACTTTTACCATATCGGCAACTGGAATGCCTTCAGTAATAGTGATAATCACTTTGATACCAGCATCGGCAGCTTCCATAATAGCGTCGGCAGCAAAGGCAGGAGGTACGAAAATGATAGAAACATCAGCACCTGTAGCTTTTACGGCATCGGCAACTGTATTGAATACGGGCTTGCCTAAGTGTGTTTGTCCGCCTTTATTAGGGGTTATACCACCTACAATGTTAGTGCCGTAAGCAATCATTTGTTCGGCGTGAAAAGTACCCTCACTACCAGTAAAGCCTTGTACAATAATTTTAGAATTTTTGTTGACTAATACACTCATTGCATTTGTTTTTTTAG
>ERZ773010.1969-NODE-1969-length-12392-cov-2.591149_pt1 | contig 12392 bp, 12 predicted proteins | sample MGYA00580842_ERZ773010 | MGnify/ENA primary metagenome ERZ773010 (study PRJEB29015, sample SAMEA2737982) | human oral metagenome | biome: human oral; feature: human-associated habitat; material: dental | place: China | collected 2107 ...
ATTATATTTAAAATTATTTCGGAACATATTTATAACATAAATGAATGATTGTTACAGGGTTAAGTGCGGCCATAATAACCGCACTTTTCAGTTTTGCTTTTTACTGCTCTACTTTTCCACCAGCAAACATATATGGGTTTACATAGCCTATATATGTTTCAGGACTAAAATCTTCAGGTTGAACTTTTACTAATTCGTTCAATGCCCATTCATACGGAATTTTATCCCAGCCTGGAACGGCTTGGATGGTGAAAGTATTTACAGATAAGGATTCTTTCCCTTCATCCTTTTTGGCTTTTGATACATACGATGCAATAGTGACAAATGTACTATTATTGACATAGTCAACTTGCAAGCCTGTGACTGCATGATGTTCTGACATGGCGCCAGTACGAATATCTTCGATTTGTTTTGTGATGAATTTCATTTTTTTACTCCAATAAAAACCGCACGATGACTGCTCAAAGTGCGGTTAGTTTTAGTTAAGACCTATTAGATTACGATTTGACCGTTTTCTTTCAAATAGGCATAAATTCTATCCAGGTCAATCTGCTCTGTCGTTTTGCCGATATCATCTTTAGTTAATGGTTTGCTCATTAGCTCTTTAGCTGCCACGGCATCAATCCATTTATACTCAGAGATGATAGGTGTAAAGTTAGTTACGGAGCCGTCACTATCCTCACCAGTACCTAATACATACTTAGCATTAATTGAGCCGTCCTCTTGTTTTGAGTACGTAGCAATAGCTGAGTACATTGGGTTTAATATTTTGTTAAATGTTGTCATGTTTACTCCTAGTCTTGTGTTATTGTTCTTGTGTCTGATACTGCGTATGCTGTAATGCACATTTTAGCGGTACGACCATCTCTAAACTCAAAAAACTCTGGTGGATCTTCATCATGATTTGTATATAAAAACCTGTGCGATTTATTAGCCTCAACTGTGAATGTTTTGTGTGAATTAACAATGAAGAAAATTCGCTTAACAGGTGAGGGGGCTATGTTTATCCACACTTGATAGAATCCAAGAGTTCTATGAACAGTGATAATAGCCACCTCGCACAAATTACCACCGACCAATTGATTAACTTCGAGCGTGCCGGTGAATTTACCAGTTACGCCTTCGAGCCTTGCAGCTCTGATTACGCCACCTTCAACAATTGCACCCTTTACTGTGCCACCGTTTACCACTGCACCATTAACCGTGCCACCATTAACTGTTGCACCATTAACTGTGTTACCAGCAATGACTCCACCAGTTATTCTTGGTGCTCTAATCTCCTGATTAGCCAGTATATGGTCGCCGCGGATTGTATTGGCAATAATACTACCACCGTGCACTTCAGTTAATCCAGCATTAGCCCATGGACTAGGTTGCGTTGTGTATTCTGTACATTCTTCTAGCATTGGTCGTCCAATAAACATCCAACAGCCATTTGCATTTGAGCCGTCTGCGTCATAGAAGAAGAAAAATACATCAACGCTTACACCATTAGGCGGTACTTGAAACTTAATGAACGCTCGTTCTGCGTCATTGATACCTACGAAATTTTTATTTTTTGGTACACCTACTGTTTTATGCAATAACCATTCCCCATTGCGTCCTCGCACATCAATATAAATTTCAACCTTAGTACAATTATGATTACCCATATAGGCAGAAACCATATACCAGCTATCAGCATTAACAGCCACATTCTGGGAAATACCAGTGCGTGTTGATGCGTTACCTGTTCGTCTATTGTGGAATCTAACGATGTTTTCATTGGGCAGATATCCACCTTTTCTGAATCCATAATCTGGATCTTGAAAGCATCTTCTTTCACCTTTCTGAGCGTTAGATAGTCCACCCTCAAATAAAGTCCACCCATCAGGAACACCGTTTGTTGGATTTGCAAAAATAGGATTGTAAAATAGGTTCGCACCAGAACCAGATGACAACTTATCTCTCGTCACAGACCCAGCTACAACCAAATCACCACGAATACCAACTTGCCCATTTGCAACAGAAAACACTGGTTTTACATTACCGTCATTCGCATTAGCAACAATCCCGAATTTATCAGCCATAACAATGACCGAACTTTCTTCCTGGTTTGCACCAAGTGCGATACCAGCAACAGCAGTCCGTCCACCAGCAATAGCTTGTGTTTTGATTGTGTGCATCGAGCTAACTTTGCCATTAAGTCCAGCAACAGCACTGCTCACCTGCGATACTGTTGATTCAGTATTGCCAACTTTAGCGGTTAAAGCGTTAATTTGTTGTGCATTTGCTTTATCACTTTGCGCTTGAGCCTGTCTTACTGCAGTAATACCTGATAAAGCCGATTCTGCCTTCGCTGTCACAGTTTTGATGGTTTCAGCTTGTGCTTGGTCTGCTTTTTCAAGATTTTTAATTGCGGTTCCTGATGATTGGGCTTGTGCAGCTATTTGAGCTAATGCACCTGCGACAGCGGTTTGTCTTGTTTTAGCTTCTTCGCCAACAGCATTATTAATATCAGCTTTAATTGAGTTAATAAGCTCTTGACCAAGTTGTGACTTGGTGATTTTACCTTCTAACGCATTTAACAAGTTATCAGGATTATGATCTGCTTCACCAAATACTGCTTCGGTGAACTCACCTTTATTTCCCTGCTTATCTACTCCTCGCAAATAAAAGTAGTAGCCTGTCGATAAAGGAACACCATTAATAACATAGTTACTTTGAGGATATGGCAATGTTGCCACTTTAACCGCCTTGCTGATGTCATTAGTGGTACTGCGCCAAACCTCAGTATAGTTCCCAACTGCGGCGGTTTTTGGCAAATCCCAATCAAGCTCAATCGCAAACAATAGTGATTTAGTCACAAATCGAGGGATATTAAGATTAATCTCAAATGTGCGCGTTACCGGATCGGATAATTGACCTGCGCTGTTTTTGCTGCGTATCTCTACCGTATAGCTTCCGCTCGGCAGGTTGTCAAAACTAATCTCCGGGCTATCTAAGTCTAAGTGAGTGCTGTATAAATTACCGTTGCGGTATAATTTGACATCATACTTAATCGCACCGTGGCTTGTTGGCGTGGTCCATGTTAATTTAACCCCGCCATCACCAAAGCTAATATCTGCGTTAGCGGGCTTATTAATACCTGCGCCATGAGCTGTAGTAACTGACGGCATAAAGCTAGCGCTACCATCGACAATAGCCTCTTTCTGCGGTTCATGCTGCAACGCCGAGATGGTGTAACTGCCGTCCTCGTTTTCGGTAATGCCGAGGGCGCGGTAGAGTTGCGTTGACACGCAGCCGCCTTCGGGCGGCTGTGTGTTGAAACTGATGTTGCTAAACGAAGTACTTTCAACCCATTCGGTGCGGCATCAAGCGTTACGACCGCACCTTGTGCGCTAATGATTTTGCTTTTCGCCAATTGATGATCGGTATTGAGATAACTCAAATAGCTGTTCTCGCTGATTTCCACAGCGCGATCTAACGTCACTTGTTTTCCAGCAACGGCAACAACGCGCCCGCCGATGGTTTGTCCAGCATAGTTATTGTCTGCGACTTCGATAATGTCACCGGGCAAGTGCATTAAGCCTTGGCGCCCAACGGTAAACGAGATGGTGCATTGTTCAAGACGAGAGGTTTCCAACACCCATTTGCCGTATCTGTGCGCTTGCCCTCGGCTTGTACAGCCAAACGCCGTCATTTTTTTGACGTTGTAGCCGTAACGGGCAATCATGCTATCGTCAGCAACGTACTCAATCGCTTTTTGATACATGTTGCGCTCGTCCGCATACTCAACCTCAACAGCGGTAAAAATAGCCTTACCTGCGGCATATTGACGGGTAAACTTGCCGTCTTTTACGTTTGATTGAGAGTACAAACAAACGGGGTCAGCCGGTCTGTCTTGGATTGCGGTAAATTGCGTGCCATCCCAAACAGCGATCGCGCGGAAAACGGATGCCATGTCAGACAGTACGTTGTATGCCTCACGTTGCTCGGTGATCCATAAGTTAGATACCATGCGAGGCTCTTTGCCACCGTAGCCGTCATCTACAAGCTCATCGCAATATTTTGCGATCTCGTAAAGTTGGAATTTATCAATCCCGTAATCCCCAATGCGTAGTCCTAAGCCGGCTAATTTATTGGTGATTAAGTCGTAAAAAATCCATGCCGGGTTATTTGTCCAGCCTAACTTCCAGTCGCCTTTCCAAATGCCGGCGGCATAGGTACGTTTTTCAGGATCATACGTGGACGGAATTTTAATGATTCGCCCATAAAGCAAAAAATTCACATTCGGGAAATTCGGCGTATAGCGGGAATCCGCTTTAATGCCGACTAATGCCATATTCGGGTAATTGAGCTTGGTGTCGATAATTTCCGTGTAACTCACCCAATGTGTCGCATTTTGTAAGCGCTGTGATTTGCTGTCTTCCGTTAAGCGTTCCACGGTCAGCGTAAACGGGCGCGGTGGCAAATCATCAATGATATAGTTCCGGTAAAAGCGAGAGGAGGATTTACCGTTGATTTCATAATTTCCGCGCGCTTGTCCATTAATCAACACACGAAAATTTACCGACGTGCCGTTAGTGTCTCCCTGGTCGTTTTGGCTAAACAATGCATTTACGCCAATGGTTAGCCGCAAACGAGTAACATCAGGATCGATAACCGACCGCGTGATCGAGTGTTGTTTCTTAACTTCCGTGCCAACAGATACTTCACGCTCGGAGCCCTCAAACCCTTTTAGTACCGGCTGATCTTGCGTACCAAGCGTGTATTGAATCTCAAGATTTTTAAAGTTAAAGCTATCCTCATCCTTATCATCAACGCCGCTCTCGTTTTGGATTGGCGTGTTGTCAAAATAAGTCGATTTCCACCAGTTGACAGACCCTTTAATTGGACCAAGTGAGATTAAGCCGATTGCGCGCAATCTCTGTGATGACAAAAGCGAATCCGGCGCTTCCTTTGGCGTATGTCCACCACCACCTGATTTACCACCCATAATTCCTCCTCTTAAAACAAAAAACCACACCTAAGAAGTGTGGTTAGATTTAAATCACTTTTACTTTGCTGGCATGTCGTCAAAGGTCTCAATACCCTGTGAAATCAATACAAGGCTTGTCATCATTTTGCCGTATAACAACGGGATAGGTCGCCCTTGAGGCGTTAAGTTTCGGATGTTGCTAAATGAGGTACTTTGTTTCTTTTCGCCATCCTGAACTCGTGAATTCATATCTGGTGTCTTTGTTAATAAAGTAACAGCCCCAGATAACGCCATAGATGCACCCATCATACCCGCCATTAAAGCTGTACCAGCGGCCCATCCGAATGGGTTCCACCATGCGATTGCTATAATCACAATACCTGCAATAAGTTGTAAAGCGCCGCCAGCTTTACCGGCACCGGCAATAACCGGGGTAAAATGCACCGTGCTATCATCCTTTAAATCAATAACGGGGTTAGCTCTTAATTGCTCCTCAGATAGATACTTACTGCCAACGCGTACCTTGTAATAGCCGTTGCGCAAGTGCTGCCGTAACCCCTTAATCTGGGTTAAAAGCCCGCTCATCAATTCTTTAAAATTGCCGACCTCAAGTTCTATCGGTGCATCTGCAAATCGTTTAAGATCGCCGTAAAATTTAACTTGTACCATTCGCTATATCTCCAGATCGAATGTGTGTTATTAAGCCAAAATCCGCCGTAAGGCACGCGCGCCGATAAGCGATCTTGGCTGTGATGTAATATCGTTTGATTGCCGAGATAAATGCCTGCGTGATTTGCCACATTTGCGCCCACTTGGATTAAGATAACATCGCCAAGCTGTACGTCGTCTTCCTGCATCAACTTGTAAAATCCGCAGCGTAGCAATCCTTCCTCGTACAGATTAGCAGTGTTAAACCAGTCAAAGGGATACTCGGATTTATCGCCCAAATCCACACCAGCAAGCATATAACTGTCTAATACGATATTTCGGCAGTCTTGCTTATTGTTCTCAAAAGTGCGTCCAAGCAATGGCGGTACGTTTCGAAACACCCGAATCTCGCCACCACAAACCAACCAAAAATCCACAGCACTTCGAATCTGGCATTCCCGATCGGCGGTAGAGAGATACGGTAAACCGCGCTCATCGTCGCTATCTGGGTGCGAGTGCACCAATGCCACAATTTTTCCCGCTTCCTCGGCAGCAATAAAGTCTTCCGGCGCAATCTCGAAATAACGAATCGGATCTGCTGCCACGTTTTCACACGGGATATAGCGATTTTTCTTGCCATCAAAAACAACAAAACCGCATGATTCCTGCGGTTTGCATTGGTCGGCGTGCGCCAGTATGTCTGATTTTAATTTATCATTCATCATAAAAAATAAACATTTTTGTTGATTATCGCTTGACAATATAAACAATTTTGTTTATACTTAACCCATCTTAAAACGAACGGAGGATATTTTGAAACAAAGTGAGTTTTTAAGATGGCTGAAAGCAAACGGCGTAAGGGTTGAAGATGGCTCAAAGCACATCAAACTGTATTACGGCAATAATCAATCAACAATGCCTAGACAACCGTCAAAGGAAATCAAAACGGGCACTGTGAAAGCGATTAAAAAGCAACTAGGTCTTAACTAATAAAGCCCCCTCACAAGAGGGGACTTTTCAACAAGAGGAATTTTACTATGTTTTATCCAGCAAAATTTATTCCAGAAGATGATGGCTTCAACGTTTCTTTCCGTGATATTCCTGAGGCATTAACCTGTGGTGATGACTACGCTGATGCCGTAGCCATGGCAAAAGACGCATTACTGACATCAATGGATTTTTATTTTGAAGATCACCGCAAAGTTCCGCTGCCAAGCCCTCCACAAGAAGGCGAAGTATTAATTGAGTTACCGGCAAGCGTCTTTGCTAAAGTATTACTGCTTAATGAGATGATCGACCAAAACGTTTCAAATGCCGAATTAGCAAGACGTATTGAAGTTAAGCCACAAGAAGTCCAGCGCATAACCAATCTTGAACACAACACAAAGATTGATACGATTGCTCGGGCAATTCATGCGCTAGGTAAACAGTTTGAGTTGCGGGTAGTTTAATTCCCATACTGCGTCGTGCTCGGGAACCCGCCAAACGGCAAAACAGCATCATCACCAAAGCGTAATTTGCAACCCTTTATACAGTGTGAGCATTTATCCCTTTTTTTGTCACTTGTCGGAGTATCAAACTCATCCGCCACCGGGCCTCCGGTATAACCGCACTCGGGGGAGCGATATTGCCAAATACAAGTATCAGAGGTAATCATTAGCAAAGGGATTTTTGCGTTATCTGTTTCCGCTGGTGAGGCCAGCTCAAAAACAGCACGCTCATCATCAAGTGATTTTAGTTGCTCAATGATGTAGTAGCTGACGCTTTCTTGTCTCGGATCTGCCGTTGGATTTTTGCCACCCGGAAAGTTTTTAGCATCCAAATATTCCGCCGGCACAAGATGGCGTGTTACCTTGCCGCCAACACCTTGCCCAAAGTGCGCCACAATGCCGGTTACAATGCCGTAAAGGTTTGATACCGCAAGTGTTGGGCGGTTGCTTGGCCCTTGTCCGCTAATCTCAAAGCCGTCTGCTTTTATCGGGTAGGCTTGATACTCTTTATCTTGCCACCAAATATTTTCCTTGGTTTGGCTTACGCCGTTGTGAAAACGGTAAATCTCGCCTTTAACATCAGGATCGGCATTGCTTGAGATATGACGCAAGTCAATTTCCCAAAGCTCTAATAATGCGCCTTGCTCCAGTTTAAACAGGTCTGAGCGCATTTCTGTTGGTAGTGGTTTAGGCATCAAACAACCTCTTCGAATGTACAGTTAATTTCTGTGTGTCTCTTAGTTACCGTTTTAGACCATTTTGGACAAACAGCCTTGATTAACTCGCCATTTTCATACTCTCTAAATAAAAATGCCTTAATGCCACAATGCTCAATAAAAAAGCGGTCTAATTCGACCGCACTTTTATGATTTAGCTTGTATGTCATATTGTACTTTCGCAATAGAGGGTTTAATCCATCCACCATTCGCTGACTGTAACCATCTCCGAATTGAGTAACTTTTCGGCGTGGCTCATTTTCCACGGTATAGCCTGGCATTGGACACCAGGGCAAAGTTTTAATTGTCATAATTCACCTACGATAATAATCCGCCTGGGCGACGTTCTTTCTGCAAAACTTCCAGCACTTTCCCTGTAATCATGTCACTGAGTTGTTTACCTTGTTGCGATTTTTGTTCGGTGGTTGTTTCTTCGTTGCCATTGTTGTCGATGTGGATCGTGATTGTGATGTCATTGTTCATATCTCCACCACCATGATTCGACAGTATGCCAGGATAGCTTGGTGAACCACCTCCGCCAACCCGTCCACCATTGGCAAATTTGGGCAATCTGCGTTGATTCAGTGCATTCATAAATCCAACACCATAGTGATCAACTGTACGGGATGTCATAACAAATTCATTATTAGATAATCGAGCTAAGATAGAATCGCTTGTTCCAGTTCCTTCTCCTACAACATGACCACCTTTAGCAAAGCCTACGCTAGTGATTTGAGAGATGACATTGGCACCAGCCGCTGCAACCGCTGCCATATTTGCAAATTTTTGCGCAGGAGTAAGTGCTGTAGTATCTGCCATCGCTTGTGCGACCGCTTGAGATAGTTTCACCGTAGCTTCTGCAATAGCAAACGCTTTCGATACTGCAAACATTGCTTTATAAGCTGCAGACTGCTTACCGGCTGATTGTTCAACGACTGATGTTAAAGTTCCAAACGCACTACCAAGGTCATTTAATCCAGTAGCATAAAGCCCCATTTGTTCTTGGAACTGGCTATTTCTGTATTTTTCAATGATTTGCTGTTTGCGTTGTTGGAATTCTTCTTCCGTGATTAACTTTTGATCGTTAAATGCTTGGAGCTGAGCAAGCTCTTGCGTTTGTTGATTAATTAGCTCTTGTTGCGGATCATAAAGTGCGCGTAATTGATCTAATGGATTGACCGCACTTTGAGATCTGTTTTGAGCATAATCAAACTTCAATTGCAATTCAGCAGTATTAGCTTCACCACCTGTAAGCTGTCCTGCTTTTTTAAGCTCTTCAACTACCGCTAACTCATCATTTAAGTTCACACGTAATAATTTCTCAGGCGCATACTTACCTGCAAGCTCTAACCGTTGACGAGCAAATCGCTCGGTGATAGCTGTTTTTGCTGTTTCATATTCTTGGTGAGATACAACACCTTTTTTATTGTGCTCTTCCAAACGTTGGAACATTCTTGTTTGTTCCAAGTCAATTTCAGCAAGACTAGAACTACTTTTCTTACGAATTTCATCATAGAAACTTAACCAACTATCTCGAGCATTTTCACCAGATGATTTGCGACCACCTGATTTTTTGTGACTTTCTTTGATTTGCGTTTCAATTGTTGTCACTTTGGTTTCATCGGAAAACATTTTTTCCAATGTTGCTTTACCGGCTAAAATCTTGTTTAGTGTTTCAAGTGATAACCCGACAGCTTTATCTGCCGCATTAGCTGCAGTGATTGTGCCTGTAGCAATACCAATCAATACTTCGTTGTATTCAGCACCTTCCTTTCCAAGCAACTCATAAAGACCGGCTAACACATAAGCGGATTTTGCCTGACCTTGTTGTTTGAGTTTTGCAACTTCAAGCTTTTGAGCAAGAGACGTAGATTTCTCTTTCAGCTTTTCCATCGCATCTTTTAAATCTAACGTCTTATCTGCCGCTTTATTTGCACTATTAGCCGTATCATTAAAGCTTTTCGGCAAGTTAGCTATAATGTTATCTGTTGTTTCAGCTGATACGCCAAGCAACTTGAATTTCTGCCGCACTTCATCAACATTTTTACCTGCTCGCAGCATCTTCTCGCCAAGTGGCGAAAGCATTTTCTCAAGTGACTGTCTTGCAACATCGGCATTTTCTTTAATTACTTGGATTTTGTTTTTTAAACTTTCGATTTCGGCATCATTTGCATTTCCACCAACGCTAATACCATCAAAATCTGCACCAACCTGTTTTGTTGCTATTTCAGCTTTTAATTTTTCGATTTCAGCATAATATTTTTTTACATTTTCAAGCTGTTCAGTAATTTTAATTGATAATGCCGCTTCGGTGATTTGATCATAAGATTCAGCTAAAGCTTGATTAGCAACAGATGTATCTAATGCCCATTGTCGAGCTTCTGCTGCTTGTGAACTGAAAAATAATAATGATGCGGCCGCAATACCAATAACACCGGCTGGGCCACCAAGTAAAGCCATTACACTTTGTAAACCTTTTGCCGCTATCGTTGCAAGATTAGTTGCTGTAGCAAGGTTCCGTTTTGCTGCAGCTTCTGCTTCTGCAAGTGCAATAATTTGAGCGGACTGCACTTTCATTCTTTCACGCAATGCAAATCGAGTTTGTTCAGATTGAGCAAGCTGTAATTGTGCGGCCAAACTAGACATTTCAAGTTGTGCTGCAGCTCGCATTGCTGTCGCTCTTTCATAAATGCTTTTTGCTTCCGCTGTATGGGCTAAAGCATTTTTTGCGCTGATAATGCCTGATTTTGCTAATTCTGCACTGTATTGGCTGATTCTGCCAACGGCTAAGGCACCAGTTAAAACAACCGCTGCAGTGATTAATTGGTCAAGGTTTTTTGAAACAAAATCTACACTCTCTCCAAGTTTCTGCGTGATACCATAAGTGCGGTCAGCTTCACCGGCATATTTAATAAATGATGTTTCGAGATTGGTGTATGACATCGCAAGAGTTTTTACACGCTTATTAAAGTCATTATCAACCATATCACGAGCTTTTTCTAAGGCTTGAATAACGGTATGAATATCTAATTGACCTGATTTGGCTAGATTTTTCAACTCTCCAGTAGCCGTTCCAAGCCCCTTAGCTATTGCATCAGCAAGCCCTGGCGTTTGCTCTATTACAGAGTTTAGTTCATCACCACGTAATTCAGCACTTCCTAATGCTTGACCGAATTGCATTAATGCTGCCTCTGCTGCACCTGCGCTAGCACCTGAAATCGCGACAGATTTTGCAACAGTTTCTGTTAATTCAGCTACTTGTAATTGAGATAAATTTAATCTATCTGCATTTTGCGCAAAACGTTGATAAATTTGAGCGGTAGCGCCAACTGACTGATTAGTTTGTAAAGATATATCAAACACGCTTTCTGTAGCCTGAGCCATTTCTGTCTGACTATGAGTCACTAGTCTAATACGGTTCTGTAGCTCAGTGTAGCTATCCATCATTGCAATAGCTTGCTTTGACAAATCTTGCGCTCTACCTAAATTATCAAGGCGAAAACTCCATTTTGTTGTCGAATTGATGTTATTGGCAGCTTTCTCAATATTATTTAAATATTGTGTTGTACGTTCTGAGAACTGACGTGCTTTTTCTTGAGCGCGAGAAAAATTAGCTTCAAATTGTCTAGTAAATTTCCGGGTCTGATATTCCGACTTACTCAATCCATTCTGAAATTGGACTGTATCGAGACTTAACCCAATGTATAAACTACCGAGTGATGACATATTTTCTCCAGAAATAAAAAAGCCCGCATATTGCGAGCTTTCTATATAAACACTAACTATTTAATGATGACGTACTTAACTTCGTTTTCTTTTTCAATTTGCTGTAGCACTTTATTTTCAGTTTTCTTCATAAAGAAAAACATAGCTACTTTTGCAAAAATAAAAAAGGTAATGTAGGCCAGAGAAACACCAAGTAAAATTTTTGTGGTTATGCCTGTTACAGCCAAGATAAAAATAATGGGCAGCACAAAGAATAAAGCGAAAAACGCAATAGCCTCTTTACCCAACCAATGGATAAGTTTAATTTCATCTTTAAACATAACCCCTCCTTATTTATCTATACTGTACAAAATACATTCATTTTAATCAATAGGGAGTAGCTAATTTTTCCAACTTTTTACTAAACAATCAACGATTTAACAAATAAGACTCTACGCCATCATCTTCTTTATCTTCTAATGCCTTATTTTCACTGAAAAATGGCATTAAATCGTTCAATGTTGTGGCTTTCTGTTTTGGATCTTTATGAATTAACGCTAACAAATGAGCAATCTGTGCTGTGCGATAATCATCTCTCCATAATCCAAATGGCTGTTCTTGATAAAACAGCATATATTCCTGAAAATGTTTTTCAGGCATTTGTTCGATTTCTTCTAACGTTTTGCCCAACGCAAGCGATAAAGTTATTTGGAACTTGCGTCGGTCATTAAGTTTTTTGGTTCATCACCCATCAATGCTCGACTTAATTCTTCAGAAACTTCATTATCTAGGCTTGATAATGCTTTCAAGTCATCTTCATTTTCAAAATCAAACAATAGACTACCATCTTTATCACATAAGCGGATGGCAAGA
>ERZ773010.1976-NODE-1976-length-12376-cov-20.283013_pt1 | contig 12376 bp, 11 predicted proteins | sample MGYA00580842_ERZ773010 | MGnify/ENA primary metagenome ERZ773010 (study PRJEB29015, sample SAMEA2737982) | human oral metagenome | biome: human oral; feature: human-associated habitat; material: dental | place: China | collected 2107 ...
TGCACGAAATGGCTGGTTCAAAAAATGTCCTCAAGTTGCACGGCAGTGCGGATAGAAATTTCTGTCTAAACTGTCAGCGATTTTATGATTTGGAGGCTTTTCTTGCTCTTCCGGGCACCGTTCCTCACTGCCTTGATTGCGGCGGCGTGATCAAGCCCGATGTAACCCTCTATGAAGAGCCCTTGGATATGGAGACTTTCCAGCAAGCTGCGCAGGCCATTCATCAAGCCGACCTGCTGATCATCGGGGGCACCTCCTTGGTGGTCTATCCCGCAGCCAGTCTCATCCAGTATTTTACTGGCAAGCATCTGGTCGTCATCAACAAGACCAGCATTCCACAGGATAAGCAAGCTGACCTCGTTATCGAAGGAAAGATTGGGGAAGTGTTTACGCAGTTGAGGCAGTGAAACTAAAAACATTTTTTGCTAGGAATGTTTGGTTAGAAAATTAAAATAGGATTTTTATGGCTGATTTATATATTCAACATTCGTCTTATAGCTTGTCGATGAGGGAGCAGCGTGTGCTTGTACGAAATGAGGAGCACATCTTACTGAAGGAGATTTCCTTCAATCTGATTGACAATATCTTGGTCTTTGGCAATGCACAGCTGTCTACTCAGCTACTGAAAGCCTTGGCTAATAGGGACATTTTTGTGTTCTATTTCTCGAGCAAGGGCGAGTTTCTATTTTCCCTTGATTCCTTTAGGAAGGAAGATTTTGAAAAGCAGCGCAGTCAGGCTCGGGCTTCTTTTGACTCGGACTTTTGCTTGGGCATCGCTCGGAAAATCGCTGCCGCTAAGATAGGAAATCAACTCAATCTGCTACAAGCTTTTGATGAAAATGACCTGCTGGATGAGGGGGATTTCAAACGCTTTAGTGATGGGCTGATACATCTCGAGCAAGCGAGAAGCATCGCAGAGATTATGGGAATCGAAGGGAGACTGGCAAAATCCTACTTTTACCTCTTGAACTTACTGGTCATTGATGGCTTTCATTTTTCTGGTCGGAGTCGGAGGCCAGCTATGGACAAGTTTAACACCTTGCTAAACTTTGGCTACTCTATTCTTTATTCTTGCTTTATGGACTTGATTCGCAAGAATGGTTTGAGTTTGGGCTTTGGTGTGATGCATCAGCCGCATGACCATCATGCTGTCTTGGCGAGTGATTTGATGGAGGAATGGCGGCCGGTGATCGTGGATGATACGGTGCTGGGGCTGGTCAATCGTCAGGAAATTCTTGAAGAGCATTTCATTGAGAAGGAAGATGGTATCTTTTTGACGCCTGAAGGAATCGAGATCTTTTCTCGGGCTATGAGGGAGAGGATCTTAGAGATTCATCACTATGTCGAGCTGGATAAGAACCGCTACACTTTTCTATATGCAGCGGATCAGCAAATCAAATCCTTGATCCTAAGCTTTGAAGCCTTGGATTCAGCTGAGTATGTGTCTAGCTATACAGGAGGAGGGAAAGATGGTCTTCTTTAATCTTAATGATGATGAAAAAGAGTTTGCCAAAAAGAAAACCAAGTTTTGTCTGGTCATTTATGATATCGTGAGCCATAAGCGGCGCTTGAAGCTGGCAAAGCTTTTGGAAGGCTATGGCGTGAGGGTGCAGCGCTCCTGCTTTGAGCTGGCTCTTGATAAGCTGGACTTTGACTGCCTGGTGAGAGAGCTGAGAGCTTTTTATCAGGCAGAAGAAGGGGACAATATCATTATCTATCTGGGGCATAAGGAAGAGGAGGCTGGGACAAAAGTCCTAGCCTCTCAATTGTCTTTGGATTGTCGAGCAAGACGCAGTGGTTGAGTGGGCTCTACTACGCTGATTTCATCAGCTTTTACAGCCCTACTCAACTGTGCGGAGGTGGGACGACGAAATCGAATTCTAACGAATTACCGATTTCTGTCCCACTCTCTATGATGGCGTGGAGTTGCTAGACGATATTTTGTTCTTTTAAGCTGTTATTTCTGAGCGAGACGTGGTATAATGGAGTTAGGTTTTAGCTAGTTTCTAAGGGGCACTAGATGTGGTGGGGGTCTTCTGAGACTTTATACAAGATATGCTGTTAGACCCCCCAAAATCCTCGAGAGGGGACGGAAACTGATTAACAATTTCACTACCATTTTTTCCAGTCTGTTAGACCCCCCAAAATCCTCGAGAGGGGACGGAAACCCCATAGCAAATTTCATAAGCTCCTCGAAGAATATGTTAGACCCCCAAAAATCCTCGAGAGGGAACGGAAACAAAAGTTGCATTTTTGTAAACATTGGTTAAATACCGTTAGCTCCCCCCTAATCCTCGCGAGGGTACGGAAACTTAAGTGGATTGTTTGCAAGATGGTAAATGCGACTTGTTAGCCCCCCTAATCCTCGCAAGGGTACGGAAACTAAAGGCATCTTTTGCCATCAGCTTTCTGAGCAGAGTTAGCTCCCCCCAAATCCTCGCGAGGGGACTGAAACGTAGTGAGTATTTCCGTTAGCGTCTGGAAATGCTGTGAGTTAGAATCCCCCCAATCCTCGTGAGGGTACGGAAACTGATGAACCGATATTTTTTTATTTCTGCAATATCGTTAGCCCCCCCAAAAATCCTCGCGAGGGGATGGAAACAGAGGACTAGTCTTTTAAGGTCTTTTAGACTCATTGTTAGAATCCCCCTAATACTCGATAGGGTACGGAAACTCACGGAAGAATACTTCTTCAATTGAATTAAGCGTTTGGTTAGCCCCCCTAATACCCGAGAGGGTACGGAAACTCACGCGCATTTGCTCAAAATTTTGCATCTAATCACGTTAGCCCCCCAAAAATCCTCGCGAGGGAACGGAAACGTCTTACCTTCAACCACTTCGCCTGTTTCCTTACGTTAGAATCCCCCAAATCCTCGAGAGGGTACGGAAACCTTGAAACACTTCTCCCTTATCTGTTACGTGTTCTGTTAGACCCCTAAAAATCCTCGCGAGGGTACGGAAACATGATGTTCTGCTGTTGCTCGGTGCTCATATTGCGTTAGAACTCCCCTAATCCTCGCGAGGGTACGGAAACTGTCCGGATGGTACAATACTGAAATTTCTGGAGATTGTTAGATCCCCCACAATCCTCGAGAGGGGACGGAGTAGATGGGGGGCTTTTTTATTTTCCCTCAGCTTCTTGCTTTGCCAAGAAAGAAGGATCTTGACTGTTAACGTTCGTTTTCCTCAAACGCTTCAAAAACATTGACAACGCTTTCAAAACTTGATATAATAAATTGAGTAAATAATAATCGTTCTAAAGGGCGCCATGAAATCGGTGAAACATTCTTTTGCCTTTTTCTGGCGCTTTTGCAGTATAGAGAGGAGAGCGTGTGAAGAAAGTAGAGTTACATTTATCAAAGACAAGACTAAAAGATGAAGAATTGATCAGTAAGCTTCAGGGCTTTTTGATGGCGCAGATTTCGCCAGACTTTGCGACCTTTCTCCATGAGCAGGAGACCAATCCCTACTCGATGAACCTGAGCTCCACGCGCAATGAGTCGATGTGGGTTGTCAATTTGCTTTCAGAAGAGGCGGAACGGCAAATGTTAGCTCCTTTATTAAATTTGGAAACCATCAAGCTAGAGAGCTACGCTGAGGAAATCCTTGTCAAAAAGGTGGAAATCCACTCCTTGTCCCAGCAGACCTTGCTGGATATTTACCAAGATGATGATGCCTCCCACCTGATACGGGTGCATTTTTATACGCCAACGACCTTTAAGCGTCAGGGGCAGTTTGTGCTATTTCCAGACACGCGCCTGATCTTTCAAAGTTTGATGCAAAAATACAGTCGACTGGTGGAAGGAAGAGCGGAAATCGAAGAGGAGACCCTGCAGTTTTTAGCAGACCATAGCCAAATCACCAGCTATCATCTAAAAAGTCATTATTTTCCAATTCATGGACGAAAATACCCCGCCTTTGAGGGCAGGGTGACGATACAGATAAAGGGAGCATCCACGCTCAAAGCTTATGCGCAGATGCTCTTGAGATTCGGTGAATATGCCGGAGTCGGCACGAAGTGTAGCCTAGGAATGGGAGGGATGAGAATTGAAGAAAGAAAAGATTGATTTGATTTACTGTGCCTTGTTTCACAATCTTGGCCGTATTGTCAGTCGCTCACTTGGCCAGTCTGATGATATAGACTTAGGAAAAGCATGGTTAAAGGAACAACTTCCTCAGCTGGATTTGTATGAAGATAGCAGATCAGAACAAATTATTTCTCTGGCAAGTCGTATCGCTAGTGGGGTGGATGCAGGTATACCAGAAGTTTTGGCGGATGGATTCAAACCTCTTGCTGATATTTTTAATACTTTCAAAGAGAAAAAGACCCAGCTTTATAAGCCTATGTCTCAATTAGAGGATGGACAACATCTGTCCGAGTCAGCTACTTTGGAGAATATTTGGATCACTCAGCAAGATTATAAAAAGCTTCTTGATAAAATTTCGGCTATTCTGAAAGAGCGTCCTTTCAGCGTAGAAGGTCTACCTGATCTCCTTCACGCACTGGAAGCCCTCTGTTCATTTGTACCTGTAAGTCTGGGTCTGGAAGATTTTGCAGATATTAATGTATATCAGCATAGTCTTTTGACGGCAGGATTTGCAGCTGCTATCTGGGTTTATTTAGAGGAGCATGGAGATGACTGTCTGAATACTTTTAGCCAAGAAAAGGTCTTTCTACTTGCGAGTTTTGATGTATCTGGTATTCAAGATTTCATCTATAATATTTCAAGTGGCGGGGCAGCTAAACAGCTGAAAGCTCGCAGTTTGTACCTTGATTTGATGAGTGAACATATCGTTGATAGTTTGCTTGAAACACTTGAGCTTTCAAGAACAAATTTACTCTATGTCGGAGGTGGTCATGCTTACTTCATCTTGGCAAATACAGAGGAAACAACCGCTCGATTAAAGGAATTTGAAGCATCTTTTAATCAGTTCTTACTAGAGAACTTCCAGACAGGACTCTATGTCGCTTTTGGATGGACAGCATTTACGGCAGGAGATATTACAAGACAGGTCCGGTCTTCACCGGTAGCCTCGATTGCTGCATATCGAGCTATCTATCAAAAGACCAGCCTAATGATTTCTGATAAGAAGCTTTCACGATATAATGCAGAGACCTTGAAACTTTTAAATAAAGGTGGAAAGAATTCTGAAAGAGAGTGCGAAATCTGTCATTCTGTAGAGAAGATTAGAAAACAAGTCTATGAAGATGAAGAGCATTTTCTCTGTCACATTTGTGATGAACTGAGAAAATTCTCAAAAAGGATTGCAGATGAGACCTTCCGAGTTTGCAGAGGCAGAGTAGCAGGTTTGCCAATCGGTCCCGATGCTGTACTGGTAACAGCTGAAGGTGATCAAGTCTTGCAAACGGACCGTTTCTATGTTAAGAATAAGTGGTCACTTGATCAGTCAGGAACTCATATTTTTGCGGGTGATTATCGCTATGCAGAGATTCATGAGTATGCTGATTTGGCTCAAGACAAAGATACTGGTTTAGGAATTCGTCGTTTGGCTGTTGTTCGTTTGGATGTGGATGATTTAGGTGCAGCCTTTATGGCAGGATTTTCTTATCAAAAAGATGGAATCTACAGTAGTTTTTCAAGATCAGCGATTTTCTCTCGTAATATGAGTCTGTTTTTTAAGTTCTATATTCAGCAGTTTGCTAATGAGAAAAAGATGACAATTATCTATGCTGGTGGGGATGATGTCTTTGCTATTGGTGTTTGGAAAGATGTGATTGACTTTACAGTGGAATTGAGGCAAGCTTTCTTAAAATGGTCTGATGGGAAGTTGACACTTTCTGCTGGTATCGGCTTGTTTGCTGATAAAACCCCTATCAGTCTTATGGCGTCTTATACTGGAGACTTGGAAGAGGCTGCAAAAGAAAATGACAAAGATAGTCTTAGTTTATTTGAGGAGAAATTCACATTTAAATTTGATGAATTTATCACTGAAATCTATCAAGGTAAGCTGATTAACATTCGCTCTTTCTTTAATAGTCAAGAAGAGCGAGGAAAGGTATTTATCTACCGTTTGATTGACCTTTTGAGGGACTATACGAAAATCAATGTAGCTCGCTTGGCTTATTATTTAGCACGTCTTGAGGATAGTTCCAAAGACAAAGAAGCTTTTAGAGAGTTCAAAAATCTATTTTTCACTTGGTACAATGCAGGAGCAAAAGAGCGAAAAGAGGCTGAGGCAGCTCTCTTACTCTATCTTTATGAAACTAGAAAGGATTAGGAAATGGCAATTTTAACGGATGAAAATTATGTTGATAAGGCAGAAAAGGCCATATTACAATTAAAAAAGAATAATGATGAGTTTTTTTTGACTACAAGCCAAATTAGGAATATTTTATCACTTACAAGTAGTATTTCAGATAAAAGTAATGTTAGAAATTTTGAAGAGTTAAATTCTGATTTATCGTATTTAAGAGTTAGACTAGTCTATCAATCTCGTCGGAATGAGATAAGATTTAGAGGTAATAAAATCTATCCAGTTGAAGATTTATTATTACAAAGTGATTTGCTAGAAGCTTTAAAGGAAGTTAAAGACAAAGTATCTCTACAACGTTTTTGTCGCTATATGGAGGCCTTAGTTGCTTATTTCAAGTTTTATGGAGGTAAAGATTAATGACATATGCAAAAGTAAAAATTTCAGCTAATATTCACTTAGAGACTGGTTTACATATCGGCGCTAGTAATGCATTTGCAGCTATTGGCGCAACTGATTCTCCTGTCATTAAAGACCCGATTACTAACTATCCAATTATCCCTGGGTCTAGCATTAAAGGAAAAATGAGAAGTCTGTTAGCTAAGGTTTACAATGAGAAACTCGCTTCTTCACCTAAAGATGATGGAGAAGTTCTAAGTCGGCTCTTTGGCAACCATAGTTCAAAAAAATTTAAAATTGGTAGATTGATTTTTCGAGATGCATTTTTGATAAATGCTGACGAATTAGATAAAAAGGGTGCTAGAGGATATACTGAGGTTAAGTTTGAGAATACTATTGACCGCATTACAGCTGAGGCAAACCCGCGTCAAATTGAAAGAGCTATTCGAGAAAGTGTCTTTAATTTTGAACTGATTTATGAAATTACAGATGAGTCAGCCGAACAAGCAGAAGAAGATTTAAAAGTTATTATTGATGGTCTAAAACTTTTAGAATTGGACTATCTTGGAGGTTCTGGAAGCCGTGGGTATGGAAAAGTTTCTTTCGAAGATTTGCAACTTGAGACAGTCTTCGGAACTTATGATACAAGCAGCTTGAATAAGTTATTGAAAACGGAGGTCTAAAATGGCCTATAAAATGTATCTCTTGAGCTTTCAGACTGCTCATTTTGGTACTGGTAAATTAGATAGCACTGCTTTTACTTTTACAGCTGATCGTTTATTTTCTGCGCTGTTTATTGAAGCTATTAAGATGGGCAAAGAAGAGGAGTTTCTATCTTTAGTCCGACAGGATGATTTTGTGTTATCAGATGCATTTCCTTTTGTTGATATGCCATTTTTACCAAAACCAATCGGCTATCCTAAAATAGATAAATTACCTCAAATGAATGACCTCGTTGAGCAGAGAAAACAAGCGAAAAAAACAAAAAAATTAAGTTACATCCGTTTAGATGATTTTGAAGGTTTTTTGAATGGAAAAGTATTAGATAATAAGGAATTTGGAAAACTGAATATCGTTACCAAAAATCAGCCATTTATGGATGGACATTTATTCCAGATTAGAACAATTACTTATCAAGAGAATGTTTCTCTATACCTAATTGCTAAACAAAGTCAGCTTTTTGATGAACTTATGACTGCACTGCAATTTTCTGGATTGGGAGGAAAAAGAAGTTCTGGCTATGGAAGGTTTGATCTTGAAATAAAGGATGTACCAGAGAAACTGTCTAAACACTTAGCTTTTGAAGCTGTATCAAATGTTATGACACTAACAACAGCACTGCCAAATGATGATGATTTAGAAGAAGCTGTTTGCAATGGACAGTACTTGTTGGCTAAATCAAGTGGCTTTGCCTTTAGCAACAGCTATAAAAGTAATTTTAGGAAGCAAGATTTCTACAAATTTAAAGCTGGCTCAACTTTTTCCAAAACATTTCGAGGGCAGATTGCTGATATAAGGCCGGTCAATTTCTCCCATCCTGTCTGGAATTATGCCAAACCGCTTTTTTATAAATTGGAGGTCTAGTATGAAACATGAATACAGAACATTTAAGCTAACTCTTCGTACTATGGCGCCATTACATATTGGAAGCGGAGAGAAGTATACTAGTCGCGAGTTTATTTATGAAAATGGAGCTTACTATTTTCCTGATATGGGAAAGTTTTACTCATCTATGGTTGAGAAAGGGTTATCAGATAAGTTTGAGTCTTTTCTGATGGAGCATGGTAAAGCATCTAGAAATAATCGATTAATTTCATTTGTAGAGGGAAATAGAATCAGAGAACGAAATTTTGGTGGTTATAAAATCCAAGAGACAGGTTTTGAAAAAGATAAATCTACCGAGGGAACTATAAATGAAGTTTCTAAATATATCCGAGATGGATTTGGAAATCCTTATATTCCAGGTAGTTCGTTAAAAGGCGCTATTCGAACTGTTTTGCTCAATACGCATCATCAATGGAGAAAGACGGATTTTGTTTCTGAGAAAAAAAGAGAAAATAAAAGAGTAGTCCAGTGGGGGGCTAAGAAGAATAAAAAATTCGATGATCTCTTTAATGAAATCAGAGTCAGCGATAGTCTCTCGTTGAAAATCAAGAACAGAGAATTTCAAAGTCAAGATTTGATACTAGCACAGAAATGGGATTATTCTGCTATCACAAAAAATGCTAAACCGATTCCTTTATATAGGGAAGCACTTCCCCCTTTTACGGAAGTTAAATTTCTTATCACTACTACATCTAATAGAGCAGCGAAGATGATTGAACAGCTTGGTAATTTATCGTTTAAATTTTATAATAACTATAAAGATTTTTTCTTGGAGGAGTTTGACGAAAAATACTACCAAAAAAATGTTCAGTATCCTCTTTATTTAGGTGCTGGAAGTGGGGCTTGGACAAAAACAGTATTTAAACAGGCTGATGGAATTCTACAGAAACGGTATAGCAGAATGAAAACTAAAATGGTTCGTAAGGGCGTATTGAAATTAACCAAAGCTCCCAATCTAAAGTTCTGTGTCAATGGTGATACTAGAACTCTTGTTAGAAACACAGATAATTTTTACGAAATGGGAAAAGTGAATTTTATTATTCAGGAGGTTTCTAAATGAGAATTTTGATCTCTTCAGTGGGTGATACAGATCCTATTCGAGCTTTTCGCGATGGTGCTCTTCTTCATATAGCTAGGAAGTACAGACCAGACAAAATCATTATCATTTATTCAGAAAGAACTGTTCTACGACATGATAGGATAGTAGCAGCTCTTCAAACTATTGAGGAATCTTATAATCCTGAAATAGAGCAATATCCAACAATCATTAAGAATTCCGAAGTTTTTATTTTTGATAAGATGTATGAACAAATCGAGAGCTTTCTAAATCCAGCATTCTTTAATAAAGCTGATGAATTTATTTTAAATTTATCTAGCGGAACACCTCAGATTGAGTCTGCTCTATTTATTATTAACAGATTGAATGATATTAATGTAAAAGCTGTTCAAGTTTCTAGTCCGACAGGTTCTTCTAATGAGAAATTAGAACATGATAATGAGGAAGATATTGATGCATTAATTGAGACAAACGAGGATAATAGTCCTAATTTTGAGGATAGGACAATAGAAGATAAATCAGAGAAGTTCAGACAAGCTCTCTTAAAAAGAACAGCTAAAAATTTGATTGAAAAATATGATTACAGAGCTGCTTTAGATGTCTTGAATGGCTTGATTTCTGATGATAATCTAAGAAAAGTTAAAGAAGAATTAATGAATCTCGTGGATGCTCTGGATAGACATGATATTCCCCAGAGACTAAAAAAACGGAAGCTGGACGAAACTACTAAGCGAGTTTTAAATGCTTATCTGATTATTGAAATTCTGAAAAAAAGAAGCAATGTTGGTGAAAGTTTTATCAGAATGAGATCGCTTTTAGAATTTATTGCTGAAGACTATATTAATAAAAATTATCCTCAAGAATTGAGGAATATTGAAAATGATTTTGATGGGAATTATATACTTTTTGCTGACTATGTAACAATTTTAAAGAACAATCAAGAGTGGGAAATATTGAAGGAAATGAAACCGATTCGGGAGTTGACTTCCTCTAGAAATGCAATAGCGCATACTTTGGATCCCTTAAGTTCGGAAGATGTTAAGAAATTAAGCGGAGCACTGAAAGCTTTGAAGAAATTAATCTTAACCTACTATTCTTTTGATAAAAGTTTATTAGATTTCTATGAAAACACAAATGATAGATTGTTAGAAAGTTTGAACGCAAAATGAAAATTTTAATATCTGCAGTTGGGACGACAGATCCCATTATGAAGAATCACGATGGTGCTTTGCTGCATCTAACTCGAATATATCGTCCAGAAAAGATTGTTTTAATCTATAGCGAGGAGATGTTAGCTAAGAAGGAATGGATAGAAACGGCCCTTCAGTCTATTGAAGGCTATTCGCCAAACATTGTTGTCGATTCGACTGTTTTAAAAAACGATGAAGTCTATATTTTTGATAAGATGTACGAAGAAATCACTCAGATTATTAAGCGTTATAAAAATGATGAAGATGAACTAATCTTAAATCTTTCCTCTGCGACTCCTCAAATTATTTCTGCGATGTTTGCTGCTAATCGAATCTATGATTATAATATTAGAGCTGTGCAAGTTGCGACTCCAGATAAATCAGCTAATCGACGTTTTGATCCAGCTTTTGGCCCTGGTATTGAAGAATTAATTCATACAAATATAGATAATAGTAGTAGTTTTGAGAATCGTAGCTTAGAAGATAAATCTGAAAAGTTTAATCAGTCTTTGGTGAAACGCTACCTGAGACAACTTATCAAGCAGTATGATTATGCAGCAGCGCTTGCAATTCTGACGAAAAAAGATAACAAAGTTCTTTCTAAAACAAAGCAAAAGAAAGTATGTACTATTCTGGAAAATTTTGTTAATGTGTTTAGAAAACAATCACTGCTAGCAGATATTTTAAATCAAGATTTTAGTGATCAAGAGGCTAAAGCGATCAATTACTTTTTAATGATTGATATTTTAAATCGTCGAGGACATATTGCTGATGTTTTGATAAAATCAAAATCTCTTGCCGAATTTCTTTTAGAAGAGCTTCTTCGTAAAGAGCATCCTAACCTCATTATCAGAACTGACAATTTACCTAGATTAAATCCAGAACACTCAGATTCTGATGGAATTATTACTTATATTGATTCTATCCTAAAAAAGGAGAGAAGTATTGAAAAAGAAGAGAGGATTTTTCAAGACGATTCTGTTTTAAATCTGTTGTCTTTTTATAATATTTTGGAATTTTATAAAGAAGATGAGGATTTGATGGACAGTATCAAGGTTGTAAAAAGTTTCAATGGAGAGCGAAATAACCTTGCTCACGGTTTGATGGAGATTAATAGTCAGACTGTAAATAATAAAAGGAGGCTGAAATTAATAAGAGCTTTGAAAACAATGCTTCAGTATAATTACTCCTTTGATGAAGATTGGTTTAGTTATTTTGATAAGAAAAATGAATTTTTACTTGAACAATTAAATTAAGCCAATTTATAATCAATTATGGTTCTTTAAACTGTAAAAAACCCGTATCGGAATAATCGATGCGGGTTTAATCTATTCTTACTTATCAAACTTCACTTCCTCGATCAGATACTCGATAAAGCGCTCGCCCATCTTTGACAGGCTAGCTTTTTCGTGCTGGATATAGACCAGCTCGATCGGGTCATCGATATCCAGAGGGATGGAGACGATATTATCTCCGTTGAGGTTGCTGTTGAGGATACCGGTTGCAATCGTGTAGCCATCCAGACCAATCAAAAGATTAAAGAGGGTCGCACGGTCGCTGACCACGATGGATTTTTTATGGTGTTCCTGAGAGAGAATTTCCTCAGAAAAGTAGAAGGAGTTGTGAGTCCCTTGGTCATAGCTGAGGTAGGGGAAGTTTTCTAAGTCGGATAATTGGACCAGCTTTTTCTTGGCCAGCGGATTGGACTTGCTGACAAAGATATGGGGCTGAGCTGTAAAGAGATGAGTGGCAATCAGGTGATTGTCATCCAGCATCTTGGATAGGACATCGCGGTTGTAGCTATTGAGAAAGAGGACGCCAATTTCGCTGCGGAAGTTTTTTACGTCATCAATGATCTCCCAAGTCCGAGTTTCCCGCAGAAAGAGCTCGTATTTCTCCATATCGCTTTTTT
>ERZ773010.1977-NODE-1977-length-12367-cov-42.761696_pt1 | contig 12367 bp, 9 predicted proteins | sample MGYA00580842_ERZ773010 | MGnify/ENA primary metagenome ERZ773010 (study PRJEB29015, sample SAMEA2737982) | human oral metagenome | biome: human oral; feature: human-associated habitat; material: dental | place: China | collected 2107 ...
AGACCAAATTGTAAGGCTTTAGCCTCAAGCTTGTAATAGTGCCTTTTAGGCATAGTGCAAACCACCACTTGAAGTGGTGGTTTGTGATTTTATTCAATCATATTTTTTAGTTCATTTAAACTTTCTTCAATATTAGCTAAATCAATAAAAAATATATTTACTTTAACTCCATCATTACTTTCAAAATATTTAGTTTCTATCATATCTTTAGTTTTAGGATAAATTACATATACTTCTGGGATAATTCCAACTTTTTCATATTTTTTTGCATAGGCATACATTTGATACATATCCACTGAAGAAATTCCATAATTTTTCCTACTCTCAGGTATGAGTCTTTTCCATTTAGTATCTAAGATAACAATTTTATTCTCTTTCCTTAATACTATATCTGGTCTTAAACTAAATATAGGTCTTGAATTTCCATTATTTTTTTCATTAAATAAATGATATCCCTTGTCTTGAATTGACACTTCCCAATTATCTGGTAAAAACTTTTTCCTAACTTGTTGAGCTACATAGCTTTCAAAAATTTTTTCCATTGGAAAAAGTATAGCTCTTGATGAAACTTTACCTGAAAAACTTGTAAAACTTTTATTAAATAGAAAAACTTTAGACCATCTCATTAAATTCGCATAATCTTTTGTATTCCTATCTATTGAAACTTTAGAGAAATCTTTTTCATAATTAGTTGATGCTTCCACCAATTCAAAAGCTATAAGAAGTTGTCTTATTTCTTTAGAATTTTGAGAGCTGCTTGTTAATTTTTGTAACTTTAATAATGTAGCTTTCACCAATCTATTTTCAGCTCTATCAACTAAAAATTCATCATAAGCCATATAGAATTTTTCTTTATGAACTAAATTCATTTTTATATGTTGACTTACTTGTAACTTTCCTTTATAGAATTTTATATTATCTTCTTGTGTTACATAAGCTGATTTTAAACCATTTTTTACAAGTATTCTAACATCATTTAAGTACATATTAATAAAGATTTCATACAGATTCATTTTACTAATTTTTAAATCTGCATTTTTAAAGTTTTTACCTGAAAAATCTTTTAAGCTTTTTAACATCTTTAGAAAAATTGCTTTTGTTTTATTATTTTCTTCATCATTGGTAAAGTCTATCTTTGGTAGTATCTCTATTTTATATCCACTTTTAAGTTGAATTAAACCTACATAATTATTAACTTTTACCACAGTTCCAAGATTTCTATCTTTAGTTTTATATACTTTCATAAAGTCCATTATATCTGTTTCTTCTTCTGAACCAACAAATTCTTCTATAAAACTAATTAATTCTTTAAAGTCTTTTTCTGGTAGATACTTATTTCCTTCATTCTCATAATCTTTCTTAGAGATAATATTTTGAAATTCTTTTAACTGAATAATTTTTTTCATTACTCATCACTTAATTTCTTTGAAATATTTTTATAAGCCATAATATTTCTGAAATTTTCATACTTTATAATATATTTTTTCTCTGGAATATCTATATCTCCTATATCACCTTCAAAAACATCTTTAGGTTTAATAGCTTCAGCAAAAATGAACTGTTCATCTTCATCTTTTGCATTATCTCCTAAAATAAGTCTAATTTTATCATAATCTTCATAGAAATATTCTTGTAACAAAGGAATAACTGATTTCTTAAATATATTTTCTAGTTTATCTATGTTATTATTTTCATTCAATTCTAAGAATACTGCATGTCCTATTGTATGTTCTCTATCATAGAGATATTCTATTCTTTCGTTGATGGCTTTTAACATAGCACCAATATTTACTTTTACCCCTTCATCTTCAACAAAAATATCTTTTAGTAAATCATAATTAGGTAACATTTCTTCAAAATAAAATCTTCTTCTTAAAGCTGTATCCATTAAAGCAATAGACCTATCAGCTGTATTCATTGTTCCTATGATATAGACATTGTCAGGAACTGTAAATTCTTCTTTTGAATATGGTAATTTTGTAGAAATACATTCTTTTTTTCCAGCTCTTTTAGTAGTTTCTATTAATGTTATTAATTCTCCAAATATTTTTGAGATATTCCCTCTATTGATTTCATCAATAATGAAAACATAAGGTTCTTTATTTTCTTTATCTTGTGCTTTTCTTGCTTTGTCACAAAATTTTTTAAATATTCCATCTACAATTTCATATTTTATTTCTTGACTATTTTCACTATTTGATTCATCATCTTCATTTGAAACAACAGGTTTTATCCCCTCAATGAACTCTTCATAGCCATAAGATTGATGAAAAGTAATAAATTCTATTCTATTTTTTTTCTTTAGTTCATTATATCTTTCCATTATTTCAGAATAATCTGTCAACTCTTTCTCAGATTCAGTTTTACAAATTTCAACTGCTCTTTTTGCTGTTGTATATGTTTTTCCTGTTCCAGGAGGTCCATAAAAGATTATATTTTTATCAAATTCTTTTTTCCCCATAATTTTTTCTTCATCTCCGTAATCTGGCTCTTTACTATATTCTTCTCCATTTATTAATTTATTCCACATTTTTCTTAGTCTTGGTACTACTGTTTCCTTTATTTTTGTTCCAGGATTTTCTATCCCTGTTTCCCAATTTTGCTCTGAAAGTTTATCTATTAAGTCTTCTGTTTTGAGTATTTTTTCATTTTCATAATCTAATAATTTATCAAATTCTATATCTACCCACCATTTTTTATCTTCTTCATTTTTTTTATCTGGAACTTTTTTTATATGACCGTGTCCTATAATTCCTTTTGGTTCTTCTCCTACTTTTATAATAAAAACTTCTGTTTCTTCTTCGATTTCATTTTTCCTTCCACACTTCCAATCTCTAATTAAATATTTTTCGCCATTTTTTACCTTTAAACAAGCTTCCTTATATTCCTCAGCTGTCCATCTTGATTTTTTAGGATTCCATGTGAATATTAAACATAAGTTTTTTTCATTTACTCTCTCTTGAATTTTTTTAGATTCTTCCATCCTACCCTCCTCTATTAAAATTTATATGTATTTTTATTTAATTATATTATATTCTCCACCTTTTTCTTCTAAATATATTACTTCTGTATCTAATTTTTCTATTAAATCTTTTAAATTTTTTCTATCTTGTTGCATCTCTTTATATTGTTCCTCTCCAAAAAATACAAATGGACAAGCTTTAATTTTTGTATCTTCTGGTAGTCCAAAATCTTTTAAAAGTTTAGCCTTATCCACAACTTTTAAATAAGTATAGGCTTCTAACACACATCTTAACATCGTTTCTTTGCTATCTGGTTTCTTTAACTCTAAAATTCTTAAAGTTTTTGGGTTTTCTTTTTCATTATAAGCAAGTAAATCTATTTTTCCAGCTTTATCTGTTTGTACATCTTTTAAAGGAGTTTGATAATCTATAATCTTTCCAATTATATCAAAAACTTTCCCTTGATTTTGTGAAAAATCAAATAATTTCATAGCAATAATTTCTTCTTCACGCCCTGAGTCTTTATTTTTTATTTTTCCATCATGACTATTCACTTTATAACTATTTTCTCTACTTATCATTTTTATATCATTAAATAATTCAATATTATCTAGTAACCATTTCGCAATAATTTCTGTATAATAATACCTTTCTTTATCTGATGTTTTTCCTCTATAATTTACAAAATCTTGACTATAAAATTTCCACATTTCAGATTTTGCTACTTCCAATTTTTTGATAATTTCATCTTTTGAATATGTTGACATAATAACCCCTCCCCAAATTTTTATAATTTATTCACTTTCAAACAGTCTTATTTCAAGTGTTTTTACTATTTTTTTTAATTCTTTAATTATTTCTAATTTTAACTTTTTAATAATTGGTGTCAAAGCTGTTACAGAAATAGTTCCAAAAATTGAAATTGTTTCTTCATTAGAATATCTCCAATCAAATATTGGAACTGCAATTGAACTAACTCCAAAACCTATTTCATCTATTTCAGTTGAATATTTATTTTTTTTAATTTTATCCAATTCTTCCTTTAATTTTTCAATATTTATTATTGTATTTTCAGTAAATTTTTCTAGATTTATTTTATTTAAATCTTTCTTTTTATAACATAAAAGTAATTTACCTGAAGAAGTTGCATGAAGTGGGAAATTTAAACTTTTTGTACTTGTTAATATGTAATGACTATTTTGTGGATCAACGGTAAGTGCTGTAAAAATACTTTCATCTGTTATTATTTGTAATCTACTTGAAACATTAAATTTTTGTGATAATGTCTCAAGTAAATCTCTTGATAATTCTTTTGCTCTATTCATATTGTTATTTAAAACTAAATTTGACTTTATAAGAAAATAATCTCCTATGGAATAAGTATTGTTTTTTTTATTATGATGAATTAACTTGTTAGCTACTAGGCTATTTACAAGTCCCCTAGTTGTATTTATATTTAATTTGACTTTCTCACTTATTGTATTTAGTGAAAGCTCAAGTTCATTTTGATTAAAACAGTTTAATATATTTACAGCTCTTTGAATGGACTGAATTACATTTATATTTTTTTCCATACTTTACTTTTCACCTCACTTATTTTTCAACACCTTGATTATAAGATATTTATTTAATTTTTTCAAATCAAAAATTAATATCATATTATTATTTATATAACCTATTATCCGATTTTTTTATAAACATATTAATCATATTTAAGAAAAATATATTTAATATTAGAAATTCATTGACAAAAATATATATTTATGCTAAAACTATATTGTAGTTAAAATAACTATAATATAGTTTTAGGAGGAAATGTTATGAAAAACAAACCTATTTGTTATGTACCTGAAAGAGAAATTCCTGAAGTTTTTAGTGGTGTTCCTACTTTTTTAGGATTACCAAAAATTAAAACTAAGGAAGATTTAAAAAATTATGATATCGTTTTTATGGGAGTTCCTTGGGAAGGAGTATGTACTTATGGAAAATTTTCTGGTTGTGAATTATCAACTAAAAATATAAGAAATGCTTCTACTAGATATGGTGCTTACCTTCCAGAATTTGATTTAGATGCATTTGATTATTTTACTGGTGGGGATTTTGGAGATTGTGCAATAGAAAATGGAAATTATGATTTTTCATTTGATAGTATAAGAAAAAAATACACTCAAATTTTAGAAGAAAATAAAATTCCTATTGTTTTTGGTGGTGACCATTCAATTTCTTTTCCATTAATAAGTGAGTTTGCAAAAAAACATAAAGGAAAAATAGGGATTATACATTTTGATGCACACATGGATAATATGGAAAGTTATGGTGAAGAAAAATTTGCAAGATGCTCTCCTTTCCATAGATTATATGAAGATTTAAATATTGACCCATCTAAAATGGTACACTTTGGTATTAGAGGACCTAGAAATAATCCAAACGCTTTAAAAACAGCAAAAAAATTTGGTGCAACTGTAATAACTGGAATGGAAATAAAAGAAAATGGTTGGCTAAATTCTATAAAAAAAGCAATAGAAATTGCAAGTAAGGATACTGAAGCATTTTATGTTACTGTTTGTTCTGATATATTAGACATTGCAAATAACCCAGCTGGTCCTCCTGATCCTTGTGGAATGACAACTTATGAGTTAGCAATGATGCTACATGAATGTGGAAAAGCTGGAGCATCAGCATTTGATTTTGTTGAACTTTATCCAGGAAAAGATCCTTTTAATACTTCTGCCCATGTTGCAACATGGATGACAATTTATTTTTTAGTTGGTCTAACTAAATTTAAATTTAACTTAAAATAAGAAATTTTTAAACTATAATTTAAAAGGAGGAAATGAAATGTCTAAATATACTTGGAAAGATAAAATAAAAGCTATTGGACCTGGTGCTGTAATCACTGCTTCATTTATTGGACCTGGAACCGTTGCTTCTTGTACTCGTGCAGGAGCAGATTTTGGATATGCATTACTATGGACAGTTTTATTTTCTACAATAGCAACCATAGTTCTCCAAGAAATGTCTGCAAGACTAGGAATTGTAACTCAAAATGGTTTGGGTGAAGCTATTGCAAATACATTTGAAAATTCAAAATTAAAAAAAATTAGTATTTGGTTAGTTGGTATATCTATTGTAAGTGGTTGTGCTGCCTATATTGCTGGAGATTTAGCTGGAACTGCTTTAGGACTATCTACATTAATAGAGGTAAAAACTAATATATTGGCTCCTATTATTGGGGTAGTTGTTTTAGGGCTAGTTTATAAGGGAAGTTTTAAAATGTTAGAAAGACTTTTAACAATTTTGGTGGCATTAATGGCAATTATATTTGTCACAACTATGATTATTACTAAACCAAATTTATCAGAAATTTTCTCAGGAACTTTTATCCCTACAGTTCCTGAAGGAAGTATTTTTATGGTAATTGCGATAATAGGAACTACTATTGTCCCTTATAATTTTTTTATTCACACTGCTTCAGCTAAAAATACTTGGAAAAACCCAGATGAATTAGAATTGTCTAAATGGGATATTTACTTTTCAATCTCAACAGGTGGTTTAATTACAGCTGCAATTTTAATTACATCAGCTGTTATGATGAGAGGGGTTATGGTTAAAACTGCTGCTGATTTGGCTATTCAATTAGAGCCATTATTAGGAAAATACGCAAAATATTGTTTAAGTTTAGGAATTTTTGCTGCAGGGCTTTCATCTGCAATAGCAACTCCTTTAGGAGCTTCTTATACTTTGGCTGGACTTTTTGGTTGGAAGTATGATAACAGTGATAATAGATTTAAAATAACTAATATTATGATTGTCCTAATGGGAATCTTAGGTTCTGGAACTGGTTTTAATCCTATTTCTTTAATTCTTTTTTCTCAATTTTTAAATGGAATTATTTTACCAGTTGTGGTAATCTATTTAGTTCACTCAACTTCACAAAAAAAATTATTAGGAGAATACAGAAATAATAAAATTCAAAGTACAATTGGTTGGATTGTAGCTGTAATATCTCTAATTCTTGGCGGAAGTAGTTTAATTTCAGCTATGAAAAATATTACATCTATATTCTCTTAACTCTATTATACATAAAATTATAAAAATATTATACTTAATATTTATGAGGTTATTGTAAATTATATTTCTAAAAATCCAATAACCTCAATTATTTTTCTCAATTTTTCCAACATATCTATATATAGTTGTAGGAGAACAAGACAATTTTTGAGCCACAAAATTAATTGCATCTTTTAAATTAAAAAGACCTTTTTCATATAGTGCTTGCACAATTTCAACTCTTTCCTGTTTAGTCAATCTTTCTAAAGGATAATTAAATTTTAAATTGACTTCTTGAAATATTTTCTCCATAAAACTTTCTATATTATCAGCTGAATTTTCTTCATCACTTTGACCTTTATTTTCATCTACTAAAATATTATATGAAACATCTGATAAATAATTTTTAACAAACATATCAGGATGAATTATTCTTAAAATTTGGCAGTTTATATCATGAAATTTACTATCATCAAAGTTTATACACAACATCCCAATAATTTTTTGATTTTCTTTAATAAACATACTAGAAGAACGAACTTTCTTTCCATTCTTTAATAAAACAGTATGATTTACCATGCTTTCTTCATTATGATAAGACTTCTTTTTTAAAATATGTAAAGTTTCACTTGAAACTGAGTTTTCTAATGTTCTATTGCTTATTTCACCATTAGCTATAGCAATCATTTTAACTTCTTCACCCTTTATTTCATGTAAAACTATTTCAAAAGATGGACCTAATGTTTTTCCTAAGAAATTAACTAACATTTTATATTGATTTAACAATTCATTTTTCATTTTTCCCCCAATTAAAAATTTTGTTGACAATATTTTATCATAGTGCTAAAATATTTTCAATTAAAGAATAATATTTGTTTTTATTATGAAATATATTTTTTTAGAATATTTTTTTCGTTTTAAAGATTAAAATATTATTAAAATATAAAAGAGTGCTGTCCGCTAATCATTTATTGACAACCGGGGTACTATATAATTTAGGAGGTCTATTATGAAAGAATATTTACTTAATGTTCCAGTACCACGCTCTTTTTCTTATGTTAAACGTAACATTCCTGAAGTGACAGTTGAACAAAGGGAACGTACTTTAAAAGCAACTCACTACAATGAATTTGCTTTCCCTGCTGGAATGCTAACAGTGGATATGTTATCAGACTCAGGAACCACTGCTATGACAGATCAACAATGGTCAGCTATGTTCCTAGGTGATGAATCTTATGGAAGAAACAAAGGTTACTATGTATTACTTGATGCAATGAGAGACTGTTTTGAAAGAGGAGATAATCAAAAAAAGATTATTAACCTAGTTCGTACTGATTGCCAAGATATAGAAAAAATGATGAATGAAATGTATCTATGTGAATATGAAGGTGGACTATTCAATGGTGGAGCTGCTCAACTTGAAAGACCTAATGCTTTCTTAATGCCACAAGGTCGTGCAGCAGAATCTATACTATTTGAAATAGTTCGTAAAATACTTGCTGTTCGTGAACCAGGAAAAGTATTTACTATCCCATCTAATGGACACTTTGATACAACAGAAGGAAATATTAAACAAATGGGATCTGTACCTCGTAACTTATATAATAAAGAATTATTATATGAAGTTCCAGAAGGTGGGCATTATGAAAAAAATCCTTTCAAAGGGGATATGGATATAAATAAACTTCAACAACTTATAGATGCTGTTGGAGTTGAAAATATACCAATGATTTACACTACTGTAACTAATAATACAGTTTGTGGACAAGCAGTTTCTATGAAGAGTATCAGAGAAACTTCAAAAATTGCACATAAATATGAAATACCATTTATGTTAGATGCTGCAAGATGGGCAGAAAACTGTTACTTTATTAAAATGAATGAAGAAGGATATAGAGATAAATCTATTGCTGAAATTGCAAAAGAAATGTTCTCTTACTGTGATGGATTTACTGCTTCTCTTAAAAAAGATGGACATGCTAATATGGGAGGAATTTTAGCTTTCCGTGATAAAGGATATTTCTGGAAGAAATTCTCTGATTTCAATGAAGATGGAACAGTTAAAACAGATGTAGGAATCTTATTAAAAGTTAAACAAATATCTTCTTATGGTAATGACTCTTATGGAAGTATGTCAGGTCGTGACATTATGGCTCTTGCTGCTGGACTTTATGAATGTTGTAATTTCAACTACTTACATGAAAGAGTTGAACAATGTAACTATCTAGCAGAAGGATTCTACAAAGCTGGAGTTAAAGGTGTTGTTCTTCCAGCAGGTGGACATGGTGTATATATCAATATGGATGAATTTTTTGATGGAAAAAGAGGACATGAAACTTTTGCAGGAGAAGGATTCAGCATTGAACTTATTAGAAGATATGGAATTCGTGTTTCTGAACTAGGAGATTATTCTATGGAATATGACTTAAAAACTCCTGAACAACAAGCAGAAGTTGCAAATGTTGTAAGATTTGCAATAAATAGAAGTGTTTATTCTCAAGAACACCTTGATTATGTTATTGCAGCAGTAAAAGCTCTTTATGAAGATAGAGAAAGTATTCCTAATATGAGAATTGTTTCAGGTCATAACTTACCTATGAGACACTTCCACGCTTTCTTGGAACCTTATCCTAATGAAGAAAAATAGAAATTAAGTTTAAAAATTAAATATTTTGCTAATTTAGCTGTTGTATTTTTAATTATTTACCTCTCTTTAATATATAAAATAATTGAGCAACAGCTATTTTAGACTAAAATTTAAAGGAGGAAGTTATGAGTACTATTGAAAAGCGTGATGGTTTCACCACAAAATGGGGCTTTATCTTAGCTTGTATTGGTTCTGCTGTTGGAATGGGAAATATTTGGAGATTTCCTGTTCTTGTTTCTGAAATGGGTGGAATGACTTTCTTAATTCCTTATTTTATTTTTGTAATTTTTATTGGTTCTACTGGGGTTATAGAAGAATTTGCCTTAGGTCGTTCAGCTGGTGCAGGACCTGTTGGAGCATTTGGAATGTGTACTGAAATGAAAGGAAATAGAAGTATTGGAGAAAAAATAGGTATTATTCCAATATTAGGTTCTCTAGCCCTTGCCATAGGATATTCTTGTGTAATGGGTTGGGTTTTTAAATATGCTTGGATGTCAATTAGTGGTTCTATGTATGCTATGCAATCAAATATGGATGTAATAGGCTCTACTTTCGGGCAAACTGCATCTACATGGGGAGCTAATTTCTGGATTATAGTTGCATTAATAGTAAGTTTTATTATTATGTCAATGGGAATTGCAAGCGGAATAGAAAAAGCAAATAAAATTATGATGCCTGTTTTATTTATTCTATTTGTTTTATTAGGTATCTATATAGTATTTCAACCTGGTTCTTCTGGTGGATATAAATATATTTTTACTGTAAATCTAAAAGGACTTGCTAATCCTAAGATTTGGATATATGCTTTTGGACAAGCATTTTTCTCACTTTCTGTTGCTGGAAATGGTTCAGTTATCTATGGTTCATATTTAAGTAAGAGTGAAGACATTCCTAACTCTGCTAAAAATGTTGCTTTCTTTGATACTTTAGCTGCTTTACTTGCTGCTTTTGTAATCATCCCAGCAATGGCAGTTGGAGGAGCTGAATTATCTTCTGGTGGGCCAGGACTTATGTTTATTTACTTAATAAATATTATGAATAATATGGCTGGTGGAAGAATTATAGAAGTTATTTTCTATCTATGTGTTCTTTTTGCTGGAGTTAGTTCAATTATTAACTTATATGAAGCACCAGTTGCATTTTTACAAGAAAAATTTAAAGCTAATCGTATTACAGCTACTGCAATTATTCACATTGTAGGATGTATAGTTGCTATTTGTATACAAGGTATAGTTTCTCAATGGATGGATGTTGTTTCTATATATATTTGTCCATTAGGAGCATTACTTGCTGCTGTTATGTTCTTCTGGGTTGCAGGTAAAGAATTTGCTGAAGAGTCTGTTAATATGGGAGCAAATAAAAAAATTGGAAGTTGGTTTTATCCAGCTGGTAAATATGTATATTGTCTTTTAGCTCTTGTTGCACTAATTGCAGGTGCCCTTCTTGGAGGAATTGGATAAAAAGTAAAGGAGTTATTGCAAAAATTTGTAATAACTCCTATTTTATATTTTAGTTTTATATTTTTGAAAAAAAGAGAGAGAAGCACTAGCTTCCCTCTAAAAATAGCTTGGCAAATCCATACTCTCCCAGGCCGCTTCCAGCCAAGTACCATCAGCGTATATGGGCTTAACTTCTAGGTTCGGAATGTAACTAGGTGTACCCCCATAGCTATACTCACCAAGCAAATATATTTTATCACATAATAATGTTATGCGCAAGTCTGAACACTTGAAACTATATAGTAAAAACAAATTAGATTAAAACTTCGATAATTAGTATTGGTCAGCTAAATACATTGCTGTACTTACACCCCCAACCTATCAACCTCCTAGGCTCGAAGGTATCTTAAAGAATACTTATCTTGAAGTTAGTTTCCCGCTTAGATGCTTTCAGCGGTTATCTATTCCAAACGTGACTACCCAGCTGTGCCACTGGCGTGACAACTGGTACATCAGAGGTTTGTCCATCCCGGTCCTCTCGTACTAAGGACAGGTCTTCTCAATATTCTAACGCCTACAGTGGATAGGGACCGAACTGTCTCACGACGTTCTGAACCCAGCTCACGTACCGCTTTAATGGGCGAACAGCCCAACCCTTGGGACCTTCTCCAGCCCCAGGATGCGATGAGCCGACATCGAGGTGCCAAACCCTACCGTCGATATGGACTCTCGGGTAGGATCAGCCTGTTATCCCCAGGGTAGCTTTTATCCGTTGAGCGACGACCCTTCCATTCGGAATCGCCGGATCACTATGTCCTGCTTTCGCATCTGCTCGACCCGTCAGTCTTGCAGTCAAGCTCTCTTATGCCATTGCACTCTATGGTTGATTTCCATCCAACCTGAGAGAACCTTTGAACGCCTCCGTTACTCTTTCGGAGGCGACCGCCCCAGTCAAACTGCCCACCTAGCACTGTCTCCGTGGCTACAAACCACAGATTAGAATTTCAGCATTGAATGGTTGGTATTCCACCGATGACTCCGATACAGCTAGCGCCATATCATCTCAGTCTCCCAACTATCCTATACATGCAATGCCAAAACCCAATACCAAGCTACAGTAAAGCTCCATGGGGTCTTTCCGTCCTACTGTAGGTAACCGGTATCTTCACCGGTAATACAATTTCACCAGGCCTCCCGTCAAGACAGCGCTCAAATCATTACACCATTCGTGCAGGTCGGAACTTACCCGACAAGGAATTTCGCTACCT